>Ga0114981_10000074_pt1 | contig 54288 bp, 48 predicted proteins | sample S_140806_MF_Meta_FD_87028 | JGI IMG/M metagenome (GOLD analysis project Ga0114981, IMG submission 87028) | Freshwater microbial communities from Lake Simoncouche, Canada to study carbon cycling - S_140806_MF_MetaG | ecosystem: Environmental > Aquatic > Freshwater > Lake | place: Lake...
CCAAAAATTAAATTCAACGCCCAGTCGGGCTTCGATAATAGAGGACGTAAAACTGAGGTTTCGCTGAATCTGTTTGGGATCACCACTCACCGAATCCGCCGCCGAAACCTGTCCCTGTCCAACCTGCAATTTCACCCCCCAATGCGGGCTAAAATTGTATTTAGCATGAATGGCCCCGTAGGCTCCGGGCTTGAAACCAGACATGGGTACCTGGATATCGCCACGATAGGAAGTTAGACCGCCCCCGAAACCAAGGTCCACCCACTGAGCGGAAACAGGATTTGAAAACACAACCCACATCAGCATCAAAAACCCTGCCATACCGCAGGTCCGACGGCGTTGAAGGGGGAACATGATCAGGGTGTGGGGCAATTGTAAGGGTAAATAACCCGTGAAATACTGAGGCCTACAAAGAGGTACCCGTCGTTACGGCCGTTGCTGTTGCCGCGGGCAGAACCGAGCGCATTGGGTTTGAGCCAAGGATGCAATTGACGGGTACGATCCACAAATTCAGATGCTTGAGAACCATGGACGGAACCGATAACCGCCGGGTTGGCGTATTGACCCGACACATCATCCAAATAATCGGTGAATAGAATTCGGTATCCGGCTTCGGCCGACATGCGGGTGTATTTGTCCAACGTCCAACGAATACCCAAACCCAGTGGAATACCCAATTGCGTTGAACGATACTCCGGAGTGTTGTAGAAATTCGATAGACCCTGGCCTTCGGTGGTGAGGTCCTTGAGCTTAATCCAACCGATGGAATCAATGGCGGAACGGGCTTCGGATTCGTAGTGATAGACATTGAACCCGCCAAAAACATAAAAATTGGCGCGTCGAACGCTGCTGTTTACCATGAATTCACCAAACTTGTATTCCAGAACCACACTGAACTCGGTCAGGCGGGTTCGAAACGAAAGATTACGCAGATTCACATCATCCCTCACCGAGGTGACGGTCTGGCTGAAGGAGTCTACCTTGAAGTACTCTCCGACCAAGCGATTGTACTTGGCACCGGTGGGGTCCCTGTAGGCCTCGTTGGCTAGGTTTCTGAGCTCCGGGCTGTTATCGGAACCGGCCAACGTTGCAAAGTTCACATCGGCCCGAAGGCTGAGGCTCTTGGAAAGGTGACGGCGAAAATGAGCCCCTATTCCACCCCGGGTACTGTAAATGAAATTATTGATATGGGCCAGATCGCCGACATAGGTCGTCGAATACATATTCACCCCAAATTCTCGGAGCTGAGCCAACCCCTTTGCCGGAACCAGTCCTAAACCCAAAAGGGTTAATAGCAGGGCTCTTCGGGAAATGCAATACCAGTCGTTCATACCAAACATATTAGCCAAAAGGCGAAAATACCGCAAAAAATGCAGAAATTATCCCCGAGGGTCCAGGCCCCAGAGGAGTTTGGTTTTGAGGTTATCAAGATGCGAAAAACCCTTGAACCTGGCCAATCGCAGGGGTCGTAGGGAGAGTCCCAGGTCAATTTTCCCTTGTTCGGCCCAATCCAGAACCTTCCCATCCACCATCAACCGGGCGGGACCGCCGTTGGATTCCGCCTCGGTCTGCAGGGTGATCCGAACATTTTGGTCGACAACCACCGGTCGAATCCCCAATTGATGCCCGGCGACCGGGGTAATCGTCCAAACCTTGCTCTGCGGGAGGACTATAGGGCCACCGCAACTCATCGAATAGGCGGTAGACCCGGTCGGTGTAGCCACCAAGAGCCCATCGGCTTGGTAGCGGTTGAGTAATTCGCCGTCCAGGGTACAGGCAACCCGCATGAGACCGGCCCCCATTCGGTGCAAGGCAACTTCGTTGAGCGCATAGACCAAACCCAATTCACCTGGACCCTTGGGGTATTTGCATTCCAAGAGGCTACGCTCCTCCAACAATACCTCTCCGTTCCGAATGGCCTCCAAAGCCCTTGGAATATCTTCGGTTCCTCCGGCCGAACTCAAAAAACCAAGGCGACCAAAATGGAAGCCAAAGACCGGCAATTGAGTCCCCACCGCCAATGGAACCGTATCCAACATGGTACCATCACCGCCCAATACCAAGACCATCGCGGCCCCGGCAAGCGTCGATGGTTCCCCGACCCCCCAAACATCGGGACCGCTACCGGCCTGCCCAAAGAAATCAGGGCTCTCAATGTTTAACTCTTCCCGGACCAAAGGCTCCAAAGAACGGTGCCAGCGCAAAGCCAAACCCTTGAGAGACGCGGCATCCCGCAATGCACGCAGACCAGCTAGCTGGTGCTTAATAGATGGCCTGGCGTAAACCAGAAGTTGGGTCGTGGTCATGGTACCAAAGATGCTAGGAAAACGATTTCAAGGAAAGAGGTTTTGGATGAAGGGCATTTTCAACAAATAGCTGAAGCCATGCCTGGGAAGAATCGGTCGTAATAGACTCAGGATGAAACTGATAACCCCACAAAGGCCTGCTTCGATGCCGCATGGCTTGGATGGTTCCATCGTCCGAGGCAGTGGCCAAGAGCTGGTAGGTTTCGGGGACCCTATCCAAGACTAGCGAATGATAGCGCATCACTTGTCCGCCTTCGAATTGGGTGAACTTTGAGTTGTAATTGTGTTGAAACAAATCACACATGGACTGATCCCAACGCAAAAAACTTCGTTTGCCGTGAACAGGCGCCGAAGCATGCACCAGTTGAGCGCCCGCTTTTAAGCCCAAGGCTTGGTGGCCCAAACAAATCCCCAACAAAGGCTTTTCTTCGGCGTATCGATCCACAAAAGACATGAGTCGACCTGCCTTGGGGGGGGTGCCAGGACCCGGGCCCAAAATTGCGGCATCCCAAGACCAAGCCTCCCACGCTTCAGGGCCTTGATGATGATCCACCACACGGCATTGATAGCCGGCCTTAAGAACCCAAGCCCGCAAGTTGTAGGTAAAACTATCGCGGTTGTCCAAGAGCAAGAATCGGTCCATGGTTCGTTCAGGGAAAAACAGCCAAAATTCCACGACCCCACTCCAACCAAAGCCACCCCGTCCAGGGCCACATCTTCCGAAACCAGACTTCGCCCCCCTCAAAACCAGCGATCCAGGCTGCCAAAACGGACCAGATTGCCAAGCCCTGGCCGACCTGAAGAAAGGCGCCCAGTATTCGGTAGGGCAATTCCAACCCGATTTTGCGGGCCATCCAGCCAGAAGCCTTGCTCAATGCCCAAAGCCCCACCCGAACAGCAACCACCACCAAAAGCAGGGCCAGCGCCTTACCCCCTTCGCGAATCATGGCGGGAGGTACCAGCTTTTCCAAGAATGCGGTACCACCCGAGTACAGGGCATAAACCAAAGCCAAGGCGAGCAATAAACCCACCCAATCCAACAAAACGCCGACCAAACCCTTTTGGTAGCCCTTCCAAAATGCATAAAGACCCAACACCCCCAGCAGAATTTCAGGCCATTTCATGAAGTAAAAATCCGATAAAATTGTCAAGAAGCCTACACTTCATACTAACTTAGGGTGTGATGCCCCTGATCTTGTTGGTCGGACTTCTGTTGGGTTACCCCGAACAACCCAATCCTACGCCCCTCGTACAGGTAGGCACGGCCTCGGTTTATGCCAAACGATTTGACGGGAAACGAACCAGTTCAGGCCAAATTCACCGGAGCAACTCCCTTAGCGCCGCCCACAAGTCCCTGCCACCCGGTACCCGTGTCAAAGTAACCCATTTGCGTAACGGGTGCTCCGTCGAAATCGTGGTGAACGATCGGCTTCCAAGGCAGTCCCCCCACATCATTGATCTCTCCCCCAAGGCAGCTACTCAGATCGAAATTCCCACCAAGGGCATAGGTCGGGTTCGGGTAGAGGAAATCAGACCCTGAACCCGCCCATCTGCCCTGAAGATTCTCAGGGGTCATGGTCTTCGCCACCACCTCCTTTCCATCGATCCTCCGCGTCTTCCTCTTCGAAGGATTCTGTCTTGCTTAAGTCGGGACCCCATCGAGCCCTCAGCATCGGCTGACCTGCCTCTACCCAGGCACTCATCCACCAATCCGCCACATGCGCCACCGATGATGCCAATTGACGCCCCATCAATCCCCCGAGACAACGATGATAACACAGAACAAAGGGAATTGATTCCTGACGTAGCAATCGATTGCCGCGTCGAAAGGGCGCGTATTGTTCATGCGATGGGACCTGCGATCGGCATTGACACTCGCAATCAAAAACCCGTTCCAAGTGGGCATAGGCATCGTTCATGATTTGCCATAGTTGATGAGCAGGGTGCTTCACGATTTCGGCCCTTCGCAATGTTTGGGCCATGGTGTCTCCAAAGTACTCAGGTATTCGGCTTTCGAGCAAAGCATGAAGCCCGTGCTGCCCGCTGTTTTGACCGTTGTAATTGGAACACAAATGAAGGGGAACATGGGCATCGGCCAAGTAATGACCCAAATCAGCCGCCGTTCGAAGGATTAACTGGTGGTTTCCTTGTTCAAAGGCCCAAACCAAGCGTCGGTAAACTCGGGGTGCATGCCACGGCAAGATCCCTCGACTTCTTAATAATTTTTCGGAATAACATTGAACAGCGCTGTCCCAGTGCAGGGGCAAGGCCAGCCGCTCGCTGTCACCCCAGCGATCCATGTCCATAAAATGACAAGGGGCTTCCAATGGATCCCAGGCTCGGCGCTGATCGGCCGATACCGCCCTCTCCTTGAGGACTCGACGATGGTATTCAAAAAATTCACGCAGCGGGGAAGGCAACGCGTAAACCGCTGACTCGTTGATATAACGATGGGCGGCAAAACCCCAAGAATAGGCATTGAATCCTTGCCCGCATAAACCAACGATGACCGTGATGAATACCCACCAGCGTGGCGATGGTTTGAATAGCAACAACATTTCCGGCAAAAATCAACCGGCTAAACCAGCTAAACCGGTTCCAATCGTTTATCAACGATTCGTCGGAAGGGACTGCAGTCTTTAGGACCCAATCATCAAGCGATTGATTCGCTTGAGGGGCCCAGGACAATGCGATTGGTGACAGGCAATGCAGCGAGCGACCAAGGCATCAAAATTCTGGGCCGTCGGTTGCTCCCCAACCAAGCGATGGGCCTCGTGGTAAGCCTTGGCCTTCTCAAAAAACTCCTCGACAAGAACCGTGGTATCTGTCGGACGCTGGGCTTCAAAGGGCATCTTGGCCCATGCTGGGCGGGCTGGGCGGGCTGGGCGGGTTGATAAATCGCTGACAATCCAGGCCCGCATTGCTTCGGCTTGGTCAGCCATGGCTCGCATTGCTGCAGCCATGGGCGCAGCTTTGGGCTCCGCCATTCCTGGACTGCAGGTTGTATCCGCAAGGCCGGCACCGTTCTTGGAGGCTACATCCTGCGGTCCGCTTTGACAAGCCACGACCAAGCCACCCACCATAAGGCAGAAAACTACGCGAAGGTTCATCTTTATTTTTTGAGGCGTACCCCGCTTGCTTCAAAAACCAATTCGATTTCGGGTTCGGTGATGGCGGCAATTTCGTCCGCCGTCTTACCCCCGTCTTCAGCGTAGTGTCGCAAGGCCTCAACACTGGTCGTATCGTAGGTAGCAACGCCCTGCATCACAACGCGGGATCCGGCCGATTCCAGCGGCACAAAAAACGCATAATCCTTGAAGCCAACCCGCAAGGTTTTGCCATTCCCCATATCCAATTTCATCCAGCACCCCTTTTTTTGGCAGCATTCCTGAATAGTCCCGGCTAATTTGAGTTCCGCCATGGCATTGCCTTTCATTCGATCGGGGAGTTCAGACACATCGATGGCCCCGTCCACGGTAATGGAATCCCCGAAATACGCCCAATCCTGCTCCTGACTGGCTTGGGGGTTCTGGCAGGAAACGATCGCCCAAGACCCCATCAATAGGAGCAAAAGAAAGGTAAGGAGGCGGGGAAGATGGGGTCTGATCATGGGTAGGGAGTTTGTAGGGTCAAAATTAGGGATTATCAAGGTTTTTCCGTAAATTTGCGGTTCTCAAAATCAAACAACATGGCCAATCACGCCTCCGCGATCAAAAGAATCCGTCAAACCGCCGTCCGTCGTCTGCGTAATCGCTATCAGCTCAAGACCACCAAAACCATGATTAAAAGGCTCAAAAGCCTTTCGGTGGCCGACGAAGCTCGTCAAATGCTACCCTCGGTGATTTCTCGGATTGACAAATTGGCCAAAAAGCATATTATTCATCCCAACAAGGCTTCCCGCCAAAAATCACAGCTGGCCCGTCAAGTTGCCAGTCTCGCCGCCTAAGGCCCACCGGTCCTAAGCCGTTGGCTAAACGCTTTGACCCGACTCCACCCGGAGCCGGGTCTTTTTTTTGCAGGTCATGGAAACCTGCCCTCCAACACGGTCCCAACCTGCCATTCGGGACCTCCCTGAACATTCACGGCCGCGTGAACGCCTCATCAACCAAGGACGGTCTAGCCTAGAGGATCGGGAACTTCTGGCCATTTTGCTCGGCAGCGGAACCGGAAAAGATTCAGCGTTGGGCCTTGCCGGCAAAATTTTGGACCTTTGCAGATACCACCTGGGCCATTTGGGCCAAATCCACGTCCGACAACTCGCCCAAATACCGGGAATCGGCCCCGCCAAGGCAGTGAAAATATTGGCAGCACTTGAACTCGGGAAGCGTTGTCTGGAGAGCAAAACCCAAGAGCTGCCTCAGATTCGGGGCTCGGCCGATGTCTTTACCCATTGCAAAAATCTATTCCTGCACAAGGATCACGAAATTTTTGCGATTGCCCTCCTCAACCAAGCCAACCGTGTGCTGGGCATTGAACAAATTAGCGAAGGCGGTATCAACTTTACGGCTGCCGATCCCCGAATTATCCTACGTCTTGTTTTGGATTATCGAGCCTGCGGTCTGATTCTCATGCACAATCATCCATCCGGCCAATTGCAACCCAGCGACGCAGATCGTTCCCTGACCCAAAAAATAGAGTCGGCGGCCCGTTACCTCGATGTGCGGGTTTTGGATCATTTGATTTTTGCACAGCACCGCTATTTCAGTTTTGCCGATGCAGGCCTTCTGATAGGCGCATCCCCAAGCTCAAACCCTTAATTTTGAAGCAATCTACCCTACCATGCAATCCTACCTATTCGCTCACGGTCTTCGCATAGCCTCTTATGCCCCTTCTTTTTGGTTTTGGTTTTGGCTTTCAGCAATTGGACTAGGAGGTTCTGTTAAAGCCCAAATTGTCCTAACAACCGCCGATACCATTCGAGCATCGGGAAATGCCAGCCAGTTTGAAATCGTTGGCTACGGAGGCGTTGTCAATCAGGGCGCAAGTAGTGTTCAACTGCGGTGGCTTCGGGTCGGCAGTCAACTCCCTAGCGCTTGGACTCATACGATCTGCGATCTCAATTCTTGCTATCCACCCTTTGTGGACAGCGCTGATTTTACCCTATCACCACGGGATACCTCCAATTTGGATGGGCATTTTTACCTCAATGGTCAACCCGGTGCCGGATATCAGCGGATTCGCCTCAGTACCTTACCGTCCAATGCGCCCCTCATGGTGGTGACCTATGTAGCCAGCACTGCGAGTTCAACCACCCAAACCTTGATCTCAGCCCCCAACAAAGCCGCATGGAAGCTGGTGGGTCGTGAACTAATTCTGGCAACCGAAGGATTGGAAGGCATGGCCATGGTTCGTGTTGTGGACCAAAGCGGCCGGGAAGTTGATCGGAAACTTATTTCAGAACCCATCGAGCGCTTCTTCATGGACCAATGGCCCGGCGGGGTTTACATGGCGATCCTTGGGAGCGGATCCGGTACGGAACAATACCGGTTCGTCCTCAATCGGTAGATTCAACGCGGGCTATTTTCCAACCCACTTCCACCACCGAAGGCAGGGGGCTCAAACGCATGTTTTGCATAACCCGAAAAGTGTAAATCCCTTTTCGTCGTAACACCAGACGATCCTGAACGGGGACCACCACCGTATACAAATCTCCCAAGGCACTTTGTCCCAACCAGCGTCCTTCGGCGTCGGTTAAAGGGATATCACTGTTCCAAACCGAAGAGTCCCCCGCCGGACCCGTTACCAAGCAAATCGCATGCAGATTGCGGTAAGGATAATCTCCCTCGTGGCGAATTTGGAGCCATAGGCGACAGGCCCTGATCGTGTCTTGATTATGAAAACGAAAGACGGCAGCGGTCCTCTCTTTCCAGCCATCACTGGGCAGCAAGACCTGGGTATCGTACTCCGCCGAGGGATAACATCCTGAGGTGGCCAAAATGGTGGCCAGTAACAAACCGAAGGCATTCATCCTTGGGGATCGCCAACCGGAGAAACCCATCAGGGAGTCCTAGGTTTGACCGCAGTCGTAGGGCTGGCGGGCTTGCTGCGCTTTTTCTTGCGATTCTTGTTCTTGGGTCGGTCAAAACGATTCAACCCTCCTCCAACATTCACCTCGTAATCAGGCTCGGCCTCGGTTGTTTTTTCTTCAACTGGCGCGTAGCCACTCAGGCTTTCGGGTACCGCCCCTTTTTGGATTTGATCCAATAGTTCTCGAACCTGATCAACGTGCAGGGCCACCGTAGGGTTCTCGGATCCCCCGGCTTCTCGGCGACGCAACTGAAACCACATGGTTTTCTTGAATATATCGGTTTTGATGCAATCAAAAACCCCGGCCTTGGTCTGCAAAAAGCGGACACCTTTGGGGATATCCTTGATGGCATCCAAATAGGTATCCAGTTCGTAATTCAGACAACACTTGAGACGACCGCATTGTCCGGATAACTTGACCTGGTTGATGGACAATTGCTGGTAACGAGCTGCCGTCGAAGTAACCGGTTTGAAGTCGGTTAACCAAGTACTACAACACAATTCACGACCACAGACGCCCAGGCCGCCCAGGCGTGCCGCCTCTTGACGGGCGTTGATTTGGCGCATTTCGACGCGAGCGCTCAGGTTTTCGGCTAATTTGCGAACCAATTCCCGGAAATCAACCCGCTGCTCGGAGGTGTAATAGAGGAAAATTTTGGATGCATCGGCCTGGTATTCCACGTCGGTCAACTTCATGTTGAGGCGCATCATGTCCACCACCCCGCGGGCCCTGCTCAAGACATCCATCTCTTTGGATCTTAGTCCCTGGAGCCGCTCTCGCTCGGATTCATTGGCTTTGCGAAAAATTTTGCGGACCTCGCTATCGGTCATGCTTTGTTTGCGCTTGCGCATTTGCAAACGGACCAGTTCGCCTTTGAGGGTGACCTGACCCATATCGTAACCGTTTTTGGCTTCAACAACCACCCACTCGTTGGGGTACAATGCAGCCTTGGATGCATTTACAAAGTACTCCTTGCGGTTGGCTTTGAATCGTACTTCTACCCATTCGGGCTCGGTGGAATGCTGAGGTTCGGCGGGCAGGTCCGCGAGCCAGTCAAACGCATTAAAGCGATTACAGCCACCGCTGGCACAATGCCCCTTGCTCCCGCATCCGGCGGGCGAACAAGATCCTCCACTGCAATTACCGCATCCCATAATTTCCTGTATTGGCGAAGATACGGCCAAAACCAGCCTTCAAAGAAGGCACTCAGGCTCCGAACAAGGGACCCGAACCTACAGCGACGGGACGATGGGTGCTGGCCTTCACCTGCCGCTTTCTTTCGGCCGCCAGGGCCTCCTGCAAATCAAAAAAGAGATTGTGCATCACCAGGCGTTGATGTCCGTTGCGCTCCAATCGATAGGCCGCCGTTTCAAGCGCTTCCTGCATGGTTGCGAGGCTGGGTGCCGAAATAAAGGGCGAAAATTTGACCACAAAATCGTTTTCTTCGGCCGACCAACCGTTGCTCTGGCTTTGGAGATGCCTGTAGAGATAGCATTGGCGCAACAACAAGAGCCCGTAATCCATAAAACCCTTGAGGGCCTCCCGCCCTGTATCGCCGGCTTCGTTCACCCAACGTTGCACCTCGGTTGCTTTGGAACCATACGCCAATCGTAACAAGGTCATAAAACGGCGACCGTGCTCGTAGGGTTCTTCGTTCATGGCCTGCAAGGCCTTGTGCAGGTTACCATCGGCGAAGAGGGCCACCTCGGCAACTCGCTCGGCCGGGTATCCCGCGTCCAAAAGATGCGACTTGATGGCATCGGTATCCAATGGGGGAACCCTCAGGGTTCGTGTCCTGGACAAAATCGTCGGTAAAATTTGTTCAGGCTGGGAACTCACCAACAAAAAAACGGTTCGATCCGGTGGCTCCTCCAACATCTTGAGCAAAAGATTCCCGGCATCGCCCAGGTATTCGGCTAGCCACAGCAACACTACTTTGTAACGCCCCTCAAAGGCAGACAGTCCCAGTTTGGAAAGAATGGCATAACATTCGTGGCGGGAGATGTTCAATTGTTTTTGGTCGGCCTGCATCGCCTCCCGCCAATCGTTGTACTCCAGATGGGGGTTTTGGGTAAAGGCCTGGCGGAATTCACGCATCCATTGTTCGGAACCGGGCTTTTCGCTTTCCCCTTGCCGGGAAATGACCGGAAAAACCCAATGAAGGTCTGGATGGATCAGCTTGTCAACTTTGCGGCAAGAAGCACATTCTCCGCAGGAATCTTTTTCCCCAGGTTGGTGGCACATCAGCCACTGGGCATAAGCCAGGGCCAAAGGCAATTTTCCAGAGCCAGGCGGTCCAGCAAAGAGTTGGGCGTGGGGTATGCGGCCGCTTTCCAAACCCTGCCTCAAGAGGGCTTTAACCCCCTCCTGCCCGGGTATATCGGCCAATTTCATACCCAAAGTTAAGATTTAGGTGCTACCTTTCAACGTAGCCCATGAAGCTGATTTTGCTCCGTCATGCCAAGGCCCAAAAGGCAAGGTGGGATGTCCCGGACCGCGACAGACCCCTGCAGGAGAGGGGTCATCGCCAGATCATCCACCTGGCACCATACCTCCCCGGACCCTTGGCCGTGGACCCCGCAGTTTCGTGGACGATTTGGTGCAGTCCACCCCTTCGCACCTGCCAACTGCTGGTCCTCCAATCGCCGTCCAAAAATGAGTCAGGCGTCCATTGGCGCGTTGAACAATCCTGGATTGCAGACCAAGAAGACTCTTGGTAATCCCGGCAGATAGGACGATAATGGCTTTGGTTGGTCGAATGTTTCGGTTGGTGCTTCGAGTCAGGCCCCTGATGATGGGTGCCGTGCTCCTGACCTTGGAACCGATGCAAGCCTCGGCTACGGGTTATGCATCAAAAGGCAGTCCCTCCAACGCCCCCTCCTCCAACGCCCCCTCCTCCAACGACACTTCCTTCAACCATGATTCCTTCCCGCCTCCTGCATCTCCGAACCGTGACACCTTGCAAAATCGTTTGGGGTATTGGATGGACCTTTTGAGGAATTCGCCGGTTCTGCCCTCCCCGGTCATGGGACGATCGCCAGAAACCGGCTTTTTGGTTGGGATGGGTCTGTTTTTTGGCCCTGGCCATAACAACGAAAAAAACAAGGGCCGAGGTTCTCAATGGAGCATAGCCGGTGCTTATACCGCCAAAAAGCAATGGATACTGAGCCATTCAGGTACCTACGCCACCCCCAACGATCGTTCACTATGGCAGTGGAACCTGGGGTGGCGCCGTTTTTGGGATCGGTTCTATGGCACAGGTCCCGGTATCGATCCCCTCGAATGGACCCCGTTCCGCTTCCATACTGCCAATTTTCAAATGACCTACAACCGGCGTTTGGGTTCAGGGCGACACTTTGTTGGTCCTGTGTTACGATTCAATACCATGGATCAGGTGCGGTGGGATGTACCACGCCCAGATAGCCAAGTTTCAAAGGTCCCTGGGTATTGGGGACACCGTACCTTGGGGTTGGGCATGCGATGGATTTACGATACCCGACCCCATGTCATCAACGCCCGACAAGGCGTGTTCTTTGAAGGATCCATCCGCTGGCATGCATCCTTGGGACGGGCCCTGACACCGGAAGCAGAGGCTTGGAAACAACGATTGCTGATTCCAAACGATAGCACCTTTAACCCGGCCTACCTGTTTTGGAACCTGGACCTGCGTGGCTACCAACCGCTACGCACCCGAAGCAGGTTGGATGCGGTTTGGGCCTGGAGACTGGTCATTCAATCGGCCGGTAGCGGGGTTTCTTTTCGGGAGATGCCGGCCCTTGGCGGTGATAATTTGTTACGAGGGCATTTCCGAGGCGCCTACCGAGACCTTTGTCTTTGGGGTGTCGAAAATGAATGGCGTGGCCAATGGGGATCCCATTTTGGTTGGAACCTTTACAACGGCTGGGGCATGGTTGGTCCATCTTGGTCGGCCATGAGTCGAAATCAACCCCGCTGGTCCTACGGTGCTGGACTGCGATGGACCCCCAACCCCAAGGCCCGGACCCTTTTGCGGATCGATTGGGCTCGTACCATCGATGGTCAAAGCGGTCTTTACTTTGAGGTCAACGAGGCCTTTTGAATATAGAACCTCTTCCTTATGATTTACGAAATAGACGGAGTCTTGGTATCCGAAGAAATCCTGCGCGAACCCTTTGCTTGCTCCATCTTGCATTGCAAAGGCGCTTGTTGCGAAGAAGGAGACCTGGGCGCCCCCCTGGAGGAATCCGAACTCGCCTTGATTCAACAAGACTTGGACCGAATCAAGCCCTACCTGCCCACCAAGGCCGTGGATACCATTGAACGCCTTGGCTTCTACGAAAGGGCACCTGACGGAGAACCCGTTACACAAACCCTGGAGGGCCGAGCCTGCGTCTTTGCCAAAAAGGATGACCAAGGTCACTGGCAATGCGGGATCGAACAAGCCTGGAAGGATGGACAAACCTCTTTTCGCAAACCCATCTCCTGCCACCTCTACCCCATTCGGATTAGCCCACTACGAGGCGGAGGAGAAGCTCTTAACTACGATCGCTGGGATATCTGTCAACCCGCCTGCGATACCCGTAACAACGGGGGCACACGCATGTATGAATTCCTTCGGGTGGCCCTGGAACGCAAATACGGGAGCGCCTGGTACAGTCAGCTAAAAGAGGTCGCCTCAATCCTTCCAGAGCAAGGTTAAATTGCCCTTGAAGTTGTAGGTTTTGCCATCCGCACCGGTGAAACGCAGTTCATAGATATAGGTATCCTGCAGGGCTTTCTCAGCGGATTCATCTTGAATCTCACCAACATATCCCTTCCAACCCAAATCCACATTTCGCGTTTCCAAGATCACTTTGCCCCAACGGCTCATGATTTTGAAATAGTACAAACTATCCCCGGAAATTCGATAATTAAAGGAAGGCTTAAATTCCCCGTTCCCTCCTGTTGATCCACCCAAAACGGCGGTCGGGAAGAATGCGCGGGGTTCTTGACGGATGGTTATCTTGTTGGAAATGGCACGGCCTTTGAACTCCCACTGATTATCCTTCTCTACGGCCACAATGAAATAGTCAAACAAACCATCCGAGCTTGGAATATTATCCACCGCATCCCCGTATTCATGGAATGGCTTCCAAGGAGGCAGGGCCCCTGGCTCCTTACGGGGTAGGCCAAAAAATGGCGTAGTACTGCCACTGGCATTGCGATAGACGATAAAGCTATCCACCTCGCCGTTGAACGATAGCAACGAATCAAAGGAATTCCATTTCAGCAAATTCAAGTAGTTAGCCCGGTCACCGGGAACCAGAAATAAACAAGTAAAATCCTGCGATGTATCCGACAATAAATAACACCCATCATAGACGATTACTCGGTAGGTGTATTGGACTTTATCGGGGTTTCGAGCGGATGTGTCGTTGTAGTAATAAGAGCGGTACGTACCTACTGCTCCTGTCAAAAAGCTAGGGTTACCCAAGGTGTCAATCAAACGGAACGAAGCGTTCGGGCCATCCTTGCGCAGAAGTTCCAGTTTACCAACGGAGGCATTGTCTGGGATATTAAAACGAACCCATACGGAATTAAACGAGATGGAATCGACCGATGCCGATTCAATATAGGAGAATACAGGCTCTGGAATATCGTACAAAGCCGTATCCAAGTTGGAAAGGGAACGGAAACCTCGAGCATTGCAGGCCACCACCAAGTAGCGATAGGTATTACCCAAAGACAAGGTTGGGTCGATATCCGAATACGATGATCCCAAAACAGTATCCCTCAAAACATAACCTTGACCCGGATCCTGTCGATAGACCAAATAGTACAACAAATCATCCCAGCCTTCGTATTCCCTCCAACCCAATAAGACACGATTGAGGCAAGGCTCAGCAACCGCTTCCACATTCACCACCCGGTGAGGAACCGATCCGCCCCCTACATTGAGGCAGGTATCCACGGAACTCAGGAGAATCGCTTGAAAATTGGGGTCCGATGCGCTAAGTCCCACATTCCCCTGATAGAATGAATCCAATTCCAATGTGACAGGATCTCGGTTGGGAACCGTCAAAAGGGGTGGCTGCCCAGGAGCGATTGGAGAAAACCGAAACTCAACAAAATCCCGCAGGGTATCCACATCCGGGTACCAAGCTATTTGAACCCCATCGCCTATGCCTGTTGTATCCACCGAAACATATTTGAGACGCATCGAATCAGGCAATATATATTTGGCCAAAATCCAACGGCTCCAATAAACCATTCCTGGAATGCCGGTACCGTTGTCGTAAACGCCTAAGCGGTAATGCAAACTGTCGTTACAAAACAGAAACGGCAGGGTGCTATCGATACGTGGGCCCTCCACTATTTTGAGGGAATCCCACGTTGCCAACGCCGGGTAGCGACGTTGCATGTAGGACGAATCCGTCAGAAACTGGGTATTCGCAATCCCCATGGTATCCCAAACAAGAATACCGCGCATGTTGGCCTTGTCATTGGTATGGTTTCCGCCAAAAGTTTTGATAACAACACTTTCGTCGTAACGCAAATTAATATCGCATCCACTAAGGGTCCAGATTTTGTAGTAATAATCCTGCGCGTCTAGGCGGAGGTTGGGGTCGTTGTCTTCAAAGAAATCAGCAAAAGGATCTGTAACACTCCCCACCAGGACCCATGGTCCGGTCGGCAAAATAGACCGGTATACTTGATAGCTATTAAAGGAACTCAAGCGACGGTTAACGGACCTCACCTTGAGCTGCGCAGGTGTTAAGCCCCGCGTATCCAAGGCATTGTTGAGGCTGTCCAAAGGGTCTATGGTGCTAGTATCAATCCGATTACGGAAATACAAGCGAACACGGTCGTTTTGGTCACCCACCGATACCCCGTAAAAAGTAGGAGAAGGAAGGGCCGGAAGATTCCGCAATCGAACACTAAAAATCCTAGCCTGTTTGCCCAACAAGGGAGGGGTATAATCCCCGGCTGTTACGAGGAAGGGGAAAACCCGGGCGTGATTGTAACATTGATTAATAAAAATCGAATCGCAACGCGATATCCAACCAAATCGCAAAAGCGTTGAATTGATTTGGGCATAGCCGTAGCCAGTAAACAAATTATTTGACAAAATCTGGGGGGTGGGAACATCGGTTCGACCAGCCACAAAGGGCAGAGCCGAAGCCGTAGAGCAAACTCCAGGCCGGGGCGTTCCACTCCCTGAAGCCGCAGCAGCATTCAGGTAGGGGCTTTGAATGCCGATGCTCAGGTAATTATCGGTGCCAGGTGGCAAGCCAAAAGGGACATCATCCCCCGCCAAAAAAGACTGGGAAAGGGTGTCTTCGACATAAAACTCCCGGAAGAATCGCGAATTGGAGGTGAAGTATGGAGGTTTCTGGTTCTCCAAAAAAGGAGGAAATTGCCCACTGGTGGGGCGTGTTATAACCTCGGCCACAAATTCTCGGTAAACCTCGGAGATCAGGGAATTGCAACGCCAACTCCGCACCGTGATCCCCCAATGGTAGCGGGTGGGTGAAAGATTGTTCAGGCGCAATGGCTTGAAACTGAATTCACCGTTCAGGGAATTCAGGTTAAAGAGCCCAGCGGGTGCTGTCGCTGTATTAAAGGCAATGCCCGTATTGTAAACAGGAAAAGACACAAGGTTGGTATCATAAATAGGCCCACCCAAATGATACGAAATGGAATCGTAAAAATTGGACTCCACCGCCATATTGGTCACCGTCACGCTATCCGCTACAAAATTGTTGGCATTGGCGATAAACAAAGGATTGGGGTCGTTGTAAAAGGAGGGGCTTGCATCGCAGATGTACTGAGGCCTTAGGCCACCGTATCCTAGCATCTTGGCCGCTAAACGCGCCGTAGGACCAACCGCACCTACCACCATGTTATCGGCAGGTTCGGTCGGAAAGAGGGCCCGCGATGGCAACCCTCCGTTTACCCCGCCCACCACAGCCAGGCCCTCCGAAACGTGGGGAACAAAAAACACATAGCCTGCCGCAGGAACCGGGACCGTGTCCAACAACAAATCTCCCACAAAAACCAGACGACGCACATCCTTGATAATCGAATTACTGCTCTGACAAGAAGCGAGAGGCAAAGGCGTTAAACGAGGCGCTGAAGAATCCGCAATGCTGTAACTCTGACCTGCATCGTAACGAAGCCAGCCCCGAAAAACAGGCACAGCACCGGGAACCATCGAACGCACAAACAAGGCCAAAGAATCTTTGAACGGATTAACCCCTGGGCAGGTTACATAAACCCCTGCCTTGAATCGGAAAATCCCCGAAGAACCCAAGCACTCGTAGGTCAAATCCCCCCCTCGAAAGGCGGGTTGAGCCGACAGCCGCTGGGTAGGAAGGACCCCGAACAGGCTCCCCAACAACAAACCAAAGAACAAAAAGGAACAGGCACGCATTTTCATAAGCGGTAGATGGTTCGAATTAATCTTTTTGGCGCAAAACCAGAATCGTAGAATTGAAGGCGTAGGTTTTCTCGTCTCGTCCGGTATAAATCACCCGATAGACATAAGTTCCTTGTTCAACAGGGTCCCCGTTCAAGTTGGTGCCATCCCAAGCCTTGAAGAAATCGTTGGTCTCAAATTGCAATTGACCCCAACGGTTAAAGACCTCCAACTTGAATTCTTTGCGGATATCGATGAAAATCCCCGATGGCAAGAAAGAACCATTCCCACCAGCGGCACCGGGTACAAACGCGGTTGGCATAAAGAGGCGTGGCGGATGGATGACCGAAATGATATTGGAATACAATTCTTCTTGGAAAAAATCATCCCGATTGGGATTGCGTTCCCTGGCGGTTAGGTAATATTGAAAGCGGCCCAAAGCATTGGGCGATGGGTCCTGAGGAACGGTATCGACATAATTACGAACCACGGGGCTTGGGAGCTGCCAAACGGGGATAAATGCCCTGGTTCGACCCGTTGCAACATCGTCCCTGTTCACGATGTAATATTCCAAGTTTTGGGGCCAGGAATTCTCAAGAAACCATTGAAGGGCCGTAGCTGACTTGGGATAGGTGAACTTGTCAACATCACCGGTCAGCAAAAGGTTGGTGAAAACATCCGACGTATCAATCGAAACATCGCAGAGATCGACAACGACCATGCGGTAACTATAGGATTCTCGATCCGGCTTGGCCGACGAATCCACGTAATTAATGGTGGGCACCCCGGTTGCAAAATCCATATCGGAAACCCGAAACGTATCCAGTGTTACAAAGTCACGGCCTGGTATCTGGCGTTGAAGCAGGAAATAATCCACAATATCAACCGGATTAAAAATGTATTTGAGGCTCAACAACCCGGTGGTGGTATCCACCGAAACTCGACGAATATGATTGTAGGTCACCAAAGGATTGTAAACCGTATCACAACCCGGATTGGAGGTGGCTGTCATGCCATCCCGATGAACGGCCTCTACGAGGTAACAATAAAAATCACCCGACGGGAGACTGGTACGGTCCAAGTACCGATTGAGGCTATCGTAAGGAGCCGGGGATACCGAGTCAATTAGCACATAACCGGGATTGGCGATATCGCTACGATAGATTCTGTACTTGAGCAGGTTGGGATGCCACTTGTAATAGTTATTCCAGGTCAGGCTCATTCCGCGATTCCGGCTGCAGTAGATATACTCGGCGTGGTTGTAAATCGTGTTATGGTAATTGGAGGTGTCAAAAGTCCCGAGCGTCAACCGGCAAGAATCCTCCCCGGCCACCGTCAGCCAGACGGGTCCCAGGTTGGGATCGCAATCGGGATAATAGTAAAGGGTGTACGCCGTATCAAAATAACCCCAAGATTGGGCCACGGAATCAGCGAGCAAAGAAGATGAATCCAAGACATGGTACACATTGTACCCCCCCAGAGCCCCCGATGGTCCGGGCTTCCAATTCATGGATATCCCAAGCTCACCGGTACCATTCGGTAAGGTATCAACCGATACCCTTAACAATTCTACGGGGGCTATTTGATTGGATTGCTTGAGGGCAATATTGGGAGTCGTACTCCAGTAAACGATGCCGTTGGTATCCGGCAATCCAGCCCTGAACGAAATAGTATCCCGGCAAGGTATCCCTGTGATTTCGGAATAGACATAACGGGCATTGCCCACCGCAAAAAAAGTATCGACGTTTTGCCAGATCCCCACCCCTGCAAAGGTGGATTGCTTTTGGATATAATACCGAGGAAAGCAATGCTGGGGGATGTATGGATTGCGGGTGCTCATCGAGTCCCAGGTAAAGGTGCTCGTAACACTGGCCGAATTGAACAACAATTCGCCACGGATCACTTTGAGGCTATCCGAAATAAACTCCACTGAATCGCAACGGGAAACAACCCCCACGCGGTACAAATAATCAAAAGCAGCTAAATCTAGCGAAGGGGAGGCATCCACCATTTTGCTAGAATCCAACGTAGCCAAAGAATCCACCCGTACCCAGGGGCTGGCTGCCAGACCGGTCACACGGTCCAGGGCCTTGCGATACAAGCGGTATTGTTTGAACGAATAAATACGGCGAGACACCGATTTTTTGCGCTGAAAGGTGCTGTTTTGATCGCTGTAATTGCGAATATCCAAGGAATCAATCGTCACCGTATCGATGATGGCCCCTGGTCGACCGTAGGGGTTTTGCCAGTAAACCGTGACCGAATCGTTGGTCGGAGACACCGAGACACCGCGAATACGGGCCGGCGGAAGAGGCGGTACGTTGATGAGTTTGAAGGTATAAACGCGGGCATCGCGGCCTTCGACCGGGCAATTGTTATCAAAGGCATTAATCTGGAATTTGTTACTGGAGAGCAGGACTCCGCAGTTGGCCACCCCTCGGGGCAGGTTGGAACAAGCCGTTGGCCAAACGATTTTGACACCGCTTTGGACCGTCCCTGTGAAACCAAAACCTGCCGGGGTTCCGTTGCCGTAAGGCAAGATGGTCGCCTGAAATTGGGGCGGGTTGGGCGGTAGGGTGGTATCGTTGATGCGCTGCAAACGGGCGCAGGGTGGCTGCACGCAGTTGTTGTAGCCGGGAAAATTCGTAGCCAATTGACTACCTCGAACAAACACACTAACAGTCTGCTGAACAGGAACCCAGGTACTTGGGATGTTGGGGTTTCCCAACAACGAAGGAAAGGCATCCTCGGCGTTCACAAAACTCTCAATCGTATCCCCGGCGTAATAGGTCCCCTCAAAACTGGGGTCCCCGTTGGGCAAGGTAAAAGGCGCACGAATGAACGGAGGGCGCTGGGTGAAAATTCCGTTGAGGGGACCGTTCGGATTAAAGACAGGGGGCGAAGTAGGCGCATTCGGGATAACCTTGAGGTTAAAATCCCGGTAAACTTCCGAAATCAACTGGTTGCACCGAAAAGAACTCACCTTGATTACCATCACAAAGGTTCCCTGGGTGGTGGGCTGGTACACAATTTCACCCGTGGTCAGGTTGATCGGAATATTGTTCGCGCTCACAAAGGGGGGCTGCATCAGGCCAGGAATCGGATTGTTAACGGTGTACGGAGCGGTGTATGCATACGGAGCGGTCACCGAGGTTCCCAATGGAAAATCAATACCGAAGCGCGTACTGTCCAAATCCGGGTCAAAAGCCAGTGACTGCATGAAAATGGTATCGACCGGATTAAGCACGGCAAAGGACGTAGGATCCGTCGCAAATTCCGGAGAATTATCGCATAACTGGGCTGGCGATAACAACAGATTGGTATTCGGATCGCGGTAGGGAAACATTTTGACCATGAGGGTCTGTGACCCATTATCCGCCGTGCTGTTATCAATCGTCGGACGACAGCAGGGAATGCCATTGCCTGCCTGGGTTGTATTAAAGGTATAGCCTGCCGGTGGAGCAGGGCCCAGCGCGCTCAAATCCACAATACCCCGAAAAACATAGCGAGCTACCGAGCCTTGGTTTTGGCCAGTCGCCGAGGTGGGCGGATTGCAGGATAGGTAGGTGCTACCTGGGCAACGGGGAGATATGTCATCCGGTGAACCCGGGATGATGGGAAGGTTGGTGGTGCCGTGAGGACCTTGCAGCGCTAAGGCCGTTTGGGTCCATGGAATACCGTTGCAGTCCCGGTAAACCTTGATGGTAAATTCAAAGAGACCGTTCCCCAAACAACGGTAGGTAATTTCGCCACCCAGAATGTGAGATGCCTTTGCAGGGCCAGCTGGCCAAACGAAGGCAATGGCCCACAATACAAGGCCCAGGAATAAACGCCGGTTCGCTAACATGTGAAGTATTTTGGTCATCGTTGTGGAGGTAACGGTTGAACAGGTTCAACGGGTTAAATTACGGCTAAAAGTGGTTTTTTGGGGCCTTTGGGTCGATTTAATGTGGTTTTTAGGCTTGTCCAAAAGTCTTCCTCTACCGACGACGGCCTCTCCACAGAAGCCAAAGCTCTGGGGCCGGTCGTTCCATGACCGTTGCCCTTCTTAGCGTAGCTGCTCTTTACCCACCTGAAGCGGTTCCAGCCCGGCCCATTCCGCGTATTCCAGGTAGCGCAAGGCGGTTTCGCGCATCGCCAACCGTTGTTCAGGGCTGACTTCCTTGACGGGCCTGGCGGGCACCCCGGCGTAGAGGGTCCCGGCCTTGCAGTGGGTATTTTCAAGGATCACCGCACCTGCCGCCACAATGCAGCCGCTTTCGACCACGGCATGGTCCATCACCACCGCGCCCATCCCAATCAGGACTTCGTCCTCAATCGTACAACCATGGACAATGGCCCTGTGACCGATACTCACCCGCGATCCCACGGTTGTGGCAGCCCGCTGATAGGTGCAATGAATGACCGCACCGTCCTGAATATTGGTTTGATCCCCGATGCGGATGGCATTGACATCGCCCCGCAGCACGGCATTGTACCAAACCGTGCACGCATCGCCCAGGATTAAATCCCCGGTGAGGGTTGCGTTGGGGGCCGATCGGCAACCCCTGCCCCATTGAGGCCAAACACCCCGAACGGGCAGAACAAGGGGACCCGGTTGCATTGTCTTCATCGTTGCCGAAATTTAAGCCATGAGTCCTCAAGATTCGCTTCCTGTTATTGGAAGAGCCCGCTTGGCGTTGTGCAATGGACAGGACCGGCCCGAAATTTGGGTGGCTTTTGAAGGAAAAGTTTACGACCTAACAGCCAGTCGCTTATGGAAAAACGGCCGGCACTACGAGCATTGGGCGGGCCAAGACCTCACCGAAGAATTGAAAGACAGCCCCCATGGGCGCCGGGTTTTCGAAGAAAGAGAGGCCATCGCCGTCCTTCTTTGAGGAAAGCGCTTTTGGAACGAAAGCTCAATCGGGCCTTGGCCCTTAGTTAGCCATCATCGTCTCCATATCCGAATCCACCAAAATGCGGCCGCAATGCTCGCAGACCGTGATTTTCTTGCGCAGGCGGATGTCCATTTGCAATTGGGGCGGGATGTGGTTAAAGCAGCCACCGCAGGCATCCCGTTGGACACTCACCACGGCCAAGCCATTGCGTGCATTGCTGCGAATCCGCTGGTAGGCACCCAATAAACGGGCTTCGATTTTCTTGGAAGCCTTTTCGGCCTCCTTGATGAGTTGCTTTTCTTCTTCTTCGGTTTCGGCGACAATGCCGTCCAATTCCGTCCGTTTCTTGTCCAAATCGTTGCGGCGCTCGCCCAATTGTTCGGTCAGGGTTAGAATTTCGGTGCTCCGGATTTCTTTTTGGGCCGATAATTCCTTGATTTTCTTTTCGGCAATCTGAATTTCGAGGGATTGTATCTCGATTTCCTTGCTGAGCGCATCAAATTCCCGGCTGTTGCGAATTCCCTTGAGCTGCTCTTCGTATTTGCCCTTGTGCATTTGGGCTTCTTTGAGACCCGCTTCCTTTTCGGCAATTAGCCTCTTGATTTGGGAAAGTTCTTCGTTTTGGCGCTCCAGGCGGGTTTCCATACCGGCTAATTCATCCTCCAAATCCCGTACCTCCATGGGTAATTCACCACGGTAGGTGCGCAGGCGGTCGATTTCGGATTCGATTTGCTGCAATTTGAAGAGCGATACCAGTTTGATTTCGACGCTATGATCCATAATTGTCTGAAAATAAGGCGATGGTTTATCCCTCAGGTCAGGTAAACGGTCGGATTTTGAGACGACCTGGCATTGAGGACCGCAAAGGTACGAAACAAGGGGGTTATTCGCTGACGCATACGCTCACAGCCCGGAATTTCTGTCTCCGCATGACCGGCCTCTACCAGCACTAAGCGACCACCTGCATCCAAAAAATGATGGTGCTTGAACTCTGAACTCAGGTACAGATCGGCTCCGGCAGCCTGCGCAAGCGGCCACAAAGAGGCCCCAGCCCCCCCGCACAGGGCGATTCGGCGTATCATACCGCCCTCAAGGGGCGTCTGCGATGGCTTGCTGTACCGAAGGGGGCAGCCCAACAAATCTTTGATGCGTTGAAGTGCGGTTTGGAGAGGGATTTCTTGGTCCAAATCACCCACCAAGCCCATTCCGTAGCCGGAAACTTTTTGCTCCAGGGGGTACAATTGGTAGGCCACCTCCTGGTAGGGATGGGCCTGGGTCATGGCCTCCAGGATGGCGGGGGTTTTCCAAGCTTCGAATACAAATTCCATGCGCCATTCTTCAACCTCTTCCCTTTGACCCACTTGACCCAAAAAAGGCCGGGCTCCGTCCAAGGGCTTGAATGTTCCTCGCCCCAGGACCCCAAAACTGGCTTCGCCATAGTTCCCCAGGTGCCCAGCACCAGCTTGGAACAGAGCATCCCGAAAAGCCTCGGCATGATCGGTAGGGATGTAGACCACCAATTGCCGTAGAATTCCCTTCATCGGCTCCAAAACTCGGGTGTTTTGAAGCCCCAAGGCATCGGCCAAGGCCCCGCTCATCGTTTCGGGCATGGCATCCGCGTTGGTATGGGCCGCATAAACCGCAAGGCCGGCTTCCAAAATTCGATGAACAAGGCGCTCAACCCGCCCACTATTCCCAATTTGGGTGAGTGGATCAAAAAGCAAGGGGTGATGGGTGACCAAGAGATTGCAACCCTGTTCCAGGGCTTCTTCGATAAGTTCATCGTTGACATCCAACCCGACAAGGATCCCTGTCAAGGCTCGATCCGTGCGGCCGCATTGAAATCCGCAGCGATCGTACGATTGTTGCAGGCCCGTAGGAAAAATTTGGTCCAAAATCCGGACCGCTTCGTTAATTAACATGGCTTCTTGAATCCGGTTGGGTTGCTGCACTAAAGGTAATGTACTTTTGTCCAGCCATGTTATCGCTTCCCAAAGGCACCTTGGACCGTCCCTGGTTTCAACTCCTGGCCTGGCCCTTGTCATGGGTCTACGGACTCGTTATGTGGCTTAGAAATTTGGCCTACGACCAGGGTTGGCTCAAGTCCACTTCACCCTCGGTCCCGGTTGTTTGTATCGGCAATCTCAATGCAGGCGGTTCAGGCAAAACACCGCATACCGAAACCGTGGCCGCCTACCTCCACGAATCTTTGGGGCTCATCGCCATCCTATCGAGAGGTTACGGTCGACGGACCAAGGGTTTTCACCTGGCCGGTGAAGGCGATAACCCCGGGACCCTTGGCGACGAAGCTTACATGCTTTTTGCCAAATTACCCTTTGTCCCCCTGGCCGTTTGCGAAGACCGTTTGGAGGGCCTGCGACAATTGCAAGCCCGCTTTCCGAATCTTAAAGCTGTTGTTATGGACGATGGCTTTCAACATCGTCGTTTGAAGCCGCATCTCAGTTTTGTCCTGAGCGATTACAGCAAACCCTTTTTTGAGGACCATCTTTTGCCATGGGGCACATTGCGCGAACCCTGGAAGGGGTATCGCCGGGCTAACCTGGTTGTTTTCACCAAATGCCCCCCCTCCCTACGCCTTTACGATCGCAAGTTTTACAGTGGCAAAATCGCAGGGCTCAGCCCGGACAAAGTTCTTTACTCCTCCATTGAGCATTTGGATCCCGTTTTTATGGAGCCTTTTGAGCAAAGACCCCTCGAGTCCCAAGGTCATTACCTCTTGGTGACCGGGATCGCCAACCCTGATTTGTTAGGGAACCACCTGAATGACCAAGGCCTGATTTATAAACACTTGTGTTACGAGGATCACATCGAATACACCCCCGAGCGCTTGGATGAAATTTTGGACGCGTTTCGAGCCCTGCACGGACCCAACCGCGCTGTCATCACCACCGAAAAAGACTTGGTCAAACTGGCACCCCATCGGGATTTCTTTGTGCAACATAGCATGCCATTGGCCTATATCCCTATACAAATTGAATTTCCGGAGCGGGATCGTCGCCTGTTGGTGCAGCACCTGAACGCCTTTGTGACCCAATGCAGGGATCGCCAATAACCTTTTCCGTCCTCCAAAAGCGAATCCGTTTCATCGCAGGATTTGCGTTGGCAGGCATGCTGGGCCTGGTCCTTGGTTGGAGGCCCGCCTTAGCCCAAAAAACCCAGGGGCCGAATGAATTCAAAGCCCTTTGTTTGGATACAGCCCGCCTGCGTTGGGCCTGGACGCAGATCGACACCTTGGAATACGACTCTTTGGTCCTAGTCCCGTTGATGATGGGAACCATTTCGGGACCTGAAAGCAGTCGTCTGCACACCGGAGGGGAGGGATACCCGTGGGTGCCCCTTGCTTGGTCTCCCAAGACCGCCCGTGATCGATGGTGGGGGCCTTGGCCCGGTTCGATGGATGCCGACCAAGAACTAAAAATCCCTACCCACCCCAAGCCGTGGACCCGTCTGGCCTTTGGGGCTGGCGGTAACAATTTACAAACCTTGGGGCTGGAACACCATCAAAGATTGGGTCCTGGACTGCGCGCCGGTGCTCGCTTTCAATCGCTCACCCACGATGGATTTTTGCAGCGCTCCGGGGGCAAATACCGTGCAACGGATCTGTACGCCGGCGGTACCCTTGCTCCAGGTCGGCATTTTGTTTGGCTGGAAGGGCGTTTCATGGGGTTGAATTGGAACGAAAATGGAGGGACCTCTTTGGCCACTGCTCCGCTATCGGCGGGATACAATCCCCTGAACCTGGGGGTGCGCTTGGGCGATGCCTCTTCCCAAAACGCAATGCAGCGATGGAGCTTGCGCAACGATTTCAAATACAACAACGGCTGGCAGGCCTTTCATCGGTTGGGTTTCGAAACCCTGCGTTGGGGTTTCCGAGACGGCCGGGTGGGCCAAAACCTGGGTTTTTATACCAACCCCAACGCCCTGCGTGATAGCAGTGCGGCGTCCGATAGCACCGCTTTGCGCCAATGGAGTCAGGAATTGGGGATTTCTCGTAACACAACTTGGGGAACCCTGCAGGTGGCCCTCACCTGGTCCCATTGGCGGTACTACAGCGGGACCACCCAACCCAACGAGTCTAGCAACGGGTCTGCGGCCGTGGATCGACGAGACCAGGGTCTAACAATGCATGCATCGTGGGCCTTCCCTGGGGGGAGCACGCTGCGCATGGAGCAGGGACTCTATCATGGGTTTTTGGGATTGGCATCGCGCTTGGAATGGGAGATCCAAACCCAACAAAAACGGGCCTGGTTGCCAACCCGAACCCTGTGGTCGGCTTGGGTTGAACCCCCATCCTACCGACAACGCCTGCTGCAAACCAACGCCTTGTCTTGGGACGTTGCCGAACGACCCTCCACCCGCGGGATGAACCTTCATACAACCTGGGAACCGAGAATGGCGGGCAGCCACCGCTGGTCCATGAACGGAGGGGTGGCCTGGAATCTCAACGGCCTGGGCGATGATTCATCCAGCAGCGGTGGGAAAGCACTGCTTATGCAAAGCCAACCCGGCCCGGTGGCCTACGCACGTCTCGAATTGAGGGGCCGTTGGTACAATCGACGCAGCGAACAAGGCTGGCATTGGAAATACCAACATCTGCTGCAATGGAGCAGCGACCCCACCTGGATACCGGTTCCCCTGTGGTCCATGGAGGATTGTTTTTATTACCAACGCAAAACCTCCAAAGGCTGGTCATGGGTTGGAGGGCTGGCACTCCGTTGGATGAGCGCCTTCAACGGCCCGGATTACCGACCCGAATTGGGCTTGTGGACCCTAGGTACAGCGGGGACCCGCGGACAGGTGGGGGCCTATCCCTGGATGGACTTACTGGCCGGGATCAAAGTTCGCCAAACCCTCCTCTTCGTGCGGTGGGAACATGCCAACCTGGGTTGGCCTAACAGCGTTGGTCAATGGGTTCCGGGCTATCCCCTGGGGGATCGACGATTGCGCCTTGGGGTGGATTGGACTTTCTGGGACTAGGACCAGCAATTCTTTCCCGGGGGCCTTGGTACCTAGGTTTTTTGTTTCTTTTTGCGGGCGGCCGGAAACAAAATATTGTTAAGAATAAGTCGGTAGCCCGGCGAATTCGGATACATGCTCAGTTCGGTGGGGGGCTCCCCGACCAGATGTTGGTAATCTTCGGGGTCGTGACCTCCAAAAAAAGTCCAGGTTCCTTTGCCAAAATTGCCATGAATGTAGCGGGCCTCGTTCAGGGATTTGGATTCGCCCATGACCAGGACTTCGGGCTTGATCAAATCCTTGTTAAAAGCCGTGGTTTGACCCATAAATCCTTTGATCAGGCGGGTATGGTTTTGGCAAAGCATGGTGGGCACCACATCCCATTTGGCTGAGAAATCAAAGATCGTGAAAAAATCTTCGGTCTCGGGGACCATCCCCCGCGTTGTGGTCACATCAATATTCGAGAACTCGTATTCCAAAGGATTGGGCGTCAGGGTGAAATTCCGAAAAGCAAAGCAAGCATCGTCGTTGAGCTTGTCCTGGGCCAACGGATCGGAGGGATCCCCATCGTACATGGTTTCGCAGATATCCAAGCCCAAAGCCGCCAAAGCGATATCGTAGGAATCGGTGGCCGAACACATCGCAAACAAAAACCCACCACCGGCCACAAACTCACGAATCCGTTGAGCAACAGCCGACTTGAGGGCCGAGACTTTGGCAAAACCTCTGCTCTGAGCCAATCGTTCCGCTTCCTCGACCTCGGCTTGGTACCAGGCAGCGTTTCGGTAGGCAAAATAAAAGCGCCCGTACTGCCCCGTAAAATCTTCGTGGTGAAGATGCAACCAATCGTACATCGGGAGCTGACCGTCCAAGACCTGGGGATCGTAAACCTTGTCGTACGGAATTTCAGCATAGGTCAGGGCCATCGTCACCGCGTCGTCCCAAGGCTGTTTGGTGGGAGGGGTGTAGACGGCGATCCGGGGGGCTTTTTCGAGTTTGACCACCTCCATATTAACAGCAGGGTCGGCCACTTCTTGAAGGAGTCCGCTGTAGGTATTCTCGGCGAGAACTTCGTAGGTAACCCCTCTCAATCGGCATTCGGCTTCGAGGGCCTGAACCTGCGGCATGGCAAAACTCCCGCCGCGGTAATTGAGCAACCACTGGGCATCCATGCTGCGGCTGATGGCCCAGTAGGCGATCCCGTAGGCTTTGAGGTGATCCCTTTGGTTCTGGTCCATGGGAATCAGCAAACGGGCGGCCTGGGTAGACCACAGGGTGGTCCAGGCCATCAGAACCCCCAAAAGGAGAACCCGCATACCCTGGTTGTGAAAAAGATGGTTATTTGCCTTCACCCCTCAAAATTATCAAAAAGGTATAGATTAAAATCTTGAAGTCCACCAACAGAGAACGATTCTCCACATAAACCAAATCGTAACGAAGTCGCTGTATCATTTGTTCCACATTCTCGGCGTATCCATAACGAACCTGGCCCCAGGAGGTGAGGCCGGGTTTGATGCGCAACAAATGTCGGTAATGAGGGGCCCGGCTAACAATCTGATCAATGTAGAATTTGCGCTCCGGGCGGGGGCCCACTAAAGACATATCCCCTATCAACACATTCCAAAACTGAGGGAGTTCATCCAATCGCCATTTGCGCATGACCCGCCCCCACCGTGTTATTCGTGGGTCATCCACCGAAGAAAGTTGGGGGCCATCCATCTCGGCATGTTGGCGCATGGATCGAAATTTTAGAATCCAAAAGCGACGGCCCTTGAGTCCGATTCGCTCTTGACGATAGAGAACAGGACCGGGAGAATCCAGACGAACCCGCAACATACAGTACAGCATCAAAGGAGAAAGCAAGACCAAGGCCACCAAGGCTAAAGACTTGTCTATCAAAACTTTGATGGTAGTTTGCCAGGCGGGCATGACCTCGGGGCGTACCTCAATGAGGACGGCGCCCAGGATTTGTTGCATTTTTACTTTTCCAAGTAACAAATCATACATAACGGGAACCATTTTGAGGATCACCGGTTCGCTGCGCAGGGCTTGTAGGACACCGGTCAGGTATTCCCTATCTTCGGGCTCGGCCGCCAACAAAACTTCTTCGACTTCCAAACGCTGCACCAAATCGGCCACCGAATCCGCGCCGCCCAAGCATCGCAGGGTAGGCAAATCCGGGTAGATTACCGACGTCAGGCGATCGTTTTGGTGACCGTTGAGGGAGACAAAACCGAGGATTTCGTTGGCCTTGGGGGCTCCGGGATTTTGATGCAGTTCTTCGTACAGCTGCAAAGCCACCGGGCCTGAGCCCACCAGCAAGGTTTTGAAGCGAATGCGTCCCGAGCGCAATCGTTGCGACAATCGCGTTAGAAGAAACAAGCGAATCGGTAGGCCCAAACCCAGGTGCCAGGCCCAAAAAACCAGGACCGCCTGCATGTAAAAGGCTTCGGAGGGAACCTGATCATCCCAAAGCAAAGCAAAAGACAAGAGCACGGTACCCAAGAGGACCGCCAACAACATACGCCCCGTTTCGTTTAACCGGGATTTGCGGTAAATATCCTGGTAGGAACCGGACAAGGCATAAACCAGGACCCAAAACCAAGGCAAAATGAGCACACCCGTCAAACCCTGCAATCCATGTTCAAAACTTAATGCCCAGGAATCCCCGGACAAAGAGGACTGTCGATAGCCAAAAAACAAAATCCAGGCAAGGCAGCTTGCGCACCAATCGCCCAAGATCAGCATCAGCATATCCCAGCGTCTTCGGTTCATTGCAACAATTTGAGGTTATCCACCCAAACACGACTGGCAACCGTTGACCCGCTTGGGTGCAAAGGACGAAGCAAAACCCGGTAACGCGCCCCGTTAACAACGCCTAAATAAGGTGAAAAGTTGATGTACTGCTTGGACCAAAGGGCCGTGGGTGCTAACTCGACAATCCAAAGGGGATCGCTGATATCCGAACCCAATTGACTTTGCAGACCCACCTGCAACGGCACATTGTTACGGTAATTGAGTTCCAAGAAACAAGGCTTCCCTGCGGTTAGGCCAAATTGATCAATGCTCTCGGCCACCAGGTACGGCGCCCTTTGATCCACCGCCATATACAACGAAGAAAGTCCCTCAAAAACCGAATCCGTTCGGTTTTCTCGAAGCAGGACGGTATCCGAACCACTGCGGGCCCGCAGTCCAAATCCCAAATTATCAAAGTCTTCCAACCAAACATAACGCACCGTATTGCGGTACGATGTGCGGGGCCTGAGGGTATCCGTCCGACCACGGTAGAGATCTACCACGGTATCCCAAGGAACAAAGAACGGATAAGCCGCACGGGTCGCTGAAATACCGTTGAGCAAAATCCCCGCATTGAACTGCAACCGGACGGTCCCATCGCGAAGCAATGGAATGGTCGCCGGGAGCGGGTAGGCTCCCTGAAGATCCCCGTCGATGTACAACCAAACATCCTTGACGCGGGCCGAAAGGGTGCCCTGGGTTTGGGGAGTGCCTACGACCAGCACCGTATCCACATGAAGGTAGGCCGGGACCCCTTGGTCTTTGGCATACCAACCGCAACTTTGGAGCAGACAAAGGGATAGCGCCCAGAGGCCGACCCCAAGGCTACGAGGCATTGGCAATTTTGTCCAAAATTATATTGGCAACCCGCAGGGCTTGATAACCCTCTTCGATACTAACGGCTTCTTTGGTGTTTTGTTGGATGCAACGTCCAAAGGCATCCAATTCATCGCGGATGGCGTTACCAACCGGGGGTTCGCTTCGTTCAACGGCCATGTAACGCGGTGCCTTATCGGGACCCAGGCCCAATTCGATCCAGTTGGATCCCTCACCGGGTTGGTCTTGCAATTCGATCATTTCCAACTTTTTGTCCAAAAAATCCAGGGAGAGGTAGGCGTTGTTTTGAAAAATACGCATCTTGCGCATGGCCTTGAGGCTGATTCGACTGGCTGTCAAATTGGCGACCGTTCCGTTGTGAAATTCCAAACGGGCATTGGCAATATCCGGGGTGGATGAAACCACCGAGACCCCGCTGGCTTTGACATCGCGCACCTCGGAGCGTACCATCGCCAAAACCAGGTCAATATCGTGAATCATCAAATCCAGAACAATGGATACATCGGTACCGCGGGGGTTGTAGGAAGCCAAACGATGGGCTTCAATAAAGCGAGGCGCCAAGCCCATGGCGGCGGCCCTGGTGTAGACAGGATTGAATCGTTCGACATGCCCCACCTGCGCCTTGACACCGGCCTCGCGGGCCAAGTTGAGCATTTCAAGGGCCTGAGCCGGGGTGCCGGCGAGCGGCTTTTCGATGAACAAATGCTTGAGACGACGCAGGGCCATCAAGGCCAAATCGTAATGCGAAAGGGTGGGTGCCACAATATCCACGGCATCCACCAGGTCCATCAAGGGCTCGGGTTGATCATAGCCTGGCACCCCAAAGACTTCAACCGCCTTGGCCAAGGCCGATGGATCCGGGTCGTAGACCCCCACCACGTGGAAACGCTCCGGCAATTCGAGCAGGCATTTGAGATGGATTTTGCCGAGGTGCCCAGCCCCCAGAAGGGCCACGCGAACCGGGGGTACCGAAAGAGGCTCTGTATGCATGATTGTGACAAACTTAAAGCCTGCACCCTGTAAATTTATGCCTTCTATGCCTCCACTCACCGCCCTATCGCTACGGGATACCCCCCGTCACCAGGGTATGCGCAGGCAACTCATCGAAGAACTTAAATCCAAAGGCATCGCAGACCCGGCCGTTCTGCAGGCCATGTTGGAGGTCCCACGACATTTTTTCCTGGACCATGCCCTCAGCGAAATGGCCTACCAGGACAAGGCCATGCCCATTGGAGAAGGCCAAACGATTTCGCAACCCTATACCGTGGCCTTTCAGAGCAGCCTCCTAGAAGTCGCCCCCCACCTCAAAGTTTTGGAAATTGGCACCGGCTCGGGGTACCAGGCCGCTGTCCTGGACCGAATGGGTGCCCGGGTCTACAGCATCGAAACCATCAAGCCCCTGCATCAGCCTGCGCAATCGTTGTTAAAACACCTGAATTGCCGTGCCAAACTCTTTGTAGGCGATGGCAGTTTGGGCCTTCCCTCCTTTGCCCCCTTTGATCGAATTCTGGTCACGGCCGCCTCTCCCAGCGTTCCATCCGCCCTCCAAAATCAACTCAAAGTAGGGGGTCATCTGGTGATCCCGGTCGGGACGCTCGAAGAACAAACCATGCTCAAAATCACCCGACTTTCGGAAGGAGAATTCAGCACCCAGTCCTATCCCGGCTTTCGTTTCGTGCCCCTGACAGGGGCCGAGGGCTGGCCAGGCTAGGGTTACCGTTCGGTTTCCCTTTGCTGGTCCCGGTCCAGGTCTTTTTCTTTGAGGGCCTGTCGCTTATCGTGGGATTTGCGACCTCGGGCCAATCCTATTTCCAACTTGGCCCAACCCCTTTCGCTAAAAAACAAACGCAACGGAATGAGGGCCAAACCTTTTTCGGTGATTCGGTGATGGATTTTTCGGAGCTCGGCTTTGTTGAGCAATAGAAGGCGATCGCGCCAAGGTTCGTGGTTCAGGTAAGAGGCCTGGGCATAGGCTGCAATATGCATCTTGCGAACCAAGAGTTGAGGGCCGTCAAAGACCGCATAGGAATCTCCCAGCCCAGCCTTGCCATCGCGTAGGCTTTTGATTTCCGAGCCTGTCAGGACGATTCCCGCTTCAAAGCGCAACAAGATTTCGTAATCGTGCTGGGCCTTGCGGTTGATGATTTCCGGTGTTACGGATTTGGATTTGGGGGCCGGACTCATAGGGTATCGCGCAATCGGTCAAAGCGTTGTTGGAGTAGCCCTCGGTCCAAAACCTTTTGGGTGCAGGTTCCGGTCGCCAATAAACGACCGTTGGCCAAAGCCTCCCAGGAGCATAACACATCGTTGCCACTGCAGGCCTCCAGTGTTGCAATGACATCCACCCTTTGCCCCATGAGAGCCGGCGCCTTGTGTTCGATGGTTAAACCGTTACCAATGCCTTCTTCATGGTCTTCGCGCAGTTTCAAAACAAATTGCCGGCATGCCCACTCGGCTTCCCTTGCCATGGCAAAGGTCGAACAAACAGGGTGTACTTCAACACCCCCAAAAGAAGCCGTATCCGCGGGGCCCACCACAAAAGAGGTGACGATTTTTTCCCCTGAAGGGATGGTCTTATGCATGGGTCTTGGGGCCGTTCAAGGTAGGCAAGGTCTGCATGTTGGTTTTGGCCACAACCAACAAAGTTGTCGCTTGGTTATCCTCCAAATGCACGGTACGCCCATCCGCTAAACGAAGTTCCCAGGATTGTCCCGCCGCAGAGCCCCGATGAATCACTTTAAAGGCCTGTCCAAACAGCAAGCCCAGGGCATTCACATCCCGCAACAAATTCAATTCACGGTTTTGAATTCCCGCAAAAACCAATGGAACGGATAAATCGCGATCCAAGGACCCCAAGGCGACTCGGTGCAAGCCAACGCTTTGCCCGTCCGAACCGGGGATGGGGTTGCCGTGCGGGTCCGTGGTAGGGGTCCCAAGAAAATCCGAGAGCTTGTCCGTTAACAAAACAGACCGGACATGTTCCAATTCCTCGGCGAGTTCATGAATTTCCCCTGAACCCAGGCCCAGGCTACCCGCCAAAAAATATTCCCAAAGCCGATGGCGGCGAACTACATGCGATGCCAATTTGAACCCGTAAGGGGTCAACAAAGCCCCTTGATAGGGCTGGTAGTCAACCAAACCTCGTTCGGATAACTTGAGCAACATGCTGGTCACCGAAGATGGCTTGGTGTGGAGCGATGCTGCAAGGGTGTTGGTGTTGACCGGATAGGCGTCGTGTCCTTCGGGAAGGCCCCCGTAATCGTAGCCCGACAAACGATAAATCGCTTTGAGGTAATTCTCGGTGGAACGGGTCTGCTTGAGCACAGCCAAAGATAAATTTGAGGGAAACAATGCAGCCCGACCGTGCCCCACTTTTCTAAACTTCGACTCCAACAACTCGCCATCCTCCTAGGGGTCTGGGCCCTGTGGTTGGTTGGGGGGGCTTTGGAGACGACCTCCAAGGCGCAGGTCCCCGAAAAAGCCCCTCTCCGTTGGGGTGAACGCGCGCCAGGCCTGCACCTACAGCCCTTCCGTGCACCACTGCGTCACAGAAATTCGGGGCGGCATCCCAAAAACCAGAAGATCTTGTTGCTGGTTTTTGGCGATATCGCATGCCCTGCCTATCACCTCTACCTGCCCAGAATAGTGGGTTTAAAAGAAAAAATAGCGGAACTCAACGGGGAAATCCTGTGGATCTACCCCCACGCATTGGACTCCAACCTGATCCCTTACCCAGGCGCCAAGGTATTCAAAGATTTGCTTGGTCAAAGCATGGGGGCTTATCGCATCGCTCGTTTGCCCACCCTGGTCGTCCTCCAAAAAGACCGTGAACAAGCGAGGAAACCTTTTTTATGGAGTCGCAAAATCCGGCTAGGCAATTGGTCTATTCGCTATGTTGGGGCCGTTGACCAGGACCCCGAGGGACGTGCGATCGGAATCCGTCAGGACCTCGTCGAAGCCTTGCGGGATTTGACCCAAAGTTCCTATGTTCGCATCCCGGCAACCCGAACCCACGGATGCCCCTACCCGGTACCTCCACGACCCTAACCCACTCATTCCAACCAAATGCCTGTATTCAACCATCGCCTGAGCAGGGCCCTTTGGGCGGTTTTTTTTTGTTGGACCCTGCTGACCGGTCCTGCGGCCTTGGCCCAAACTGACACGTTGTTTTGGTTTGCGGCCCCGGAGGCCAGCGCTGGATTGGGAGAGGTTCCCGTTTCATTGCATCTATCGGCCGGACCCGCAGGAGCCCAAATCACCGTGGATCAACCGGCCAACCCCGTTGGATTCGCCCCCATCAACTTGACCGTCGCACCCAACACTGTCCTGGTCCATGACCTGACATCCCGCCTTGCCCAATTGGAAAACCAACCGGCCAACGCGATTCTCAATTTGGGACTGCGCATACGTTCCACCCAGCCCGTAGGTGTTCTCTACGAAATCCGTTCCCCCCAGAACGCGGCCTCCTTTACCCTCAAAGGCAAGACGGCCTTGGGCCTGCGGTTTTTTGTGGGAGGGCAAGCCTCGTTGGCGGCTTGGGTCAACGATGCATCCCTGGTTCCCGCAGCGCGCAGTCGTTTTGATATCGTCGCCACCCAAGACAGCACCCAAATTACGGTAAACCCCCGCAGTGATATCGTGGGGCACAACGCCAACCAAACCTTTCAGCGTATGCTAATGCGAGGCCAAACCTATTCGGGGGTTGCGGTGGGTACGGGCGGTCTTAACAAAGTCAGCGGATCGCTCATTAACAGCAACAAGCCTATTGCGGTGACCTATTCAGACGATGCAGTCCAAGACCTCGGTCAGTTCGGGCCTTGCCGCGATATGGTGGGGGATCAGTTGGTACCTGTTCAGTCGGTCGGCACCGAATACATTGTTGGCAAAGGAATCCTTAGCAACCAAGGAGGGAGCAATGCCCTGCCCGACCGCTACTATGTGACCGCCACGGATACAGGTACGGTCATGCGGATCAACGGATTGCCCTTGTATACCTTCACTTCAGCCGGGGAGACCTATCCCTTGACGGTCAACAACCCTTCGGAAATTATCCAGACCAACAAACCGGTTTATGTATTTCATGTTACAGGAATGGGCTGTGAAGTGGGCGGAGCTCTGCTGCCGCGTATCCAATGCACCGGTTCCCGGCAAGCTCGCTTTTTCCGGAATACAGGCGATTCGCTCTACCTCTTAGCCGTGGTACAAAGCGGGGGTCAGGGCTTGTTCACCGTCAACGGCTTGTCCACCGTCCTCAATGCTTCGGATTTTGCCCCTCTGCCCGGAAGCCAATGGTGGGTGGCCCGCAAGAATATTGGCCCGTTGGTCCCCTCTACTGGAACGGTCACCCTTCAGAACAGCGTTTACACTTTTCACGCCGGGCTCATCTCCGGTTCATCGGACCTGGATCCCCAAGCCGCCAACGCCATCCGCTACGCCTACTTTTCGGATTATGGCCTGAGTGCCAACCGAGATATTTACGATACCTTGTGCCAAGGACAGGCTCGTTTTCTGGGGAATCGTCGTTTTGATAGCACCGGTATCTACTTGGTCACCTACAGTTCAACTACCCTTTGCGATTCAACGGTCACTCTTTTTCTGACGGTTTATCCCAAAGACACGTTCAACCTGTCGCCACGACCCGTTCAGGCTTGCGGTTCGTTTCGAATCAATGGCCGTAACATAACTGTTTCGGGGACCTATACCGACAGCCTGCGCAATCGTTGGGGCTGCGACAGCCTCTCTGTTCTCCAACTCACCGTCCACCCCCTCTACAACCAAAGCCTGCAACGCAGCGTTTGCGATAGTTTTTATTTTGACGGTCGTTGGCTACGCCTATCGGGCAACTACGCCGATACCCTCCAAAGCCTCCAAGGCTGCGATAGCATTGTCCGACTTCAATTGACCATCGGCAGCAGTTATTCGGCCAGCGAAGAGGTCCGAAATTGCGGCCCTTACCGATGGCGGGGTCAAACCTATTCAAATTCAGGAACTTATACGCGATTGATCCCCGGTCCCGGGGGTTGTGATTCTTTGCTGGAATTACGGCTGCAAATCCTGGAGGTTCCAAATGCCCTCCTGCCTGGACCCGCCGAACACTGCTTGGACGATGGACCGGTTCGACTGGAACTCGGACAACCGGCTGGTGGGCGTTATGTTGGCGATGGAGTCGTCGGCAACCTCTTTGCCCCGAGCTTGCGACGTGATTACGAGGTTCGGTATATTGTTACGAACCAGGACGGATGCAGCGATACAGCCTTGCTAAGAATCAGAGTGCATGATGAATGCAATGCTTTTTTGCATCTACCCAACGCCTTTGCCCCTGGAGATCCCAACAACCCGGTCAACCGAAGCTTTGGCATGGTTTCCTATAACATTGCCAAGGTTTGGGTCCGCGTTTATGACCGATACGGACAAGTTGTTTTTGAATCCGAGGACTTGAACTTTGGATGGGATGGGACCTACCGCGGTGAGGCTTTACCGGAGGGGACTTACATTTATTCGCTGGAATACACCGAAGCTTCCCGTCAAAAAGGCCAACGATCAGGCCTCCTGCACTTGGTTCGCTAAGGGATTTGGCGGCAGATTAGGGTCGGTTCTTTTCGGCGAAAAGAACCGCATCGCGCAGACGCACCGACATGGCCGTTTGCAATTCCCCCATCATACCCGAAACCGGGGCAAATTCACGGCGGCCGTTCAAAAGCCGCTCCATATCGCGGCGCTCTTGGCGTTCCGTGAAAACCTTGTCCGAGGGATCAACGCGGTTGCGATCCGCCCACACCCCGGCATAGAGTCGGCTCTTGTCGCCATCGTACGTAACATAGCGTAGCTCGTCACCCGTCTCAACCTGAAAGATATCCGAGAAATAAACCTCCTCGTTCGAGGCATTGACCATTTGGCACTGCACCTTCATACGAATTACACTGCGACCGGTCCACTCGGTGTATTCAACTTTCTTGTAACGGGTTTCGGTTTGTTTTTGTTGGTTGGTCGGGTTCACCACCTCCACCGTGTATCCCTCCCAGCCCCTACGGACTTCGGATCGCAAATCAGGCGGAATAATCTGAAGCTCAAGAACTTTTCCACCAAGAACAGTGTTGGCCCCCAGGGAGCGAGCGGTTTCCAAAATGACCTTGTTCCCCCCAAAAAGCAAATTCGCCTGTTGCTGCAATGCATTGTTAATCGCCACTTCATCCACCAGCTGAATGAAGCGATTGCGTTCCATGGTCAAGGCCGATCGCAAGAAGGTATGCGGTGTTAGCATGAAGGCAAATCCGGTACTCCCGTCAAAGGGAAGGATGGCCAGTTTCATCATCAAACGATTCTCGCAGACAATCATCATGGAGTCTAGATTCCTGAAACCGGGCAGAATGGCTTCGGCATCTTTGAAGCGCTGATGGGCCGCTCGAAAACGCTGACGGTCAAACATCGCCAACCCGTCTTCGTAGACCGGAATCACACGGGCCACACGCTCCATTTGAGCCGCATCCCGGTAATTGGGATCGACCCGCTTCATATCGGCCAAGACGGCCTGGGCTTCGGTGAACTGACCTTGGTCCATCAGACGGGCCGCCTGGTTGTAGGCCCCTTCCAAGTAGGTTGCTTTGTCGGACTCGTAGTCTGCTCGGTAACGGGCCGGAAAATCCAACTCAACGCGCAGAGCCTCCAAGTCACGGTAAAACCTCTCGGCCTTGACGAAGGCAAAAACCGCATCCGTTAATTGTCGCTCCCGGTGCAATCGGTCAAACTTGAGCAACAAAGCATCGAGGTGCTGCTGACCCGAACGCTTGAGTCCGGTTCGGGCCTCAATCAAAGTGGGCTTGGCGCGTAATGCCCGCATGTATTGAAGGGAGGCCTCTTCGTACAAACCTGCAGCAGCCATTTCGTCGCCCTTGGCCGTCCATTTGCGGGGCGATTGGCAAGAAGACAGGCCCAACAAAAACAGGGAAAGTGATACCATCACGGCATAGCGCCTGATGCAAAGCAATTTAGATTCAAGAGTTGGCATGGGTTCCGGTTTTGGGTTCAAGCCGGTACAGTCAAAATTAGGGGATTTCAACAAAGATTCGCTTGTAAAAGAACAAGCTCATTCCCACCCCAACCGAGATTCCGGTATCCGCCAGATTGAAGACCGGTCTAAAAAAAACAAAATAATCCCCTCCCCAAAACGGAAGCCAATCCGGCAAAAATCCTTGAAACAAAGGAAAATACAACATATCAACCACCCGTCCATACATCCAATCCTCGTAGCCAAACAATCGCCCGTAAAAAAGCGAGTCCACGATATTGCCACAAGCCCCGGCCCAAATCAATGCCAACGCAACCGTACCGCCGGTACGGGTTAAGCCTTTGTGAATGGTATTCCAGAAATAAAAACCCAAACCCACGACTGCAATAAGCCGAAACGAACTGAGCAATAATTTTCCGGTACGTCCCCCCCATTCCAAACCAAAGGCCATCCCATTGTTTTCAATAAAGAACAACTGAAAATATTTACCAAGAACCTCGATCGATTCTCCGTGGACCATGTGGGTTCGGATCCATAATTTGGAAGCCTGATCCAGGACCAATAAACCAACGGCGACCGAAATCGCCAGGATTTTGGGCTTCAACCTATTGCTTTAGTTTGGCTTCCATCGATAGGGTGGCATGGGGTACCGCCATCAAACGCTCCTTTTGGATCAATTTGCCGGTTTCACGGCAAATTCCGTAGGTCTTATTCTCAATGCGAATCAAGGCGTTTTCGAGGTGATCGATGAATTTACGCTGTCGAGCGGCCTGCTGCGAATGCTGTTCTTTTTCGAGGGTTAAGGATCCTTCTTCGAGGGTAACGTACGAATTGGATGTGTCATCGGTACCGTTTTCGTTGGCATGCATGAGCTGTTCTTGGTGATAGCGGAATTCTGCCCGGGCATTTTCAAGTTTTTTGATGATGACTTTGCGAAAATCCTGCAATTCTTCGTCGCTGTAGCGGGTTTTGTTGGAGCTGTTCATGGTTGAGCGAATAAAAAGGAAGCGTTATGAATGGATTTGAAAATTAAAGGCCAAATGGGGTTGGCCGAACGGTTTAGGCAGGTTTGTTATCCACTTTGTCAACAAAAACCCGGATCACGAGGCCCTCCAAGTCAAGAACTTCGGCCCCCTCCCTGGAGGAGGGCAGACCTTGCTGTATTTCCTGGGCCAGGACTTCGTTGGCCATGGAAGCCCCGTGCACCGACACCAATTCTGCCACCACCGGAAGATCTTCCAGGGTCAAGAGGATACGATCGGTTAATTCAAATCCACGATCCTTGCGAATTTTCTGGACGCGGTTCACCAATTCTCGGGCTGTACCCTCCAAGATCAAAGCGGGACTAAGGGAGGTGTCCAAGGCCACAGTCAGCGTTCCTTCGGATGCCGCCTGCCAACCCGGAATATCCAAGGTGATGACTTCCAAGTCTTCTACTTCCAGAACACAATTTACATCATCTACACAAAGCTCCAAACGCCCCTTGTCCAGAAACCCTTGGACCTCCAGGGCGCTGATTTGTTCCAGAGCCGCTCCCAACTTTTGGATAACCGTTGGGTAACGGGGTCCGAGTCGCCTGAATTGAGGCCTCAATTTGCGTTGGATTTGCAAATCACCGGTGCCTGTCCAAACAATGTCTTTGATGTTCACTTCGTTGCGGATCAAGTCCAACATACTTGCCAGGCTGTCGGTATCCAAACCTGCCGGAGGAACCAAGCCCAAACGCTGAAGCGGTTGACGAACGCGAATGCCTGCTTTTTTGCGAAGGGACAAGGCCAGGGAACAAACCTGCTGGGCCCACTGCATTCGATGTTCCAACTCCGGATTTACCATCCCTCGATCCGCCTGAGGCATGCGGTCCAGATGGACCGACCTGAGATCATCCCCCGGACCAGCACCTATCAAATCCCGGTACAAGCGGTCTGCATAGAAAGGAGCCAAGGGAGCCATTAACTGGGACAAGGTCCGCAGGCATTGATGAAGGGTCGCAAAGGCGTTCCACTTATCGCGGCTCTTGCCATCCTTCCAAAAGCGACGGCGGCACAAACGAACATACCAATTGCTCAAGTGCTCATCCGTAAATTCCTGAATCGCCCGAGCGGCCCGGGTGGGCTCCATCTCTTCGTAAGCCGAGACGGTTTCGAGGATGAGGGAATGCAGGCGGGACAAAATCCAACGATCCATTTCGTGATGGCCTTCGGTATCCGCCTCCAGAGCCGGTGGCTCTGCATGAGGATCAAAGCCATCCAGATTGGCATAGAGCGCCCAGAATTGGTACGTATTGTAGAGGGTTCCGAAAAATTTACGCTGCACTTCTTCCACCCCTTTGGGGTCAAACTTGAGGTTATCCCAGGGCGGTGCATTCACCACCATGTACCAACGCAAGGCATCAGCCCCGTAGCGGTTCAGCATCAAATAGGGATCGATCGTATTGGCCAAACGCTTGGACATTTTGTTGCCGTCCTTGTCAAGGACCAGTCCGTTGCTGATCACCGAACGAAAAGCCACGCTATCAAAAAGCATCACCGCCAAGGCATGCAGAGTAAAGAACCAACCCCGCGTTTGATCAACGCCTTCCGCGATAAAATCGGCCGGAAAAGAAGCCGGCAAACCCGTTGTTACAGCCTCCGCACCTTGACCCCATGGGTAATGATTTTGAGCATACGGCATGGCCCCCGAATCAAACCAAACATCAATCAAATCGGGCTCGCGATGCATCGGTCGACCGGTAGGAGAAACCAAAACAATGCGATCCACCTCGGGGCGGTGCAAATCGTTTATTTCAGAAGGATTAGGCAAACCAGCAGCGCGAGCCTCCTCCATGGCGGATTTGAGCTCCGCCATAGACCCAATGCACCTGGTTTCCTGCCCGTCTTCGGTGCGCCACAAGGGGAGAGGCGTTCCCCAAAAACGGGAACGAGACAGGTTCCAATCCACCAGGTTTTCGAGCCAATGCCCAAAGCGCCCGGCACCCGTGCTTTCGGGTTTCCAGCGAATGGTTCGGTTCAGTTCAATCATCCGGTCTTTGAAGGCGGTGGTGCGCACAAACCAGGAATCCAAGGGGTAGTAAAGAATAGGCTTGTCGGTGCGCCAACAATGCGGATAACTGTGCTCGTATTTCTCGATGCGGAAGGCCTGTCCGGCCCGCTTGAGTTTGAGTGCGATAAGATCATCCGCACTAAGCAATTTGCGCAAGTCAGTGATCAAAGGCGCCAATTGCTTTTGTTGAACGGCCAGCCACTGGGCTTTTTCTTCGTCGTTGAGGAAGGCCTCCTTGACCGGATAGCCGGCCAGCGGAAACTCGGGATCCTGAACCTCCTCGGTCAAACGCCCGGCCCGGTCCACCAGGGTCAGGGACCCCAGATTGTGCTGGCGTCCGGCCTTGAAGTCATCGGCTCCAAAGCTGGGGGCCAAATGAACCAAACCGGTTCCCTCTTCGGTGCTGACAAAATCCCCGACCACCATCCGGTACGGATCTCCTTCCTCCGGTTTTACGTACGGCAACAAGGGCTCGTAACGCAAATCCTGCAAAGCTGAACCCTTGATTTGGCCCCAAACCGTCAAGGCATCCTTGTCGGAATACGCCTGCAGTCGATCCAAAGCCAACAAAAAACCTTGCTCTTCGGAGGTATAGGGGTTGGGACCGCTCACCAAAACATAATCAATTCCGCCGCCTACGGCCAGACCCGTGTTGGATGGCAGCGTCCATGGCGTGGTGGTCCAGGCCAAGGCGTAGACCTGCAAATTCAATTCGGTAAAACGAGCCAGTCCCTCGGGCCCATCGCCAAACCGAAGGTTTTGGAGCAAGGTTTGGGTCGCTCCGGCGGTCAACCGAAATTGGGCCACCATCGAAAGGTCCTTGACCTGGCGGTAGGTGCCCGGCTGATTTAATTCATGGGAGCTAAGCCCCGTTCCTGCGGCAGGACTGTAAGGCTGGATGGTATAACCCTTGTAAAGGAGGTCTTTTTGGTAAAGTTTTTGGAGCAAAAACCAAACCGACTCGATGTACTCGTTGTGATAGGTTACGTAAGGCTTGTCCAAATCGATCCAATACCCCATCAAACGGGTCAATTCTTCCCATTTGCCGGTGTATTGCAAGACATCTTCACGGCAATGCCGGTTGAATTCTTCGATCGAAATGCTTTGTCCAATATCATCCCGGCGGATACCCAATTTCTTTTCCACCTGCAATTCCACGGGCAGGCCGTGGGTATCCCAACCGCTTTTGCGCTCGACGCGATACCCCTGCATGGTCCAGTACCGTCCAAGGTAATCCTTGATGGTACGGCCCATAACGTGATGGATACCTGGTATCCCGTTGGCCGAGGGGGGACCCTCGTAAAAGACCTTGACCGGACGCTCGTCGGCCTTCAGGCTTTGCTCAAAAATCCGGTTTTGTTCCCAGAATTCGGTGATTTCCTGTTGAAATGCCGTCCAATCGGCTTTGGTGTATTCCCGGTACCTCTTCATAACCAAGGCGCAAAAATAGGCGTTTTCGTGCCCGGTCTGTTAGGGTTGAACGGTCGAACGGGGTCGCTTGGAGCGATCCATCCACAAAATCAGGGTAGGTAGCAAAACCAGATTGGCCACCATGGCCAAGAGGAGGGTTACAGCCGACATCAACCCCAAGGCCTGGGTTCCCCCAAAATCCGAAAATGCAAAAACCACAAAGCCAAAAAACAAAATAATGGAGGTGTAAATCATGGAGCCCCCTGTTTCCAGAGTACAAACCCGCAAATGCTCCATGGTGCTACGGTTATGACGTTTGATTTCTTGGTAATAACGCGCCAAATAGTGAATGCAATCATCGACCGCAATCCCCAAAACGATGCTAAATATCAAGACGGTGCTGGGCTTGATGGAAACCCCCATCCATCCCATCACACCGGCCGTGAAGAGCAAGGGAAGGCTGTTAGGCAACAGCGCAAACAACACCGCTTTCCAGCTTCGGTAGGTGATACCCATCATAAGGGCTATCAACAAGACAGCGAACAAAATGGAACCCGCCAAGGAACGAATTAAGTATTGATTTCCCCGAAGGAACATCAATGAATTCCCCGTAAAATAGACCTTTTCATCGCGACCTTCCATAATGGAATCCACACCGCGCCGCAAACCGTCGAGAACCCGATGCAGCGAATCGGTTCCCACATCGGCCATGTTGTAGGAAATGCGCATAAATTGTTTGGAGGAATCCATCAGGCGAAGGCTCAGACCATCTTGACCGGATTCACCTCGGCTTCGCAACAAATAAGGAAGTACAAAGGCTCTTTCTTGGGAATTGGGAAGTTGGTAATGGGCCGACGATCCCCCAAAATAGGCCTGATTGGCTGCTTTCACTAATTCAACCATCGAAATAGGCGGACCAAAGATGGGCTGTTCCTCTAACAAATTCTGAATTTGATCAGCCTTTTGGAGGAGGATGGGCGATTGGGCGCCGTTGGGACGGCCCGCATCCAAAACCAGGTCCAGGGGCATGACCCCACCAAAATGCTTTTCAAGGAAACGCAAATCCCTATAAACAAGGTCATTGCGAGGCAAATCGTCCACAACATAACTATTGGTTCGCAGTTGGACAATCCCGCTGATGGCGAAAAACAACAGGCCCAGCGTCACGGTCACCACCACCCGTCTACGGAATTCAATCCAACGGGTCAAGCGCTCCAGCCAACGCCGAATCCTTTGATTTTCGAGGTGACGAATTTGACGAAACCCCGGGGCTGGGAGCAAACTGAGAATTGCCGGAATGATCACAATGCTTAATACAAACATCACCATGACCGACAAACCGGTTACAAAACCAAATTCCTGGAGTATAACACTTTCTGTAAAGTAGAAAACAAAAAATCCAACGGCCGTTGTAGCGTTGGTAATCAGGGTTGCCACCCCTATACGCTCGACAATGCGGGTGAGTGCTTTGATTTTATTGCCATGTTTGCGGTATTCGTTGTGGTACTTGTTCACCAAATAAACCCCGTTGGGAACCCCTATGACCACCATCAATGCAGGAATCAAACTCGAAATCAAGGTAACACTGTAACCCATGATGCCCATGATACCCATGGCCCAAACGGTTCCAATTCCCACCAAGGTCAATGAAAGCAACACCGTTTGAAACGATCGAAAAAACAAAAAAAGAACCAACCCCGTCACCACCACCGATGCGACCAAAAACCAAATCAATTCATCCTTGATCCGGGTGGCCATCACGGTGCGGATGTACGGCAGGCCCGATAGGTAAACCGTGTTACCGGTAGCAACGGCGTAGGCCGATGTCCGTTTTTCAACGGCTGAAACCACCTCAATTCGACGCGAATCGTTGAGCGCTGACGGCTCCAAGGCCACGGCCATCAGAGCGGTTGAGGTGGTAGGGTTCACCAACAAACGCTCGTAGGCGTTTTCAAACCGGTCACCTCCAGGGGTCCAACCGTTGGGACCCAGACGCGGTTGGTATACAAAGGATCGTAGGCTGTCGTTGCGGACCAAGAGGGGGATATCCGCCACCGTATAGGCCCTGTTGATGCCGGGTATTTGCCGAATGGACTGCGCCAATTTGGACCATTCCTGGGCAAAGGCAGGGTCTGTTACCGAAGGCACCGTGGTCCCCACCACCATAACATTCCCATCCACGCCAAAGCGTTGACAAAAATCAAGGTAGACCTTGTAGGCCGTATCGCTCTCCGGAATCAGTCGATTGCCCTGGTAGGACATCTTGACTTTGGTCGCCTGCCAACCCATCAAGCAGGTCAAGGCCAGGACCAACCCAAGCAGAGGCAGCCTTTGCCTTAGAATCAATCGCGCTATACCAAACCAAACCATGCTTTTGTTATGAAGGTTCTTGAAAACGACCGGTCAAGGCCGTGGTAGAATGACCGGGCAACAGGCTCACCAAATGAACCCTTCCCCCCGCCTGCTGAACGGTATCGGCTCCGACCACCGTTTCGACGGAATAATCCCCGCCTTTGACTAAAACATCGGGAACCAAAAGACGAATCAAATCACCCGGAGTCTCTTGGCCAAAGAGAACCACCGCATCGACCCAGACCAACGAGGCAAGAACTTCTGCTCTGGCGTTTTCGTCCTGGACGGGGCGATGGGGACCCTTGAGGCCCCGGACCGAGGTATCGCTGTTGAGAGCAACCACCAACCGATCCCCTTGGGCAGCCGCTTCCCTCAGAACCCGCAGATGACCTGGATGCAAGAGGTCAAAACATCCGTTGGTAAAAACCCAACGATACCCCTGCGCCTTCCATTCCTGGACCAGCTTTTGCAGATCGAGGTTATTGTGAAAGATCGGAGCCGCTTGGGTTTGCATGGTCGCTGTACAAACTCATCAAAAAATAACTTAAACCACCCACCACCACCACCAGGACCGTTTGAGCCAAATGACTCAGGGTCGCAAAAGCCAAGGCCGTGGTCGGGCTCATGTCCAAGCCAGGAATCATGCCCAGAGTCCATACAATGGCCGCATGATAGGCGCCCATGCCCCCTTGAACCGGCATTACAAAGCCAAAAGCGCCGGCCACCAACAAAAGCATGGCATCGGGTGCCCCCAGGGACTCCGCCCCGGGAAAGGCAAAAAAGCAGAAATAGGTCATCAAATAATACCCCAACCAAATCAGGGCGGTATAAACGCCCACCAGCCAAGGGGATGGAACATGACGCAGTCCGGTCACGCCTTTCCCTATATCGGCCAAGGTTTGTCGAATTTGGGCCGGAACCGGCACCAAGCGACCCAAGGTTCTCCAAAGCACAACCACCGTTGCCATTCCCAACAAAAAGGCTACCAAAAAGCCGAGGGAAACCCCGGATCCTAAATTTGTTGTAACAAATTTCAAAACCGGTTCAAGCAATATTTCTTGGTATCCCAACAAAACCCCAAAGGCCAGGACCATCAAGACCGCCAAATCCAACAACCGTTCCAAGACCACCGTACCAAAGAGCGCACTCAAGCCCAAGGGAGTTTTGCGGGCCAAAAGCAGGCAGCGGGTGATCTCCCCCAACCTAGGCAAAGCCAGGTTGGCGAGGTACCCCGACATGACGGCATAAAAGGCCTTGATCGCCGAAGGGCGATGACCCAAAGGTTCGGCCAACAAGGCCCAACGTAAACCTCTGAACCAATGGCTCAAAAGGCCGCATAGCAAAGCCGCTCCTATCCATTCCCAACGGGTTTGAGACAAGGCATCGGCGAATTCTCGAAGATCAATTTTGCGAAAAACCAGGTACAAGATGATGACCCCCGCGATCAAAGACAGCAGAGCGCCCCAAGGTCGGCGTCGAGCCGGCTGGGATGGGTCTGACGGGGCTGAGCCCGGCTGCGATAAGGCTGGCTGGGTTGAGCCCTGTTGGGATTCGTTGTGAATCATCCGACGATTAACCGGTTGTTATGGTCCGGAAAGACGGTGAGGGGGTGGTGATGGGCCGCCTCTTCGGGGGTGTAAAAACCGTAGCCAATCACAATCACCAAATCACCGACCTGGGCCTTGCGGGCTGCAGGTCCGTTCAGGCAAATGATCCCGGTATCGGCTTCGCCCTCGATGACATAGGTTTCCAACCTTTCGCCGTTGTTGATGTTGACCACCTGAACACGCTCGTAGGCCATCAGGCCCGCGGCATCCATCAAACGCTTGTCAATGGTAATGCTACCGATGTAATGCAACTCGGCCTGGGTGACCTTGACACGGTGCAATTTGGATTTGACCATTTGTATCCACATAAGCGGTTTTTTGGAGGGGTTGGACTGCGAAAAGCGGGCAAATCTACGGAGCAAGGAGCTCATTATCGATTAAACGAACCGAACCCAGCCATCCGGCAAAAAGGGCGCGCGGCAGGCCGTAGTCGGCGGGACCGGACCAGGGGTCCAAGGTCCCATCCCGGACCAGGCTGAGGTATTCGGGGCGAAGGCCCTCCTGTTCCAGGCGATGAAGGCCCCCTTCGATCAGGGCCGATGGGGACAAGGGAACGACACCCATGAGCGATGCTGCGCCCATGGGCGATGCTGCACCCATGGGCGATGCTGCACCCGAAAGCGATGGGGCCAGGGCCTCTTTCATCCAACGCCAGGTCCGGGCTATGCCGCGCGCCCGCTCCAAATCCTCGGCACTCAGCAATAAATTCCTGGAACTCAACGCCAAACCCATCGCATCCCTCACCGTTGGCCTTCGGTGAAGGACCGGCTGCTGTCCCGGTCTCAAATCCAAGAGCCGTTGCACAACCAAGCATTGCTGATAATCCTTGAGCCCCATATAGAGGTCGGTGCAAGGGATGAGGTCCAACAAACGCCCCACCACTTGCGCCACCCCTTGAAAATGCCCGGGGCGCCAGGCCCCCTCCAAAACCGTATCCAAACCGCCCAAATCGTACATCGGGGGCTCCCATCCTCCCCCCAACAAATCCCCCACCTCCGGCATAAAAACCAAATCCACCCCGGCCGGCTTGAGGAGGGCCAGATCCTCTTCCTCATGGCGCGGGTAACGGGCCAAGTCTTCGGCCCGGTTGAATTGGAGGGGATTCACAAAAATGCTGCAAATCACCACCCCTGTTTGGGCCCTGGCCTCTTCAACCAAAGCCAAATGCCCCGCGTGCAGAGCCCCCATGGTGGGCACAAAGCCCAGCGAGGCTCCCTTCGAATTCAGGTCATCCAAGACCTGCCTCAGGTGGGCAAGCGTTCGTACAATCTGCATGGTTGCTAAAGATAGGTTAATATCTCGGTGTCAAATTTTGCGATTTTCGCTTTATTATCTATATTTTTGCAGTATCATAATTTGTAGAGGATCCCGATGAGCGCCAAACCCCGTATTTTGTTCGTTTCGCATGAAATGAACCCCTACCTTCAGATCAGCGAAATAGCCCAAGCCGCCCTACAGTTGCCCAAAACAATGCAGGAAAGAGGCATGGAAATCCGGGTTCTAATGCCCCGCTACGGTAGCATCAACGAACGCAAGCACCGCCTCCACGAAGTTGTCCGCCTCTCGGGCATCAATATCGTCATCGGCGAAACCGATAACCCTCTCATTATCAAGGTTGCCTCCTTACCGCAGGCACGCATGCAGGTCTATTTCCTGGATAACGAGGACTTTTTTCACCGCAAACACGGCATCCGCGATGACAAAGGCAAATTCTTTGCCGACAACCATGAGCGCATGATTTTTTTCAACAAAGGCGTTCTGGAAACCATCGTCAAACTGGGCTGGGCCCCCGATATCATCCATTGCAATGGCTGGATGACCTCGCTAATCCCCCTTTACCTCAAGCGCTACTACCGCCACTCCGCTGTTTTTGGGCAATCCCGCCTCGTTTATTCGGTCCACCCTTCTCAATTCAAAGAAAAACTAGGCAAAGACCTGCAGGCCAAGGCCCTCATCGAAATGGTCTCCGAAGAAGACCTCGCCTGCCTGGCCCCCTTGGACGAAAACAGCCTGCACCAACTGGCCATCCAGCATGCCGACGCCGTCACCTACGCCGAATCCTTGGGCGACAGCTTCCCTCATGCCAACCCAGCCGCTCCCATCATCACTTTTAACAGCCAAAACCTGGCGGATGTCCACCAGGACCTTTACCAAACTCTGTTACAATCCGTGACCGAAACGGTCGGTTCATGATGAATCGTCCATTTTGGGGCCGGCTGACGGCCCTGGTACTTGCCTTGGCCGGGGGCATGGGCCTCGTGTCCTGCAACCAAGAAGGCACGTTGGGACTGGACCTCCTACCCGACAAGGACCGTTATCTCACGATCACCGACAGCGTGAGCCTGGTGGGCGGGACCGTTCTCGAAGATTCCTTGCAAAGCCAATTACCCGGTTCTTTTCTGCTAGGAGAGCTCAACAACCCCGGTTTTGGAAAAGCCCGTGCCTCCTTTGTTTTTCAAGTCCTCCCCAGCAGCGAAAACATTCGTTTGGGAGACCCTGATTCCACCCTCACCTTGGATTCCCTGGTTTTTTCGATGAGCCTGGCCGGTTACCAAGGCGATACCAATACCAGCCTTGTCCTGCGCGTTCATCGTTTGGCCGGTACCGTGGCCCCCAACCGGACCTATTATTCCCGGGATCTCGTCCGTACCATCGGTGAACCCCTGGGCCAAAGCATTTACCGGTACCGCAGCGGAGTCATTGACCCCATCAACGAGCCGGTTGGTCAAAACCTGGACTCTGTTATCAAATACAGCGGCGTTCTGCGCATGCGCTTGGATCAAACCACCGCCGGACTTCAACTGGCCCAAGACCTGCTCGCCGGCAAAGACAGCGTTGAATACAAAGACGCCGGCTCTTTTGTCCGTTTCTTGAACGGCCTCTGGGTCGAAGCCCAAACCGACCCCAACATCCTTCGCAACGGAAACGGGCTTTTGCTTCAAAGCAGCCCTGTCGCCACCCGCACCGGGCTCTACCTCTACTACAAAAACGGAAGCCAACGCCGACGACTTGATTTGATGTTACGTACTGTTTCGGGTAGTCGCAATCGTTTTGAATTTGACTATGCCAACTCCGAGGTAAAGCAAGCGATAGGCCGCAACAATGAAACCGATACCAGCCTGGAATTCACCTATGTACAAGCCGGGTCCGGGGTCAAAACTCGGCTCAGCTCCGAATCCCTACACCGCGCCCTACGCCGACAATTGGGCGCCGGAGACAGCACAACCCTGCCCACCGCATCCGGTTGGGTCATACACAAAGCGGTGCTGGAATTTGTGAACGCCGACAGCAGCGGTTTTGGCGGCGTGGCCCCTCCCAGCCAGCTCTTTTTGGTACCCTTGGACAGCCTAGGCCGTAACATGGCATCACGCATGCCCGATCTTTTTGAAAGTTATTACGACGGAAATCTCCGCAACGGCCTCTACCGCTTTGGAATAACCCGCTATGTTCAACAATTGTTGGCAGAAGGCCCCAAAGGTGAAGATCTGGGAGTCATCCCCGTCAATCCGGTGGGTAATCTGGCCATGGTCCGGCTGCGTGTCCGGCCCCGATTGAGGGTAACCTACACCCGCATTCCTTAACCTATCTTTGAATTTCCAAGGAACGAACCCCTTGGCAACCAAACCCTTCTCTTATGTGTGGAATTGTAGCCTATATGGGAGACCGCCAAGCGGCCCCACTGCTCATCAAAGGACTCAAAAGGCTGGAATACCGGGGCTACGATAGCGCCGGGATTGCCATCATGAACGATGAACAGCAAATCACCGCCTACAAAAAAGCCGGCAAAGTCGCCGATCTCGAAGCCAATATCGGCGACCAGGATACCCAGGGCCACCTAGGCATTGGTCATACCCGCTGGGCTACCCACGGTGAACCCAACGACCGCAACGCCCACCCGCATTTTGGGCACAACGGTTTGCTGGCCTTGGTACACAACGGGATTATCGAAAATTACCAAACCATCAAGACCCAACTCCAAAACAAGGGTCATCAATTCCTCTCGGACACCGACACCGAGGTTTTGACACATCTGATTGAATATATTTATACCGAACAACAGGTCAGCTTCGAAGAGGCCGTGCGTCTGGCCCTCAACGAAGTCCACGGCGCCTACGCCATCGTGGTTCTTTCCAAAAAAGACAAAGACACCTTGGTAGCCGCGCGCAAAGGTTCCCCTTTGGTGGTCGGTGTTGGCAACAATGAATTTTTCTTGGCTTCGGACGCCTCCCCCATCATCGAACATACCAAAAGCGTGGTCTACCTCAACGATGGGGAAATGGCCTGCATCCGCGATCGCAAGCTCAGCATTCAAACCATCCACAACGAAAAGAAAGATGTTAAAATCCATCAATTGGAGATGGAGCTTGAAGCCATTGAAAAAGGTGGTTTCGAGCATTTTATGCTCAAAGAGATTTGGGAACAACCTCGCTCTATCGCCGATTCAATGCGCGGAAGGGTTCGCAGTGATATTGGAAAAATTCAGATGGGAGGTTTGTTGGAATACCAATTCAAATTGGTGAATGCCCGGCGGATTCTCATTATTGGATGTGGTACATCGTGGCATGCGGGTTTGATTGGGGAATACCTCTTCGAAGAATTTGCCCGCACCCCGGTGGAGGTGGAATACGCCTCCGAATTCCGGTACAGAGACCCGGTCATTTATCCGGAAGATGTGGTGATTGCCATTTCCCAATCCGGAGAAACGGCCGATACCCTGGCGGCCATCGAAATGGCCAAAGAAAAAGGAGCCACCATCCTGGGGGTTTGCAATGTGATTGGCTCATCCATCGCCAGGGCAACCCATGCGGGGGCCTATACCCATGCCGGTCCCGAGATCGGGGTGGCCTCCACCAAAGCCTTCACCGCCCAGGTCACCGTACTGGCCCAGATGGCCTTGTGGACCGGATACCGCAAAGGCGCCATTTCTAGAACCCAATTGCAGAACAATTTGGTGGAACTCGAAAGCATCCCCCCTTTGGTCGAGAAAATTCTCCAAACCGAGGCCCATATCCGGGATATCGCTGCCAAATTCTGCGATGCCCGAAACTTCTTGTATTTGGGCAGGGGTTACCAATTCCCCGTTGCCTTGGAAGGAGCGCTCAAACTCAAGGAAATATCGTACATCCATGCCGAAGGGTACCCGGCTGCCGAAATGAAGCACGGCCCCATTGCCCTGATTGACGAAGAAATGCCGGTTGTTTTCATCGCCACCCAAAACGCTCAATACGAGAAGGTTATTTCCAACATGCAGGAAGTCAAATCGCGCAAGGGCGTCATCATAGCCTTGGTCACCGAGGGCGATGTACAAGCCGCCGAGATCGCTAATTATGTGATTGAGGTGCCTCCGGTTCAAGAAGCCTTTGCGCCCTTGCTGACCAGCATTCCTTTGCAATTACTGGCCTACCACATCGCTATCCTCAGGGGTTGCAATGTGGACCAGCCCCGCAACCTGGCGAAGTCTGTGACGGTGGAGTAGAGGATTTTCAAAACAACCCGGTGATTTGACCGTGCTCATCCAAGCGAATTTGGTTGGCGGCAGGGACTTTGGGAAGACCGGGCATGCGCATCATTTCACCGGCAATGGGTACGACAAAGCCTGCACCAGCACTGATTTGAACATCCTGAATCCGGAAGGTATAATCGGTAGGGGCGCCGAGGAGCTCCGGGTTGTCCGATAGGGATTTTTGGGTTTTGGCCATGCATACCAAAAGGTTACGACCCAGAGACGCTTCGAAATAGGCCAGTTGATCGGCGGCCTTGGGGCTAAACAGCACCTCCGAGGCGCCATAGAAGCGGGTGGCCAAGGTATTGATTTTTTGGAGGAGGGGAGCATCCGTCTCGTAGAGGAAGCGGGGCGGGGGTGGTGGGCCCTGGAGGCGATGCATGACGGCATGGGCCAGGGCTTCGGCTCCTTGGCCTCCCAGGGCCCAGGCGTCGCAGACGACGGCGTCCACGCCCCACCCCCGGCAATGCTCTTGAACCAATCGAATTTCTTCGTCGGTATCGGTGCCAAAGCGGTTGATTGCCACCACAGGCACCAAGCCAAAAAGCGCAGCGTTGGTGATGTGTTTTTGTAAATTGGACAAACCCTTGAGGAGGGCCTCCGCATTGGGTTCTGCCAGCTGCTTGAGGGATTGACCACCGTGATAGCGAATGGCGCGCAATGTTGCGACCAAGACCAAGGCATCCGGGAACAAACCACCGTTACGGCATTTGATATCAATAAATTTTTCGCCGCCTAAATCAAAACCAAACCCAGCCTCGGTTACCGTAACATCGCTGTGATTGAGGGCCGCATAGGTCGCTAACAATGAATTGGTGCCCTGGGCAATGTTTGCAAAAGGACCCCCGTGCATCAACACCGGATTGCCCTCCAGACTTTGGACCAAGTTGGGCTTGAGGGCATCGCGCAGCAAAGCCGCCAAGGCCCCCGTTCCCCCCAAATCACCGGCCAATACCGGGCCATCTGCGCCGCGTCCCAACAAGATTCGATCCAGACGGGCCTGCAAATCAGCCGAATCCTTGGAAAGGCAGAGAATGGCCATGAACTCCGAAGCAGCGGTGATATCAAAACCACTTTCGCGGGGTACCCCGTTGGCCTTGCCCCCCAAGCCCAGCGTCACCTGCCTCAAAGAGCGGTCGTTGAGGTCCATGACACGGCGAAACAGAACCGAACGAGCATCCAGGCGACCGGGGGCCGTTCCAAAATGCAACGCATTGTCTAACAAAGCGGCCAACAAATTGTGGGCCCTCTCCACCGCGTAGATATCGCCCGTGAAATGAAGGTTAATATCCTCCATCGGAGCTGCTTGGGCCCGTCCTCCCCCGGTCGCTCCCCCTTTGATCCCAAAAACCGGCCCCAAAGAGGGTTCCCGAAGGGCTGCCGCGGCCCGAACACCCATCCGATTCAAGCCATCCAGTAAACCAAGGGTGCAAGTGGTTTTGCCTTCCCCTGCAGGGGTTGGACTGATGGCCGAAACCAGAACCAAACGCCCACGCTTGGCATGGTTCTCCGCCTTGGCGTATTCCAAGGGAATTTTGGCTTTGTACTTTCCGTAATGCTCCAGGGCCTCCGATGGAATCCCCAGACGTTCAGCGATGCGATCTACATGAAGCAGGGTCGTCTGTAGGGCAATTTCTTGGTCTGTTAACATAAGTTGATTAAACGATGAACGGAACAAGATAGCAAGGGCTTGCCAACCTCAGCACTGAGCGCCACAAGGTAACCGAAGGAACCTCAGCGTAGAATTCGGACCTAAAGCGGACGGGATTAACCCAGGGCGCGAACCAAAAGCAGCACGAGGCCAGCCAAAAGGGCCGAAATGGGTATGGTCAAAACCCAGGCCCATAACAATTGGATGGTAACGCCCCAGCGGACGGCAGACAAACGCCTGGTTGCTCCTACCCCAATGATTGAACCCGTAATGGTATGGGTTGTACTCACCGGTATGCCCATCTGCTCCGTCATAAAAAGGGTTAATGCCCCGGAAGTTTCGGCACAAACACCCTCCAGAGGGGTGACCTTGGTGATCTTGGTGCCCATGGTTTTGATGATTTTCCAACCCCCGCTGAGGGTGCCCAGACCGATCGCCGAATAACAGGCCAAAGGAACCCAGTCCGGCATGTTCTTGATGTCCTCGATATCCCCGTTGGCCACCATCGCCGCCGCAATGA
>Ga0114981_10000077_pt1 | contig 53202 bp, 39 predicted proteins | sample S_140806_MF_Meta_FD_87028 | JGI IMG/M metagenome (GOLD analysis project Ga0114981, IMG submission 87028) | Freshwater microbial communities from Lake Simoncouche, Canada to study carbon cycling - S_140806_MF_MetaG | ecosystem: Environmental > Aquatic > Freshwater > Lake | place: Lake...
ACAAATCCTGTTTGTGCGGGAAGTTCAACTTCTTTAACAGGTGGAGGTGCATCATCATATGTTTGGAACCCAGGAAACGTAAGCGGAAGCCCGATAACTGTTACACCTGCTCTGACTACCACGTATACGGTGACTGGTACTGCTGCAAATGGTTGTACAGCAACTTCGCAATTAACCGTAACTGTAAATCCAACCCCTACTATTGCAGCTTCCACTCCGGTTAATCCGATTTGCTTTGGTAATAGTGCAACATTAACTGGTACTGGTGGAACAACTTATTTGTGGAATCCGGGAGCACTTACGGGCACGTCTGTAAGCGTTACTCCTAGTGGAACTACAACATACACTGTAATTGGAACAGGTGCGAATGGTTGTACTAATACTGCGCAGCTTACGGTTACTGTTACTCCAACTCCAACGGTCACTGCTACGGCAGGAACTAATCCTATTTGTCTTGGCTCATCGACTACTCTTACTGCTGGTGGAGCTACAACCTACACATGGATGCCAGGAAGTTTGACGGGTTCGGCAGTAACTGTTACTCCTGCAATTACTACGTCATATACTGTAACGGGTACTTCTGGAACATGTACTTCAACAACTGTTATTACAGTTACAGTGAATCCAACTCCTACAGTAAGTTCTACTGCTGGCGCCAACCCGATTTGTGCAGGTGCTACAACAACGGTTACTGCAACAGGTGCGTCAACTTATGTTTGGAATCCCGGTAACTTCGGTGGTAGTTCAATCAGCGTTACTCCTGCTGTAACGACTACTTACACCGTGGTAGCTACTGCGGCTAATGGTTGCACGGCTTCTTCACAGTTAACGGTAACAGTGAATCCACTTCCAACTGTTGCAATATCACCTTCGACTTCAGTGTTGTGCGCGGGAAGTATGATTACGGTTACTGCAAGCGGCGCTGCAACATACAACTGGATGCCTGGATCTTTAACCGGAGCTACACAAGTACTCAACCCATCTTCAACAACGACTTACACTATTACAGGTACTAATGGAAATGGTTGTCAGGATACAGCTCAAATTATTGTAACGGTGAATAGTTTACCTGTAGTTACTGCTTCTTCTGCATCCCCTGCCATTTGCATAGGTGGCTCTACTTCATTAACTGCAACTGGGGCTAATACGTATGTATGGAATCCAGGTAATATTTCTGGTGGAACAATTACTATCTCTCCTTCTGCAAGCACTACTTATACCGTAGTTGGTACAGGAGTAAATGGATGCACTAACACTACTCAGGTTTCCGTGATAGTGAACTCTTTGCCAATCATTACAACATCTGCTACACCTTCTGCAGTTTGTGCCGGACAACCGGTTTTATTAATAGCAGGTGGTGGTACAACGTACCTATGGAATGGTGGAAACCTGAGTAATGCTTCGGGTTCTTCGCAATCAGATATTCCTACAACATCTGCTACATACTCTGTAACGGTTACCGATGGAAATGGATGTATTGATTCGTCTACTGTTGCTGTTGTTGTGAATGCGCTTCCTATTGCTGATGCGGGTCTTGATCAACCGGTTTGTGCAGGCGGGTCTATCAACCTTAGCGGAAATGGCGGCGGTACGTATGTGTGGAATGGTGGTGCACTTGTAAACGCGAACGGTGCTTCTCAATCCGACTCTCCATCAGCATTAACAGATTATGTTCTTCAGGTAACAGATGGAAATGGCTGTGTGGATACAGACACAGTGCAAGTTGCAGTGAACGCACTTCCCGTTGTAACTGCTGGGATCGATGTTCAAATTTGTTTGAATAGTTCAGTTCAACTCAATGCTGGTGGCGCAAACAATTATGTTTGGACTCCAGCTGCTTCTCTGAACAATGCGAATAGTGCATCTCCAATTGCATCTCCAATCGCTACAACTACCTACGTTGTTGTTGGTACCGATGTAAACGGGTGTGTAAATTCAGATACGATTGTGGTTACAATCGGAAATAACCTCACTGTTGTAGCAAGCAACGATATTACAATTTGTCCAGGTGATACGGCGCAACTTTCAATCGCTGGTGGTACAATTTGGAATTGGTCGCCTGCTGCAACACTCGATGCTCCGACAAGCGCCATAACAAATGCATTCCCAACAACAACTACAACTTATATAGTCAACGTAGCAGACGCTAATGGTTGTCAGGGTGTAGACTCTGTTACTGTCTTCATCAACTCTTCAGTCGGATTGGCTGTTGCAGGTAACACTACAATCTGTATCGGGCAAACAGCAAATATTTCTGCAACTCCTTCGGGTGGTACTGCTCCATATACTTACACGTGGGACAATAGCTTAACCGGCGGAGGTAGCCAATCGGTTTCTCCAGTGACAACGACAACGTATAACGTTTATGTAACAGATTCTATCGGATGTAGCTCAACAACACAAAGTATTATTGTTACTGTTAATCCTCCGCTTTCACTGAATACCTTACAAGCAGCGACAATTTGTGCTGGAGGTTCTACGAGTGTAACTGCATCTGGATCGGGTGGGGACAACAACTTAGTGTATACGTGGCTCCCTGGGAATCTTGTGGGTGCAACACAAACAGTTTCTCCATCTGCTACTACTACCTACACGATAATTTTATCAGACGGTTGTACGACTCCACCAGATACTTCTCATGTAACAGTGACTGTTGCTCCGAATCCGGTAGTAACATTGGCTTCGAACGTTACTTCTGGTTGTGGACCACTCTGCGTAGATTTCACAGGAACATCTTCGGCTACGTGTGTGTCTAGTTCATGGGTATTTGGCGATGGAAATACTTCAACTCAGTCTGCTCCGCAGAATTGTTACCAACTTCCGGGAACATATGATGTCACATACACGTGCACTGATGCAAATGGTTGTGCAGGCACTGCTACTGCGTTATCAATGATCAATGTGGTTTCACCTCCTACGGCATCTTTCTCTGCGAGTCCTTCTGGAGTTATTCAAGTAAGTCCAGGAAGTCCTGAGCAAGTGTGCATGTTTGACTTGTCTACTGGTGCTACTTCATGGACATGGATCGTTACAGATCCTTCAGGTGGCATTCAATCTTCGACAACCCAAAATCCTTGCTTCACTGTTTCTGATACAGGCGCGTATACCGTTGTATTAGTAACAACAAATGCGCAAGGATGTTCTGATACTGTTTCTTCTCTAATCAATGTAGAAAACGAGTGCTCTGATCTATATATGCCAAATGCATTTTCACCAAATGGTGATGGACAAAACGATACGCTCTACTTGTATGGATCATGTATCAGCTTCATGCAACTGGAAGTATACAGTCGCTGGGGAGAACAAGTATTCATCAGTACAAATCCTGCGAACGGATGGGATGGGACATGGCGAGGACAACCTTGCGAAACAGGCGTCTTCACCTACGTGCTCACCGGACAGTTGAATGACGGTAGTCCAATTGAGAAACAAGGTAACATCACGCTCACACGGTAAGCCAAAAGATCAGAACGATGAAAACGAAAAACTTATTTTTTTCACTGGTGATTCTAGGTTCGGCTACGCTGAGTGCTCAGGATATTCACTTTTCACAGATTACAGAAACTCCATTGTTGCTCAACCCGTCTCAAGCTGGATTAGGCCATGATGTACGCGCATCCATTCACTATAGAGATCAATGGAGAAGCGTGGTGAGTTCACCTTATAAAACCATTAGTGCTTCTGCAGATTTTGCATTGCTCAAGAAAAAAAGTGGTTCGCACATGGGTGTAGGCTTTACTGTTTTTAATGACAAAGCTGGTGATGCGAACATGACGACAACATTTGGACAGTTAGACATAGCTGGAATTATTGCGTTGAACAGTCAGCACTTACTTTCAGTTGGTATTGTTGCAGGATATGGACAACGCAGCATGAATTATTCCGCACTCATGTGGGGAAATCAATATGACGGTCAGCAGTACAATAGTGGATTGGCTTCTGGTGAAACTCAGACCTATTCGAGTTATAATTATCTCGACATTGGAGCAGGTGCTTCTTGGTTCTTCGCAATTGGAAATTCAACTATGACGTCGAAAGATGCGAGAATTTTCAATATTGGTATTGCAGCTCAACATCTCAACAAACCTGCGTATAGCTTCTATGGTGAGAACAATAACAAGCTGCCTATGAAATTGGTTTTCCATGGTAATGCTGCGATCGGAATGAAGAATACAAATGTAATTCTGGAGCCTTCTTACTTCGTAGCAATTCAAGGTGGGCATCGAGAAATCACGCCGGGAATAATGTTCAAGTATATTCTAGGACAATCTTCAATGTATACGAACCGTAAGAATGCGTCAGCAATTTCATTGGGTGGATATTTTCGCGTGCAAGACGCGATCGTGGCTATGGTACGCTATGAATTCCTGAATTGGTCTGTTGCCACGAGCTATGATATTAACGTTTCTGGACTTACTTCTGCTAGTCGCGCACGTGGAGGTTTTGAAGTGTCAATTCGTTTCATGACACCAAATCCTTTCGGAAAGAAATCATCTAGAAGTCTAATATGACGAGTACTGTTTCCTCTACAAAACTGCTTATGAAAAACGTAACCATCATTCTCGCATTACTCTTATCGACGGGAGTTTTTGCACAACAGAATAACGCTGGCCCTTCTGGAGGCGCTTGCATGAACTGCAATAAAGTGCAGGATGGGAGCACTTTCTTAGGCGCAACGTATAGCAAGGATACGTGTGGACTGAACTACGTAACTGTTTCTCAGAAAGTAGGGCAACGTTTTTCACCTCCTGGCGTAGTGCAACCGTGTACACTCAACGTTGCGGGTATGCCCTCGTGCTGCATTATTGAAAAAGCGTTTCTTTGGGCGGATGCTTCAGGAAACGGAGCAGCAGTAACAGCAAGTATTACGAACCCAAGTTCAACCACTGCTGCTTTCCCAATGACGCTCATCGGCCAAGATGCAGATAAGTGTTGGGGATTCGCTGGTACTGATTCATATCGTGCAGATGTTACTTCAATTGTTACTGGTAACGGAAACTATGTGTTCTCTGGATTTCCCGTTGGAACATCAGGGACGGATATCGATGGTTTTGCTTTGATGGTCATTTATCGCGATCCGGCTGCGACCTATGAAGGCCATATCGAATTATGGGACGGTGCTGTAATGATTGGTGGAGGAACCACAACACAAACAATTACGGGTATGAACGTGTGTGCGAACTCTGCAAATCAAAGAGCATTCATGTTGGTTGCCGATCTACAAGGCCTTGGCGCAACTTTACAAATGAATAATACGGGCGCTTTTACAATCACTGAAGATTGGTGGAACTATGTTGATCAGCCCACAAGTGTGATTCCTACTTCGCAAACTACAATGCCATTTGCAGTGAATTCCTCCGGCGATTGTTACAACTTTTTGATGATGGGTACATACTATCAAACCACAGGATGTAATACTTGCACTCCTCAAGCAAGCGGAACTATTACTTTGTCATCTCTTGCTACGGGATCGTGTGCTCCTAACAGTGGTTCAGTAACTACAAATCCGACTGGCGGAGCAGGGCCGTATTCATACATTTGGATGCCGGGAAATTACACAACTCAAACAGTAAATGGGTTACCTCCCGGATCCTACACGGTTACGGTAACTGATGCTTCCGGTTGTGGAGTTGCTTCAGATACAGTAGTGGTTCCTGTTGGAACGCCACCGAATGCGCAGTTCTCATTAACACCGTCACCTGTTGCTGCTTATCCTGGACAACTGTGCATGACCGATCAGACAGTAGGTGGTGCCACATGGAACTGGGTGATCAATGGTGTTCCTTCGGCAACAACGTCATCCTTTTGTTATACGATTCCTGATACATCCGGAATATGCGTGACGTTGTTTGTTCAAGATGCAAATGGATGTCCTGATACGGCCACATCTTGCGTAACTGTTTTGGGTGAAGCGTTAATCAGCATCCCGAACGTATTTACTCCGAACGGAGATGGTAACAATGATGTATTCGAAGTAACATGGGTTGGCCTTACAGGATTGAAGTGTGAAATTTATGACCGCTGGGGTGTACTGATTTATCAGTGGGATGGATTGACCGGAAAATGGGATGGAAAAACTGACAATGGAAAATACGCTACTGATGGAGTGTACTATTACATCGTGAATGCTGTAACATTACAAGGCGATCAAAGAAAATTAACTGGATTTGTCCACTTGATACGTGGCGACAAATAATCAGTAAAGCGGCATTACAGCTGCCGCTTTATTTTTTGCTACCCACTGCAGTTTCTTTTGGTCTTCCACCTTTAAAGAAATATTTCTTGTAGTATGCTTCTTCAAGATTATTGATTACAATCCCGCGTTTACTAGAGGCATGCACAAATCTTCTGTTCTGAAGGTAAACGCCCACGTGTGAAACTTTGTTGCTGTTGATTTTGAAGAAGACCAAATCGCCTTCTTTCAAATTCTTTTCATTCACATTATCACTGGCTTCATACATCGAGTTCGCAGATCCCACGAAAGTCTTACCGTACACATTTTGAAGTAGAATGGTTGTGAATCCGGAGCAATCGACGCCAGTTTTTGCCTTTCCACCATATTTGTATGGAACACCATACCACTCGTCGATGAAGCGATAGAGTTTTACGTTGGTAATTTCCTTCTCAGTAACACCAAGCATGCCGGCATACTTTTTCTTCAGCTCTTTATCAGCTCCATTATCTGAAGTAGTTCCATCTTTCCGTCCATGGCAGGAAACAATTGTGGCTATCACAATCAGCATCCAAAGTAATCGCGCGCGAGTTGTTCTCATAACACTAAAGTTAAAACGGGGCAATCGTGCTTTTCCTTGCGTAACGCCCAACTTTCAAAGTGTAAACTGTTGAAAACGTGATCTTTGGATATTGCCTAAAGATTCGTATTTTTGATAGATTTTGTGGTTGGCTGCACTAGTCATTTTCTAGATTGGCGCGACCTTTGCCATAGGGCGTTATATGAAGCGTTTGATTATCCTATTTGGACTATTTGCCGTCCCCCTGGCTATGGGTTTCCAAACCACGCCGGGTGATACAAACGCGCGCATCAAATCGGTTTTCATTTACAATTTCACCCGTTATGTTGAATGGCCGTCTGATTATCGGTCGGGCAATTTTATCATCAACATGTTCGGCACGAATCCGGCGATGCTCTCGGAGTTGAATGCCTTGGCAAAAACAAAAACGGTAGGCACTCAAAAAATCGAAATTCGAAATACTACCTCACTAGACGGAATAGGCAAGAGCAATATCCTCTACGTTACACCAGATGTAACCACGCCGATTGCAGATATCATTGGTAAAATAAAAGGGAAAAGCACTTTACTCGTCACCGAAAAGCCCGGTTACGCGAAGCAAGGTGCTGCGATCAATTTTATTGTGGTTGAAAATCGCCAGAAGTTTGAATTGAATAAAGCTAACGCTGAAAAATATAGTTTGAAAGTGAGTGCGCAGTTAGTAACGCTTTCAATACCTGTTGAAGACAAATAATTGACGAGATGAAAAACAAAGTAAGCATACGCGCTTTGCTGTTACTGCTGGGAGTATTCCTCTCCGCAGTTGCCGGACTGCATGCGCAGACTTACTATCATCATGACCGTTCGTGGGATTTTATTCTACACGGTGAGGTTGATAGCGCTCGATCGGAGATTGAACTCCAGATGAAAGAGCCCGGCTCAGATAAAGATCCGGAATGCTGGTTTCTTTATGGCTTCGTGTACAAAGAAATGTATAAGAAGTATGAGAATACCAATATGCAGTCTGCCTACCGCGTCGCGGCATTCAATGCATTCAAAACTTCTATTCAATTGGATACGGTTTCGGCCCGTATCCAATCGACTCGCGACAATGTAAAATATCTTGCATCTCGTTTCTATAATGATGCAGTGTCTACATTGGATACAGTGAATTACAGTACGTCTCTCAACTGCTACTTGCTCTATCGTCAAGCGGCTGTTCTTGCTGATCCGAAGATTGATATTCAGAAAAAGGATATCGAATTCTATTTGGCGCTATCATCTACGTACAACGCAATTTACAATCTCGATAAAAAGAAGAATGTTGCATTCTTCGATTCTACGCGTAACACCTATACGCGCGTGCTTACTTGGGATGCGAACAATTACACCGCCAATTATAATCTCGGACTGCTCTATTGGAACAAAGGTGTTGATCTGATGTACGACATTGATTATGATGATAGCCTCGGAATGGTATTCGATGTGCAGGATCACTCTGTAGAACTTTTCAAGCAATCGCTTCCATTCGCGGAGAAAGCATATGAAATGGAGCCGAAGAGAGAAGAAACATTGATTGTACTTTCCGGAATTTATTATAGCCTGAATGATTTCGAAAAATCGAAAAAGTACCAGGAGATGTTGGATAAGCTTAGAGGCCAACCAAAGAAACCAGAGTAATAATCGCTACGCGTAGATCCGCATTATGAATTTTCGTTTTTCTGTAGGTGCTAAAATTCTTCTCGGTTTCGGTGTGCTCATCGTTCTCGTCCTCATCGCATTTTCGCTTACTTTAGCTACTATTCGCGAGAGTCGTGAGATCAACGATAAGATTGCAAAATTGTATACGCCTTCGGTTGACGCTCTTCAGGAAATGAGGTTGGTGATAACGCGTTCCAAAACTTACATGACTACGTGGGTGAACGTACCAGGTCCTTCAGAAGACAAAGTGAAAGTGGTGAACTTGATCAAAACAGAATATCCTGAAGTTAAAAATGGAATAACTGCTTTGTCGCAAGGATGGAGCGCAAATGATAGAGAACTGATAGGATTCATTTTTGCAAAGTGCGATTCACTTTGGATGATGGACAATCAGGTAATGTCTGAACTTGGCGCTTTCGAGAGTTATGATGATCCTTCCATTGTTTTCCTCACACGTCCTCGAGTATTGGATGAAGATGGTGATGTTACAATGGCCACTCGCGCAATCAGTGATTTGTTAGATAATCTGATACAACGTCAATATGATGCTGCAGCTGGAAAACGGATGGAGATGCTTGAGGCATTTCAGCAGTTACAAATTGTTGTATTGTTGTTGCTCATCGTATTGCCTGTAGGCGGTTTTATCATTGCGTTGTTGACTGCACGAACCATCACTAAGCCAGTACGACAACTGAAGAATATTCTTCTGCAAATGGCGCGTGGAGTTTTACCTGCTGAAAAGATCCCGAATCGAAATGACGAAGTAGGAGAGATGTCGGTAGCACTGAATAATCTTGTTGACGGAATGAAGCTTACTACGGAATTTGCGCGTGAAGTTGGTTCCGGAAACTTTGATTCGTATTACAAACCGTTATCTGAAGAGGATTCTCTTGGATATGCGTTGATCAAAATGCGTACAGATCTTCGCCAGAATGAGCGAGTGCTCGAAGCAAAAGTAATTGAACGCACAGAAGAAGTAGTGCGTCAGAAAGAAGAGATTGAAATCCAGAATAGAAAACTGGAAATTCTGTATAAGCACATCACCGATAGTATTCGTTACGCGAAACGCTTGCAAGATGCGATACTGCCTCCGCAATCTGTGCTCGATCGTCTACTTCCTGAGTCGTTTATCCTCTTCAAACCGAAGGATATTGTAAGTGGAGATTTCTACTGGATTTTTGAATCGAAGGGACGGATTTTTATTGCTGTTGTGGATTGCACAGGGCATGGTGTTCCTGGAGCGTTCATGAGTATTGTGGGACACAACATGTTGAATCAGATTGTGAAAGAAAAACCAGATTTGAATGCTGCAGAATTCTTGAACGAACTCAACTCATTGGCAGGAAAAACGATCAATCAGCACTCTGAAGATTCTGCGGTACGCGATGGTATGGACATGACCCTTTGCATCTTGGATAAGTCGTCTGGAATGATGGACATGGCAGGTGCGAACAATCCATTGTATATTTTCAGAAATAGAAATATTCAGGAGATTCGGGCTGATAAACTTCCTATTGGATACTTGGAAGATCGCCCGAATCGCAAGTTCACTAACCACAGAATTCAGCTCGAAAAAGGAGATACGCTGTACCTGTTCTCGGATGGTTATGCCGATCAATTTGGTGGACCAAAAGGAAAGAAGTTTATGGTGGGCCAGTTCCGCACCTTCCTAGCACAAATCCATGCAGCTCCTATGAAGGAACAATTCCGCACGCTCGATTTGACTATTGAGCAGTGGCGCGGAAATTTAGAGCAAGTAGACGACATCCTGGTGTTAGGTTTCCGCCATCAGTAGAATTGGCGGGGCTAATCGTGTTTTTATTATTCATCTAAGAATACCGCAGTTTCGTCGGACTTTTTCTTGCTTAATTAGTGATTCTTAGCTAATTTGGCCGCAACTGTCAGTTCAGTGATTATCGCACCCTCAAGTGTTATTTGGGACGGAAAATAATAGTGTGTAGTGCAATAGCCCAAAGTGGCAGACTACTATACGATTTTTTCAATCAGACATGGCAGTCGGATCGATTGGTTTGAAAATAACGGTCAAATATTGCAGCATGAAACAAGTACTACTAGCGCTTTCTCTCTTATTCGGTTTAGGCCTTTCTGCTCAAGCTCCGGAAGGAATAAACTATCAGGCAGTTGCACGTGATCTAACCGGTGCAGAAATGCCCAATACCGCTGTTGCTGTACAAGTTCAGATATTGAACTCTTCGCTGGCGGTCATCTATCAGGAAGATCACAATACAACAACAAATGCCTTCGGGTTATTCAATCTTGTCGTAGGACAAGGAAGCAATCCAACCAGCAGTTTCGCTTCAATCAATTGGGCGGCAAGTCCGTTTTACCTTAAGATCTCTATTGATGCAAACGGAAGCGGATTAGTGAACATGGGATATACCCAATTGTGGTCAGTTCCATATGCGTTGTATGCTAAAGAATCTGCGAATGGTCCGCAAGGACTTCCGGGGATTCACTGTTGGGATGCTAATGGTAACGGAGTAAATGATCCAACAGAAGATGTCAACGGAGATTCGCAATGGAATGCGTTGGATTGTAAAGGTGATTCTGGTGCAATAGGTGCTGCAGGTCCTGTGGGTGCAACGGGACCTCAGGGTCCAACTGGAGTACAAGGATATGGAATCGATAGTGTGGTGGCCAATGCGAATAATACAGTTTCCATATATTACAACAACGCAACCGTGGTAACAACGGGATCATTGTTAGGACCAACAGGAGCTACAGGTGCAACAGGAGCTACAGGACCTACCGGATTAACTGGTGCTACAGGAGCTGCAGGTTCTACAGGATTAACTGGCGCAACAGGACCATCTGGTGATCCCGGTGTTGTAGGCCCAGCTGGCATTGGATCTCCAGGGCCTACTGGGGCCACAGGACTGACCGGAGCGACAGGACCTTCAGGTGATCCTGGCGTTGCAGGGCCTGTTGGATTAACAGGACTAACGGGTGCTACAGGAGCTGTTGGTGCTACAGGATTAACGGGAGCCACTGGATTAACGGGAGCCACTGGATTAACGGGAGCCACTGGATTAACGGGAGCCACTGGATCAGCAGGTGCAGCAGGTGCGACAGGGTTGACAGGAGCAACAGGACCAACCGGACTAACAGGAGCCACAGGATCAGCAGGTGCGACAGGATTAACAGGAGCCACAGGTCCAACCGGATTAACAGGAGCCACAGGATCAGCAGGTGCAGCGGGTGCGACCGGACTAACAGGAGCAACAGGAACAGCTGGAACAGCCGGCGCAACAGGGCCTACGGGTTCAAACGGATCAGCTGGTGCAACAGGACCAACAGGACCAACGTGGACATTGTCATCACTGACCTATAATGCTTTGGGAACAATCACGGTAAATGGAACAGCAGGATCAGGAGGTCCAATAACCAGTACAAACGGAGCATGGCTCACAACCGGTAATACAGGTACAAGTTCAGGAACCAATTATTTAGGTACGAATGATGCGCAGGATCTTGTTTTTAAAACGAACAGCGGGCCAAGAATGCAGATCGGTACAACAGGTAATGTTGGTATTGGAGTGGCTGCACCTGGTGTAAGACTTGGAGTTTGGGGTAGTGGTAGCACTTCTGCATCAGGAACCTTTGAAGCAAAGAACAGTCTAGGAACATCACTTTTCTACATCAGGGATGATGGAAATATCGGTATTGGAAATGCCTCTCCTGCTTACAAATTGGATGTGTCGGGAACCGGACGTTACACTGGTGCACTGACAATAGGAACATACACTTTGCCCAATACGGATGGAACTGCAAACTACGTTTTGAAAACGAACGGAGCAGGAGTAGTGAGTTGGCAGCCTGATAATAATGCGGGTGGAACTGTTACCGGTTCAGGTACAACAAACTATTTAGCAAAATGGTCGAGTGCAACAGGTCTTACGAGTTCAGTCGTATTTGACAATGGTACGAACGTGTTGATTGGCCCTGGGAATCCAGGTGTGATAAGTGGAGCTACACGTTACCTCACTGTTTCATCTACCAACAGCTATACAACTGATATGGCTGCCATAGAATTGGTTGGGACCAGCACTGCAAATTCAGATGTAATCGGAAGGATGGATTTTGTCCAGGTATTATCTGGACCGGCCTACCAGACGAATGCAAGAATTGCCGGTACACGGGGTGGCGACTTGGTTTTCTTGACGAATCCTAGTCCTACACTAACAGAGCGAATGAGAATATTGTCTAACGGTAATGTCGGTGTCAATACGAACAATCCACTATCGCAATTTGAGGTTGCAACTGATGGGTCGTTGACCAACGGATTGCGTGTGAGCAATTCGACCACAACTGTGAACGGTCCCTCTATCTATTTCGATGCTGCGAATATCGATTGGACAATAACCGGATCCAACGCTGGTAACGGATCAGGAGCAGATAAATTGGTATTCAGGAATTATACCGGCGCAAACGATCTAATGGCTTTGACAAGTGCTGGTAATTTAGGTATTGGAACAACCTCTCCTCAGAACCGTTTGCAAGTACACGGAGGGGCATCCCTTTCATACGGGCAGTTCACGAATACAATTACAGGGTCAGCGGCAACGGACGGTTTGTGGCTTGGAGTGAATAGTTTAGGCGATGGATATTTGACCTATGGAGAAACCGGTGCATTTAGAATTCAAAGTAATGGTATTACGGCCATCCAGATGAATAATGTTGGTCATGTAGGTATTGGAGGTGCTCCGGATGCCTCACACACTTTGTTGGTTTACGGATCGAATGAGTCAATTGGAGTTGACAATACCGGCATTACTATTGGAGATGTGAATGGAAATTCCTTCGGTAATTATATGTACGTTGACTTTGAGGCAACTCCTCGTTTCTTGTTTATGGGGGCAAATATTGGTGTGGGAATGACGAACCCAACAGAGCAACTTGATATAGCTAACGGAAACGTACGAATTAACGGAAACAATGACTACAAGTATTCTACTCCAAAAACACATTACTTGAGTGTGCCAGGCTCGTCGTTTTCTATGGAGAATACTTCTGTTTGTGATCGTGCGCTGATTGGAGGAAACGCTTATACTGTTGGAGGATCTGCCATCGCTGTGGCTTATATGGTTGCTCCGGTTAATCTGCCGGATGGCGCTACTATCACTTCAATTACCTATTACGTGGTTGATAATGATGCTACTTACAATCTCCAAAACGGTCAACTCTGGAGAAATGACGGATCCGTCACAACTTCATATGGAAACTCCAGTACGATGGCAACAATTGCACCTCCCGCCAGCACGAATAGTACCTTGGTACAAACGAGTTCAACGAGTAGCATTACGAATCCGGTTGTTGACAATCAGAACTACGCTTACTGGTTGCGATGGGGTACTCAGCAAGCTAATTCGAACATGCGATTAGTTAAGGTAGTGATTACATATACGGTTAGTAAGGTAGATTAACACATTTTCAATCGCAACTATTTATTAGAAGTGAAGCCACTTTACTTAAGTATACTTCCGATGAAGTCATTCAAATTCTGTCTGTTCTCATTACTACTTTCCGGGATATGGTTAAGTAATCAGCTTCATGCTCAGCAGGTGGGTTCTATTGATCAGGCTGTAATCGGATCAAGTGGCAACTACTCAACCAGTGGCAACTTCACACTATCTTCCACTACGGGAGAATGTATCGTACCAACTGTAACCGGAGGACCATTCATCCTTACGCAAGGATTTCAGCAACCTTCATCGAATGGTACATTGGCATTGAATACAACACTGGTGTTTTATAATGCTACATGTCTTGGCGCGCAAAACGGAACCGCTTCTGTGACTGCGATTGGAGGAACAGCTCCATATTACTACACGTGGAGTACAGGATCTAACGACTCATTATCTACTAATGATAGTCTCGCGCCCGGTACGTACACTGTAACCATCACAGATGCGGGTAACTTGTCGCAAACACACACGTTCGTTATTGTTGACGGAACAGAAATTTGCGGCGTAACGGTGTATCATGGTTTCACTCCGAATGGTGACGGACATAACGACTTCTGGATAATCGACTATCTAGATCTTCATCAACCAAACACTGTAACTATTTTCAATCGTTGGGGATATGAAGTTTGGTCGAAAGAAAACTATGACAATACATCAGTTGTTTGGGATGGCAAAGCGGAAAACGGTGATGACCTTCCTGATGGTACATATTATTACGTAATTACAATGCCTGAAGGTGATACAAAAGGCTGGGTGGAATTAACACATTAATCAGACGTGTAATGAAGAAAAGCGTTGTAAAACAATTAATCGCTGCATTGCTGGTGTTGTGTACTGTACAAGCATACGCACAACAGGATCCGCAGTTCAGCCAGTATATGTTTAATCCGCTGTCCATTAATCCCGGATATGCCGGTAGCCGTGGTGTAATGAATGGTGCTTTGGTGTATCGTCAGCAATGGGTTTCTTTTCCGGGCGCACCAAATACGCAAGTGTTTGCCATTAACACTCCGATGCGAAAAGGTAAAGTTGGTATGGGAATGGAAGTGCTCCGCGATCAGATCGGACCGAAAACAAGCGTGGGTGCATACTTGTCATATGCATACCGAATTCCACTTGGGAAAGGTAAACTCGCTTTCGGTTTGGGTGCTGGACTATTGAACTATCGGGTGAACTGGGATGAGATCACGTACAAAGACCAATCTGATCCGTATAGCCAATTGAGTGGAGAAAGTAAGATGCTTCCTGATTTCAAATTCGGAATGTACTTCAATAACAAAAAGTTTTACGCGGGATTTTCAGCTACACATTTGAACCGTGCACAATATGGACACTTCATTTCAGATTCATTGGTAAGCACTGCTTCGTTGCAACCACACAGCTTCTTCACGATTGGACGTGCATTTAGTGTGTCACCAACGATTACGTTCAGTCCTTCGCTGATGGCGCGTTATGTAGTAGGAACGCAAATCGCAAGTGTTGATCTGAATCTTAATTTCCGTTATAAAGAAGTGCTTTGGTTCGGAGCTTCGTTCCGCTCAGAGAAAAGTATAATTGTTTTGGCACAGTATAATATCAGCGAAAAATTCAAAGTTGGATATTCTTATGATGTGCCATTTGGAAAATTGAGAAACTATCAATCAGGTTCGCATGAAATAATGCTCGGGTTTGATTTGAATCTTTTTCAATCCGAAATTCAGTCGCCACGATTTTTTTGATATTGTTTTTGATTAGTGTTTATGCGGGCTTTTTATAAAATAGCTTTTCTCTTTTTCATTCTTGCAATGGCATTCCCGCTGGCAGCGCAGATTAAGCGTGGACATCGTTTCTTTGAGGCTGGCGATTATTCCCGTGCTATTCCCGCATACGAAAAAGGCTTGCGCAAAAAGAATGATATTAAGGCGATGGTGAATCTTGCCAATGCTTATCGGATTACGAAGAATTATGCGAAGGCGGAAGAATGGTATGCAAAAGCGGTGGCTGCTGATCCGAATTGTCATCCGATGGTTCACTTTTACTACGGAATGGTGCTTAAGAATAATGGTAAGATCGCTGATGCACGTGTGGAGTTGTTGAAGTACATGAATTTAGATCCGCAGAATAAGTTTGCGAAAGATCAAGTAGAAGCGCTAGACAATATTCAAGTGTGGTTGTCTCAAACACCAAGGTATGCAGTGCGAAATGCGGGTACACTAAATTCACCAGAGTCTGATATCTCTCCTGCGTATTTTGAAAGCGGATTACTTTTCGCTTCTGATCGTGGTGAACGTGATATCTTGAATGGAGAAAACGCTGGAGAAACAGGTCGCGCGTTCTATGCCATTTATTATGCCAAGAAAACTGCGGAACAGGAAGATTCAATCGTATTCGGTAAAGCAAAGAAACTACCTAAGATTATCAATAAGGATTTTCACAATGGTCCGGTAAGTATTACGGAGAACGGACAAACTATGGCGTTCAATCGTGTGTTCCGGAAAATCAAATTGCGCTCAAAGAACTTTGTAAACCGCCCGCAAATTTATTTTGCTGAGCGTAAAGGAAGATACTGGAAAACACCTGTTGCGTTCCAATACAATTCTGAAAATTACGCATGCGCGCATCCTGCATTATCTGCTGATGGAAACCTCTTGTATTTCTCTTCCGATATGCCGGGTGGTTTGGGTGGTAACGATATTTGGTTCTGCAAGAAAGAAGGAAATGGATGGTCGAAACCGGAGAACCTTGGTGCGAAAGTAAATACTCCAGGCAATGAAGTATTTCCTTACGTGCGCAAAGACGGTGTGTTGTATTACAGTTCAGATGGTCACGGTGGATTTGGTGGATTAGATGTTTTCTCAGCCCAACTAGAGAATGGTGCGTGGTCAGAGGCGCTTAATCAAGGTGTTCCACTCAACAGTACGACTGATGATTTTGGGATCGTATTCAACTCCGATTTAAGTCGCGGATATTTCACTTCTGATCGTGCAGGCGGAAAAGGTTCGGATGATGTGTATTCCTTTAAAGTGACCAGCAAGTTTGTGAATATTCGCGGGACATTGCTTTCAGGAAAAACAGCGAACCAAATTCTGCCGAATACCAAAGTGGAATTGCTGACCAAAGAAGGAAAACTAGTCAAGACAACTACAACTGATGCGCAAGGTAATTTCAAATTTGAAAATCTTTCTTCTGATCAGAATTACATTGTGCGTTTGGATGAGAATGATCCTTCGCTGACAGGAAAGCCGAAGTATTATATGGCCGATGAAAAAGATCAGGTCGTGCGCGTAACGGTTTTGGATGAAGTAGGAGGGAAGTTTACTTTTCAGAATCTTCCTGCGGACCCAGCAGCCCTTCCACAGTTGCTCGCTGATGATGATTATCTCACCATTGCTGGTAATTTGATTTCTGATGGTGATCCTCCAACTGCTATTGCCAACACGAAAGTCGATTTGAAAGACGAGCAAGGAAATATTGTACAGTCCACTACTACCAATGAGTTCGGTGCCTTCGCATTCACGCACATTCCTCCTGACAAAACATACATTGTAGCGTTGAATGATGCTGCTGATCCCGGATTATCTCCTAATTCAACAGTGTCTATTACCAATCGCAGTGGAAAGGAGCTGATGACTACACGTCCGGATGCAAATGGTAAGTTCCAATTCCGAATTCTTCCTACTGATAAAGCAACCATTTCTGCTATGGCTGTTGAAGACACCGATTTGCGTATGGACATGCGAGGAGTTCTCACAGGAGCAGATACTGCACACACCGTTCTTGCGAATACTAGAGTAAATATCCTTAACGAAAAAGGAGAAATTGTTCAAACTACGACTACTGATGATAAAGGATATTTCAACTTCAACAACCTTCCTTCTGATCAGGCGTACATCATGAGTGTGGATGATGTGAAGGATCCTTCATTGGCGGCATTTGGAAAATTGTATGTGCGCGATGAAAGCGGTAAAGTGGTGAAAACTTTGCGCATGGGTCGTGCCGGTAAATTTGAATTCCGTGTAATGCCATTGGACAAAACAACACTCGGTTACGTATATGTAGATGATCCGTGGTTGCTGGTATTGCAGATGAAGAAGAAGCAACAACAGGATAGCTTGCTCATCATCGAGAATATTTACTATGATTATGGTTCTGCAGACATTCTTCCTGCCGCAGAAATTACACTGGAGAAAGTAGTGCGTGTAATGCAGTTGGACCCTACAATTACGATCGAAATCAGTTCGCATACGGATAGTCGCGCTACGAATGATTACAATCAAAGGCTATCTTTGAAGCGTGCGCAGAAGGTGCTGGATTATCTTGTAAAGCGTGGAATTGACAAATCACGATTGAAGGCGATTGGTTACGGAGAAACTCGTTTGTTGAACAAATGCTCTGATGGACAAGAATGCAGTGAAGACGAACACGCAAAGAACAGAAGGACGGAGTTTAAGATTAATAGGAAATAGACCTGAGACGCGAGACCTTAGACGTGAGTCACGCCACTGATGTCACTTCGTTCAGAAACGTATCGAGAAGGGCATTGGAAAAAGTAGTGAGCCCTGAGTACTAATGTCACTTCGAGTGCGAAGCGTATCGAGAAGGACATTAGAAATAGACCTGATACAGGGGAGACCAATGTCACTTCGTTCCGAAACGTCGGGAGTGAAACGTATCGAGAAGGGCATTAGAAAAAGAAGTGAGCCCTGAGTACTAATGTCACTTCGAGTGCGAAGCGTATCGAGAAGGACATTAGAAATAGACCTGATACAGGGGAGACCAATGTCACCTCGTTCCGAAACGTGGGGAGCGAAACGTATCGAGAAGGGCATTAGAAAAAGAAGTGAGTCCTGAGTACTAATGTCACTTCGTCCCGAAACGTCGGGAGCGAAGCGTATCGAGAAGGACAATAGTTAGGAACCGAAATGAGAATTGAACAGATGGAGCATAAGGCCGTACCGCTAGACGAATCAAGAATAATTTACGAAGACAATCACCTCATCGCAATAAACAAGCGTACAGGAGAAATTGTGCAGGGAGATAAAACCGGAGACACACCATTGAGTGAATTGCTGAAGCAATTTGTTGCGGAGAAATACAGTAAGCCCGGAGAAGTATTTATGGGCGTTATTCATCGCATTGATCGTCCCGTGAGTGGAGTGGTGCTGTTTGCAAAAACCAGCAAGGCGCTCGCGCGTATGAATGAACTGTTCAGAATGCGTGAGACGACGAAAATCTATTGGGTGGTAGTGCAGAACAAGCCCGAGAAAGAAAGCGGAAAGCTCATTAACTGGTTGCAGAAAAACGAGAAGCAGAATAAATCGTATGTCTCAAAAGTGGAGAAGAAAGATTTTCTCATCTGTGAACTCGATTATAAATTACTCGCATCATCCGATCGATATCACTTGTTGGAAGTACATCCACTTACCGGTCGTCACCATCAAATTCGCGCACAACTCGCAGCAATAGGTTGTCCCATCAAAGGCGATTTGAAATACGGATCGAAGCGTTCCAATCCCGATGGCTCGATACACCTTCACGCACGCCGTCTATCATTCACACACCCTGTTAAACAAGAGCCCGTAACCATTACAGCACCATTGCCGAACGAACGGATCTGGCAAGTGTTTAATGAGATGGTGAAAGCGGATTGATTCTTCGCGATTAATTTTACGGAAGAAAGGGTTTCAAAGACGCTTGCGTTTTGTTTTGCGTCAATATGAAGCACAATTTGATTTGGTAAATCTGCACATCCTTTGTTCAGCCTTATTTAACATTAATTCCCTCCTTGTTTTACAGTTTATGGTAAATTGTAAAATTATGCTTTGGATTACACTGTATTTTGTTCTAATGTAAGCGCCGTGTCGGTTTCCTTCGTAATTTGTTGTTGATTCGAGAGGATTGCGGATATCACGCAAAGAAATTAAGATTGAACTTGAGCACATACAGACCTATGAAAAATGTATTCTTCGCTGCGCTATTGATGTTAGTTTCCGTTGCATCATTTTCACAAACGAGTGAACCTGTTTACGGGATTGTTCGACAGAATTATTACAGCACTGTAGTTGCTCCTTGGGATTCAAATGTTACGTATCAGCAATTTGATTCTGCAACCATCCGACTTGGTATTTGCAATCCGGTTACAGGATATGTAACCAACGTGGGGAACAACACTTACAATTCTTCCATTAATCTTACCGGTGCCTCATTGAACCCGTATCTGAATACGTATACATTTTTTGGTAGTTACGGAATGAACACGGTTGACCTGAACACCGGAGCGATCACCAATCAAGTGCAGGTAACGAATCCTCTTGGAACAAGTTATTTCGATAATTTCAGATTCAACAATTCAGATAGTTTGATTTATGGCTTGTCGCGCCGTAACTATTTCGATTCTACTTCCAACGCAACGCAAGGTGGTGTTTTTTTGGCAACGATCAACTCACAAACAGGGTTGATTACCGAGATTTCTGATTCGTCGTTAGCTGGAGGATTTTCTTTATCCGGCAGTGCAATTGACCCATATCAAATGGTGTATTACTTCGCAGTGGGAAATAATCTGATTGGAGTAGACATGTACAATGGTGAAGTTTATTCCAACGTAGTAATGACCATGACCAATGGTTTTGCTTTCGGAAATTTCACGTACAGTTGCGTAGATACCTCTTTGTACGGATTGGTTCGTCAGAATTATTTTTCATACATACCTGATCCAAACTTCCCTGGCGATTCAATAATGGTTTTAGATTCTGCTACTGTGAAATTGGGTCGAGTAGATCCTGCTACAGGTATTGTAACCACGATCTCTCCCGTGAGTATGCCTTACAATAGTTATTCTGTGAATGGTGGCGCTGCAATTGATCCGGCTGCAATGGTGTATTACTACAGCGCAGGAAGTGCTATCGTTGGCATTTCGCTTACAACAGGTCTTGTGGTTAGTCTTCCTACATATTCTTTTCAGGATGGTGAATACTTTGATCTGATGAGAAGTTTCGAGAACTGTTACGATGCTTATCCGAAGAGAGAGAATACTGCAGTAACAGGAATTGCCGAAACGGATTCTCAAAATGCTATTGACCTGTTCCCAAATCCTGTGACGGATGTTCTGAACATTAATAGTGATGAAGTGATCAGCACCATCTCTGTTACCGATATTAATGGTAAAGTAGTTCTGGAGCGAAGCGTAAACAACACAACTGCTCAAGTAAATATGGCTGCTTATTCTTCCGGAGTTTACTTCGTGAAGATTGTTTCTGCAGACAATTCAGTTGTGGTAAGGAAAGTGATGCGCTAGTTGCGTAGAACCATTCTGAGTATCGACTGAAGGTTCTATGGCATGACGTGTTCTTGTGACGCTGTAACCGTTCTGCGATTATTGCTATCTTCATAGAGGCAAATTTCCTTCATAGCAATGAAAATCTTTTTCTCTGTTCTGCTTTCGCTGGTTATGTCCTGCGTTTCTGCTCAAACTGTCATTGAGTCATTCTCTGTGACACAGGTAGAAAGTTCTGTTCAGGTTGATTGGACAGTAGGGCCGGGCAATACCTGCTCCGATTTACAGATCCGATATTCTATCGATTCGATCACGTTTAACACCATTTATGAATATCCCGGTATATGCGGAAACACAGGTTCTTCGCAGTCGTATGCTTGGATTTTTACAAGTCCTGTGTGCGGGTTCAAATCCTATTTTCAGGTAGTTTCTGCAACCGAAGGAACGTTGGCAGAAGCATCCTTGAATGTAGTCTGCTTTGGAGAGACGGGCGTAATCAGTGTGTATAATCCACTGTCAGGCAATATTATCGTGAATGCCAATATTCCTTCAGGAGCAAACTGGACATACAACGTGTACGACTTGAACGGACAGCCGGTATTGACTTTCCCAATTACAGAATATTCTACATCCATCGTATGGAATCCACTGCATTCCGGCATTTATGTCTATGAAATGCTCGACGAACAGGGGAAAAGCCGAAGTGGCCACTTGCTCATTCGTAAGCAATAAGTAAACCGTTTCATCGTACATTTAGGCAAGTACTTACGTGATGATTTTCGCGAAACTCAGATACTGGTCGGTCTATACACTTTTCCGTTGGCAATTCATTTTTATTGCTGTGGGCATGTGGATCATGTGGAACTGGGTCAATAACAATTTGGATTACCCGGAATGGTATCGCGCGAATGTATGGATGCTCGTCATGTCGTGGTCCATGCTTTTCATTGTTTTGTTGAGCGGAATAACATTGATAATTTCCTGGCTTGTCTTTCGTGCGCGAATGAAATCGGGTAAGTTGAAAGTTTTGGTTCAACTGGCTCCGCAATCAGGAATGGAAAACGGTGTAGTACCGCAAGCTGGAACTATTCGCGTAGAAGGTAGTATTACAAATGTGCTTCGTCCGTTTTTAGGTACAGTACAATTGCGTTTGATCTTTCCGGAATGGTCAATCTCTGAATTCATTCTTCTCGATGAAAACAAGAAGGGTTTATTCAATCCGTTGAATACCATTTCAGGTAGTGCGAAGATTGATTTACATCACCGCGGACTTCATGAGGTAGAAGAAGTACAAGTGGTATTGATGGACATGTTGAAATTGGTTTCCATTCCGGTAAGCATGCATTCCGGCAATACACTCCTTACATTGCCGCGAGAATTGAAAGAGGAAGATTTTGAAATATTCCCTACCGCTACAGAGGAGCAGGAGGTACGCATCAATATTCCTCGTCGCGTGCAGGGTGAATTTCTCAGCTATAAGGATTTTGAATCGGGAGATGATATTCGCCGCATTGTATGGAAGATCTACGCGAAAAACGGAGAGCTCGTCGTTCGGATTCCTGAAACGAGAGATCCTTATGCATCGCATGTATACATCGGTTGCGGATTTTACAATACACTTATCGGCGATATTGAAGCTGCTGCAGGTCGCGAATTGTTGAATTTCTACAAGGACTATCTGCGCCAATTGTATGATGCTGTCAAACGCAATCAGGAATACAGTATTCGAATGCTCAAGGATCAGGAAGTGGAATTGAATTCTTCTTCAACTGAAGTTTCCGATGATATTTTTTACATCGCTACAGCGTATTGGCAGAGCGATCAGCGTCCGGTGGAAGTATTTGATACTGCGAAGGCTGCAGTAGTCTGTTTGTCTTCCGCGACGCCGGTTGATGAGATTGCAGCATTGTTCGAAAAACTTCCTGCACATGTACCGGTAATTGTTTACGCATTGAGTACTTCGTTGGGACCGCTGTTTCGTTTTTCAGTGAAACGAATTTTCTTCAAAGAAAAAGCTGATCCGCTGAAAGAGATTCGCGAAACATGGTGGGCTTCTCCAACACGGAAGAAATTAAAAATGAATGAAGATCGAATACAGGAATTGGTGCGTACGCGCGGCAATTCGTGGTTGATGCAAATGAAATCAAATGCGTAGCGGAAAAGACATATCGAAGTCTTTGTTCGAACTGCTCTTGCGGTTGGTATTCCTACTTGTTCCTACTATGTTCATCAGTGTGTTCGTGTTGAACAATATCAATCTTGCTTACACCGGATTTGATAGTGGAACATCTATTCAATATGTGTGTTTGTTTTCCGGTTTATTGATCGGTTATGTTTTGTGGTGGATGAATGGACGATTCATTGTTCATGCGCTAATCCTTTTTCTCTTGTTGTGGATTGGGAAAATCATTGTCGACAATACCGGTGGCGAATTCGATATGTTTTACACGCAAGCGAGGTTCTGGTTGTACAGTACACTTTTCGTAATTGGTTGGGTAACCGGTTTCATGATCAGCAAGTCGCGATTGTATCTGATTGCGTACGGATGCATGTTGATGGTAGCGTTCATTGTTTTCTTCTCGCGGGAAATGAGTTTCGATAACACAACACTTACGTGGTATTTGGTTCCGATATTTCTCTATTGCCTGTACATGCTCTATCTCGCGCCGCAGTTTGTTATGAAGACAGAGTGGACCGGGAAGAAACTTTTGCGTTGGAGTACATTGATTGTATTGTTCGTAGCCATTACCATTGGAATTTTCAAATTGGTAGAAGAGAAATTCAAATTGGAAATTGAGGTTGCAGAAAAACGAATAGAGAAGATCAAAGGAGGAGAGAAAGACGGGAAGAACGGAAATGAAGGAGAGAATGGGCAAGGAACAGGATTGGGCGATCAGTACAACGAGAATAATGGTTTGTTGGAGAAGGGTAAAGGAAGTAATGGTGATGATGAAGACGAAGACAATGAAGGGAATGGAGGTGATCAAGGTGATCAGGGAAATCAAGGTGATAAAGGGAATCAAGGAGATAAGGGGAATCAGGGTGATAAAGGAGATAAAGGGAATCAGGGAGACAAAGGTGATAAGGGAGATAAAGGGAATCAGGGAGATAAAGGGGACAAAGGAGATAAAGGGAATAAGGGTGATAAGGGGGATAAAGGAGATAAAGGGAATAAGGAGAATAAAGGGGACAAAGGAGGTAAGGGAAATAAGGACGATAAAGGGAATAAGGACGATAAAGGGAATAAGGTTAAGAAGTCTGACAACAAAGACAAAAGTGAAGAAGGAGAAGATGGATATAAGATGAAAGATTCCATGAAGATGGGTGAGCAGCAGAGCAGTTCTGATGCACTCATGTTCTGTGCGCGAATCGAAAATTATTTTCCTGATGGTTCTCCGCAACCACTGTACTTCGTTTATCACTATCTCACCAAGTACGATCCGAAAACAGAAACATTCGTTCGCGACCCGTTCATTCCATATTCAGATGAAGTCGCCATCGATCCGTCTAAAATTGACATGTACCGCACACGAATTGACAGTGCAGGAATCAAGAACTCGTTCTCCAAGAAAAAACGAAAAGTTGTAGAGAGTGATGTTTTTGTAAGCTCTTCCGTTTGGCGTCACTCACTTCTTGCTCCGGCTTCAGCGTTCTCTGTACAAACGATTCCTGTTGATACGGGATACAAGAAGATATTCCGTTCAGGATATCATGTCAAATCGTGGGTCTCTGATTTGAATAATGCATATTTCGTGTACAATCCTTCAGCGAATCCGCAGATTATCGCGTATCAAGAGGACCGTTACGATGAACTCCGAACAGTAAAAAATTATGATGCTGTAGATTCAGCCTACCTCGCATACTATACACAAATGCCGGAAGGTTCATTGTTCGATTCGATTCGTAATCTGGCAATACGTATCACTGCAACAGCAAAAACGCCTGCGGATAAAGTCCTTGCCATCCGCGATTATTTCCTCCAAACGAAAGCAGATGGAAGTCGTCTTTACACTTACACCATGGATCCCGGTGCGCCCGGCGATCCGAATATTCCTACAGGAGGAATGCTTCGCGATTTTCTGTTCAAGTCGCATGCAGGATATTGTACATACTACGCAGGTGCATCTGCATTGATGCTGCAGTCTATTGGTATTCCTGCTCGCTTTACAACAGGATTTGCAACCATTGATCGCAGCGACAAGAACCGCGGATGGTATTGGTTCTATGCGTCGCAAGCGCATGCATGGACACAAGTATTTTTCCCTGAATATGGTTGGTTGGATTTCGATATGACTATCAGCAGCGAAGGCGGCGGTGGTGGTGGCGCTGCAGAAGCTCCGAAGCCCGATGGAACGCCTCCAGTTCCGCCTCCGCAACCGTGGTTAATCGTTGATGGTGTAGTTACAGAAGAACCGCAAGCGAATGCAAAGACAATGAAAGTTCGTTTTACGGATATCATTTTCTTCAACGACGAATATCATCTCGAAAAAGAACAGGTTCGCGAAGTCGATGCCACTTTATGCAGAGTGATATACGGAAAAACTGATACTGTATTCAGTGCAATTCATATGGGCGATTCCGTGTTCGTTGTTTCATGGGATGATATGGCCAAATTTGTTCCTGATCCTGATCCGAAAAAATCGATTGACGAACAAGTCAATGCTTTTGAGTGGCCAATGATTGCGGATGAAATTTACATTCAGAAGAAAACGCCTCCGAAGAAAGAAGAAACGAAGAAAGAGGAAGAAAAGAATACGCAGGAATCTAAAACAGATTGGAAACGAATCGGATTTTTCGTTCTCATACTGGCAGGAATTGCGTTGACCGGATTGATTTTCTTCCCTCTGTTTTATTTCGTCTTGCTCTTGGTTCGCGTTTCCAGTTCGGGAACTGCCAGGATTCGTGCAGAGCGCTTGTATCGTCTTGCAATGTACACGTATCACATGAGCGGAGACGAGTTGCAATTGGAGACTGCATTGGAGTTTGCTCAACAACGCATTGACCCGCGTTATGGAAATAACTTCGCGCAATTTGTACAACTCTATTTGAAGTTGAAATATTCGTCGTATCAAGCTTCGCCATCCGACGAAGAACTCATTACTGCATTTGCAGGAACATTCCGCATCGGAGTGCGCCGTAAATTGAATAGCTTTAAATCAATATCACGTTGGTTCCATCTGCCTAGAGCCCTGCGTTATTTCCGCACTCCGCCAGAACAAACCGAAACTGAAAACAATCATGATGAACATCAATAATCCTACAGGAGCTGAGTTTCACACGGAAAAACTTCGTGTGCTCACCGAGAACATCGGAAAAATTATTCGTGGTAAAGAAACGGAAGTGCGCTATGTCATCACTTGCTTGCTTTCGCGCGGACATATCCTGCTCGAAGACAATCCGGGTTCAGGAAAAACACAAATGGCGAAGGCGTTGGCGCAATCGATTTCCGGCGGTTTAGACGAAGCTCCATTGAACACTTCAGGTACAGTGGCATTTCGCCGTATACAATTTACGCCCGACTTATTGCCAATGGATCTTATCGGGTCGCATATTTTTGATGACGATAAGAAAGAATTTATTTTCAAGAAAGGACCATTGTTCACCAATGTACTCCTTGCCGATGAGATTAACCGTGCATCTCCGAAAGTGCAAAGTGCATTGCTCGAGTGTATGGCTGAAAATCAGATTTCAGTGGGTGACAAAACATGGCAGTTAGATAAATTCTTCTTCACCATTGCTACGCAGAACCCGATTGAATCGGAAGGAACTTATCCGTTACCTGCAGCGCAATTGGATCGTTTCTTCATGAAGATCAGTTTCGGTTATGTTTCTGCAGAAACAGAATTGGGAATTTACACCGACTATGTGCGTATCAATAACGTGAAGAGCGAAATCAAGCAAGTTCTTTCTTACCACGATATTATTTCACTCCAACAAGAAGCGGAACAGGTGTACGTTCATCCGGAAATTTTGAAAGCCGTAGTGAACATTACACAAGGAACGCGCAAGCACATGGATATTGCTGTTGGATGTTCAACACGTGGGGGAATTATTTTCATTCGCTGTCTGAAGTCATGGGCGTTGGTGAACCAGCGTTCGTACGTCACCGAAGATGATATTCGTATGTTGGCGCATGTGGTGTTGCATCACCGAATGATTTTCCGCAACCGTGAAGGTACAGCACGTGCACTGCAGTCGATCGTTGACAAAGAAATTGAACGTCTTTCCAAATTGAGCATTGGTTCATAATGAAATTATTCGGGATCATCCTTTCGCTATTACTTTTCTGTTCCGGGCTGAACGCTCAGGAAACGGAAGAGCGACGCTTGATTGATCTCGATCGCAGACATATTCAATTTGCTTCACAGGAAGCATTGGAGAAATCCAGAGAGTATATTCGTAAAGACAGCACTTACTACATGGGTTACATGTATTGGGGTGCATATCTCTTCAATCGCGCGAATGATGTACGTGGATTCCAATTGGCGGCGGTAATGTTGCACAAAGCATTCAATCTTATTGAGAAAGATTACGATGAGCAATTGCGCACGCGATCAAATGATCTGGTAACGTATTTGTCTGTGAATACTGTCCAGAATGACTACACGTATATTGCCAATTGGCTGGAAGGTTCTTACCAGAATATCGAGAGGGCAGACAGTGCATACAAGGTCCTCATGCACGTGAAAGACCGCGATCTGCAATACGAAGGCGCTGTTGATACGTGGAATACCCTCGCGTGGATTTATCACCGAAACAGAATGTACACTTCTGATAAATTTCCGTTCCTCCTCAATACGGTACACGAGAATGATTCAATGGCCTATGCGTGTTTGGATTCGGCTATTGCTAAAACCAATCGCGATAATGAAATGAATCAAGGATTATTTGATCCTACGTTCCTCAATTCGCGATATTACTACACGTACCATTACAAAGTAATCCTGTTTACCTACGACTTCAAGCTCGACTCTGCTGATTATTATTATGACGCACTGTTGAGTTCCGGATATTACAGCAGCAATAACTACGCGAATTACCAATACATGAAAGGTGAATTCGGCGTTGCAGAAACATTTTACAAAGAGGCAGAAACACGTGATGCAACAACGGACAAACATACGCGGGAGTATTTCTACATGCGTGGATTGCTTGAAGTGAACAGAGGTACGCCTGAACGTTCAGATAGTTTGTTGTCTCGCATTATCAACAAGGATGGATTTACGCCCGGATATGGTTGGCACACCATTGCATTGGCACGAGCGCTTACGTATGAAGGATTGACCGCGGAAAGTCAGGAGAAAGTAAATAATGCAGCGCGTTTTGAGGAATTGCATATCGGTACAACATGGGGCAAAGAGCAATACAATCTAAGTGTGGCAATGCTCAACTATGTGAATACACTTCATCTGGAAGCGCAACATTATTTTGAAAACAACGAATGGTATTTCTGGTTGAACCCAAAGAACTGGTACAAGTGGGCAGAGTACAAGATCAAGGTCCATCACTTTCGATTGATTCTTGTTTCTCTTGTAGCGGCAAATCCTGAAAGGGCAGAGGTACTGTATCCGATTTTCTCTTCCGAAAATATAATGGGTTGGGACGAAACCTGGCAGATGCTGGATGGGATGAGCAATCGTTTTTTTATTGGATATTATCGACAGCTGCTGGAGAACGATCCGCGTCCGGCGGTGAAAAATTATTTTCGTTTTGTATTAGCGAGGCTGTATATATCTGAAGGCGATAAGTCGGCGGCAGAAGAATACCTCAACGAAATTATTGCAACAGATAATGAGTATTGGACATCGTTTGATGCATTGCTAAAGGCCAGAACATATGAGGCATTGGCAGAATGTAATGATGACGAAACCGAACAACAGGTATGGTTGGGTAAAGCGTATGCTATCTATCCGCAGTTGATACCGTTCAATGATTTGACGTTGAATTTCCGAGTGAAAGTAGACGGAGAAGTATTTGCTCCCGACGCAGGTAGTCATCTCTATCGAATTGCCTTGTTTGTTATGGGACTCGTCCTCGTACTGATGGGATTGTATTACACCGCTCGGAGATATTTCAAATTTGCGCATTCGCCGAAATGGATTATTGTGGGCGCTTCGTCTGTTTTCGTTTTGGCGCTTGTGTTCTGGCTGAATGGAGTCTTCAATCAGGATGCACTCAGCGAGAAGCAGCAAGTGTTGGAGCAGTTCTCGAATTGTAAAATCGGATTTACGGACAATGTGGACAGTCCTTCTGCGGAGTTGGAGTTCGGAGAAGTTGACTCGTTGCACGTGGTGATTTATTCACTGTACGATTCCGAAAACAAGTTAATTGGTCATGGACAAATAACGATAGATCCTGAGCAACCGGATCGTGCCGGAATTCAATTGGCGTACCGACTCTTTAAAATTGATTACCAATTTGAAAAAGTGGAAGAGCCTGTTGAAGAAGTTCCCGAAAAGAAAGTTGATGATTCAATACCGATTGTGAGCGCACCAGGTCCTAATCCGATATGATATTCTGAAATTGAATATACATCTTCAATGGTGTTGGCATTCTTAATGCCTTAACGATTTCTATTCTCCTGAATTTATTTTCTTGAGCGTGCTGTCAGCCTTGAGCGACCAGATCAAAGCGCTGTCGATATACGCAGAGTCTGAATTACTTTTACCAAGGGCTGCAAACTGGTGGATGCGTTGATTCATATACACGCGAAGTTTCGCTACGTACTCTTCTCCTGTTTCGTTCAATCCCATTTCTGAAATCGTATCCAGTCTCAATAATCCTGTTTGATAAACTGGAAGTATGGAATTGTTGATTTCTTCAGTGGTGAATTTTGTTTTCCCTTTGAAGTTGCTTTCGAGTGCTGCTTCTTCATCGGCGAAACTTTGAAAGATTTGATCGACGCTGCGTGTTGTTCCTCCTCCTGCTTGTGTGACAAACCATGCTGCTGTTCCCGCAATAATGAGGAAAGCGGCTATGATGCCGAGCCATTTCTTCTTTCGTTCGTAATAAAAAGATTTCAGATCAGGGAAAATGCAATATCCGCCAACAGTACCGGTAAGCAATCCTGCAATGTGCGCGGCATTATCGATATGTGCACTGAGTCCGATGAGTAGTGTTAATCCGATAGAGTACGCTAAGGAACGCAACATCGACATGCGGACATTTTTGTCAATGAGGTTCGTTGTGAGCAGCGCTGCAAATACACCAACAATTCCAAGAATTGCTCCAGATGCTCCGGCTCCTACAGCGTATTGATTCCACCAAATACTGACCGAGCTTGCTGCAATTCCGGTAACCGTATACAGTATGGCAAAGCGCACCGGTCCGATGAAACGTTCGAGCATACGTCCAACATTGTTCAATGCAAGCATGTTCATTCCCAAATGAAGAAATCCAAAATGGATGTAGTTGCTCGTGAGCAAGCGCCAATATTCTCCTCTTGCAACGTAAGATGAAGTGGTCGCTCCCCAATTCAGTGCATCTTCGGCGGAAGGCAAGTACGGACTTACTCCGTTGGCAATCATAAGCACCCACACAAGGATGTTGAGCGAAATAATCACAGGAACTACTTTTACTTCCTTATTCGGAATAAAAGCTTGTGCCCATTTTGGGAGTTTTCTTTCGCTTGAAGAATTAGTGGCGCTTTCCATGAACAGGTGTGCTGGTGTGATTCAAACTGATCGCAAAGTTACCACTTCCTATTCCTGTTTGCGCACTACGAGTACGGGAATTTTCGTGCTATGTCGCACACTATTGATCGTTGCGCCGAAAAATAGATCTTTCAGGAATTGATGTCCATGCGCACCCATTACCAACATATCGCACTTGTGCTCTTCAAGAAGTTTAGGAATGATCATTTTCGGATTACCGAAACCTAATACGAGCTCACTCCTATAACCACTAGCTTTCAATCGCGCTGCATATCCTTCCAACGCATTTCTATCATACGCTGTCTCCATATCTTCTGTTTCTTCTTCCATTACGCGCGCCATTGCTGTTTCTGTAATGTGAATCAAAACGTAAGTTGCGTTTGAACCGCCTTGTTGCACAGCGGCTGATAAAGCAATGGAGTCTGAAGATGAGAAATCAACACAAACTGCAATGCGTTCGAAAGGTTTCTTAGGTGTAAGTTCTAACTCTTCTGGTACTCCATGCAATTGAGTGCGTTTGCTTTTCATTTTGCGGAATAATGGGGCGAACGTGATCCACAGCAGCAATAATCCTACGAGGAAGCAAATGGGTATAGCGGTGAACATGATTAGAAGTGGTGAAGAAGAGGTAGCCACCCATTCCGAAATTGTACTAATGACCAATTTTACATTAAGAGACACGATGATGATCGCACACAACCACGCGGGATAAATCAGCCATGGTCCGGCACGGAATTTCCCCATAAGCGATTTGTCGGAAACAAAGTGAATGAGTGGAATGATGGCAAAACCAAGTTGCAGAGAAAGGACCACTTGACTGAGAATAAGCAGGGCTTCTGTTTTATTTTCTCCTGCAATGAGGATTACAACAATCGCAGGAATAATAGCAATCATTCGTGTGATCAAGCGCCTTAACCATGGCTGCATACGAATGTTCAAGTAGCCTTCCATTACGATTTGTCCGCTCAATGTGCCAGTCAACGTGGAACTTTGCCCTGCAGCAATTAGTGCTATTGCGAAGAGAATAGGGGCAAGGGTTGTTCCGAGTATTCCTCCTAGCAGGGCATGCGCGCCTTTAATACTATCTACTTGCTTCAGATCGTTATTGTAGAACGAGGCAGCAGCAAGAATGAGAATTGCAGCGTTCACAAACAAGGCGAGATTCAGAGCTATTGCGGAATCAATGGTATTGTACTTGATAGCATTCCGAATACCTTGTTCTGTTCGCTCGATTCTTCGTGTTTGTACAAGCGAGGAATGGAGATACAAGTTGTGCGGCATTACGGTTGCTCCAATAATTCCTATTGCAATGTACAAGGCATCTCCACCGGGAAGTGATGGAATAATTCCTTCAGCTACCGCGCGCATGTCTGGATCAGCGAAAATCAATTGTGCAAGAAAGGACAATCCGATTACGCTGATGAGCATTATGATAAACATCTCCATTTTCCGGATTCCGAATTTCTGTAACCACAGTAGAAGAAATGTGTCGAGCACTGTAATACATACGCCCGCAAGTAATGGTAAACCAGTTAGAAGTTGCAATCCTATGGCCATTCCGATTACTTCTGCCAAATCAGTGGCGGCAATGGCGATCTCTGCCAAAAACCAAAGAAAGAAATTGACTCCTCGCGGATAATGCATTCTCGAAGCCTGCGCAAGGTCTAATCCAGCAACAATCCCAAGGCGTGCACTCAGACTTTGAAGGAGCAATGCAATCAGATTCGACATTATGAGTACCCAAATCAGTGTATATCCAAAGTGACTTCCTCCTGCTATATCTGTTGCCCAATTGCCTGGATCCATGTAACCAATGCTCACTAGGTAGGCAGGTCCAATGAACGCAAGAATACGCTTCCATCCGGTTTTGTGTTTACCAGTGTCAACGCTCGAATTAAATTCCTGCATCGATGTATTCTTCATGGTTATTTCTTGCGATGGGTTAACTTGATCAGAATACTCTTTGCTGCAGGATGACTAATGGTGATCGCTTTGCGTGCTCCTGCTTTAATGCGCAGTGATTGATCGAATTCGTTAACGTGCTCTACGTTGATAGTAATTCCAAGCGCGAGATGATGCTCATTCAGAAATCGGAGGAATACTCCAGAATGTTCAGATACTCCTGTCATCACTCCCGATTGTCCGGCTTTGCAATGTCCCAATGAAACGCTCGCTGCGTCAGCCAGTTTTCCGGATTGATCGGGAATAGGATCTCCATGCGGATCAAATTTCGGATAACCCAGAAACTTGTCTAGTTTGTCAGTAAGACTTTCCGAATAAATATGCTCCAGCTGCTCTGCAATCTCATGCACTTCATCCCAACCATAACGAAGCTTTTCGACTAGAAATACTTCCCATAGTCTGTGCTTACGCACGATGGAAAGTGCAAGCCGTCTACCTTCAGCGGTGAGTTTAACTCCTTGGTATTTTTGGTATTGAATCAACTTCCGCTCGGAAAGTTTCTTCAACATGTCGGTTACCGAAGCGGCTCTGGTTTTTACTTCCGCGGCAATGCTATTCGTACTTACTGCACTGTCTCCAGATTCGTTGAGTTTCCAGATAGCCTTCAGATAATTTTCTTCGGAATGTGTGGGTTGGTAACGCATACGAATTCGAAGGTAGACATAAATAATTATTTAGAGTCATCTAAATTTAAAAGAAGCCATAAAAAAACCGCCTCAAATCTAGAGACGGTTTTTATTACTTGTTCAATTAACGCTTCAGGTGAACGAAGCCTGTACTCGTGATAGGCTCCATCTCCAGATCGCAACGTGAAGTGTACTTAGCGACGAAATAGTAAACTCCGTCACTTCCTTCTTTGCCATCAATCTTTCCATCCCAACCGTATTCGTAGTCGCTAGAGTAGAATACTTCAATTCCCCAACGATCGTAGATCCAAATCTCATACGTTCCAACGTATAACAGTGTGAAATCGTAAGCAGGCTGTGTTGTTACTCCTGTTTGGTTGTATACAGTATAATCGAAGTACGGATAGAAGTAATCATTTTTACCATCTCCATTTGGTGTGAAAATGTTAACCGTAGTGTCCGGCAAGAACATATTCTTTGGCGGGACATAAGAAATAATTATTGAGTCTGTCGTCGGACAAGGTGTTGTTCCGTAAACACAATAGTAAAGATCGCCAAGAGCTGGAGACGTCAATAGGTAATTCTGTGATGTTGCGCCGGAAATAATGTTGTTCTGTGCATCATACCACTGATAACTTGGCTGACCAGGGAGCGCGATCAACGTGATTTGCTCATCTCCAAAACAGAATTGGGTTGTAATTCCAGACGTATCGAGCCTTGCCGGATCGACTAGTGTAACGGTATCTGCTTCGACGCATCCAATAGAGTCAACAATACTCACGATGTATGTTCCCGCTCCAAGACCGGTAGCAGTGATACCCGTTTGTGGTGGACTAGAATTCCAGGTGTAGGTCGTAGGAGGAATACAATTGGCACATCCGGAAGTGGCCGTGCCATTTGTTTGACCATGACATAATGGATCAACGGAAGAAATTTGTGTTTGCAGGAAAGTAAGGTCAATAACTACGTTGAGTACCGTTACACAGGACGTATCTGCGGTTGCATGCATTTCTACAGTGAAAGTGTCTCCTTGTGTTGCATTAGGAACGAAAAGTGAATCATTTGTTGCTCCAACTATAGGACTTCCGTTTGGATAGAACCATTGGTAGTCGCCAAATCCTGCAGGTGCAACCAAGAAAGCTCCCGGACTTCCCGGACAGAAAACCGCAGAAACCGCTTCAGCAATACTCGAGCATGAAGCGTCAATGTATGCGTATGCATAGTGACCGCCCCAAATACAACCTGCAGCTACGAAACGTACTGTGATGCTCTGTCCAACAAATGCAGACAAGTCAAACGATACTGTTGTCCAAGGGCGATAATAAACGTCTAGAGCGCAAGAAGAGAATCCTACGTTATTTACACCCGCTGTTACATAATATTGTGCACATCCGTTAACAGCATTACCCAATGAGTCCATTACTGAGATCTGGAAGTAAGGCTGCTCCGAAGCAGGGTGTGTTCCGTCATACAACATAACAGCATAACGGTAAGTGAACTGCGTGTTGTTCGGATCAACAACAAATGTTTGTTCGATCCCTTCACCCTGATACTGGGCATACGTGTTTCCAAGTCGGCAAACATAAGTACCATAGTTCGGCGGTACAATTGGGAAACCTGCGCATGGATCATTACCAGCGTTCGCATCCATTATCGAATGACGCGCGTTCAAGTCAGCAACGGTTGGGTTCAATGCACCAGTGAAAATACCTGCTTGCTGCGCCTGAAGTGGACCAAGCGAACTCACCGTATTATCACCAATGAAACCTGTCCATCCGCTAAAATCTCCGGACTCAAATCCCATATTGGTACAAGGAGTTTGCGGAATTACAACGGGTGGAACGCCGTTACGCTCATTGAATCCATACTTCTTATCCAGAAATCGTTCTTCTGAAATATGAAGAAAAACCTGTTGTTCCCATTCTGCAATACCCGCTGAAATCGCAATGCTCAGAACGCTGTCGGCGTTGAAGCCTATCAACGAATCTGCTCTTTGCATCACCGGAGGGGTCGTAGGAGTTTGAGCCTGAGAATAATAGCTCATTAACCCGATATTCAGGATCGTAAGTAGAATCTGTTTCATACGTATGTTTAAGTTGCCTGAGTGCTAAAATACGACAAATCGGTGAATTAGCAAGTAGCAGGACGTGTTAGCCGATTTTATAACGTTTGTTGAAGTTAAAGATACATTTTGAAGACAATGATTCGGTATTTATACCTACCTTTTTCACGTTAATCTTCCAATACTCTTACGTGTTCAACATCGGCATTATGAAATCAGTTATATCTGTTTTGGTAATCTGCAGTAGCATGTTGCTTTCTGCTCAAAATAACCTTCCTGCGGGAATGGCTCCTGGAGAACCTGCACAGATGCAGGCATATTTAAATAATATTCAAACTGCTGGAATTACTACTCCCCCTGCATCACCAGTGCGAACCGCAGCAGAGTGGGAAGAAATGCAGGCGATCACCATAACATGGACTTCTTACACTTCAGTCTTGCGTGAAATTGTACGTGCAGTTCAACCTGAGGCGCAATGTTATATCGTCTGCAGCGATTCCAACACCGTTAAAAACTATTTGACTAGCGGCAATGTTCCTTTGGTTAATCTTCACTTTTTGATTACACCATACAATAGCGTTTGGATTCGCGATTATGGACAAAATACGTGCTACACCAACGACGTTGATTCCTTGTTGTTGGTAGATTGGATTTATAATCGTCCGCGTCCGAAAGACGACACAATTCCACGTGTGGTTGCACGCGCATTCGGAATTCCTTTGTATCAAACTACACAAGCTCCTTATGATGTAATTCATACCGGAGGGAATTTTATGTCGGATGGTCTAGGCACAGCGTTCTCTTCAGAATTGGTATTGCAAGAAAATCCAAATCATACAGCTGCAGAGATTGACTCCATCATGAATGATTTCATGGGCATCAACCGCTATGTGAAAATGCAGGTTCTCCCTTACGATGGAATTCACCACATCGATATGCATATTAAGTTACTTGACGAACAAACATTATTGGTTGGCCAGTATCCTGTTGGTGTTGCAGATGGCCCACAAATCGAAGCAAATCTGCAGTATGTTTTGTCTAACTACATGACACCAAACGGAACTCCTTACAAGGTGATTCGCATTCCAATGCCTCCAGATAATTTTGGTAGTTATCCAGATGCTGGTGGAGATTATCTCACTTACACGAATGCGGTTTTCGTGAACAAGACAATCATTCTCCCTCTATATTATCTGCAATACGATACAACTGCATTGCGTATTTGGCAAGAATCAATGCCAGGTTACAATGTTGTTGGTGTCAATTGCAATTCAACAATTCCCGCAAGCGGAGCGATTCACTGTATTACGCATTCTGTTGGAACCAATGATCCATTATTGATTTCACATTTTAGTTTGCCGAATACTACCAACGACTTGAATCCTTATCAAGTAGACGCACGCATACAGCACCGTTCAGGAATTGCAGGAGCTACATTGTATTGGACAACGGACACTTCCCAGGCGTGGCAAACAGTTACAATGTCATTGACCAACGCTACTTTCAATACATGGACTGGATTTATTCCAGCACAACCGGTAGGGACATTTATTTACTATTACATCGGTGCAACTTCTTTCTCTGGAAAAAGTCAAGTGCGCCCAATGCCTGCGCCTGCGGGATGGTGGAAATTTGAAATTCTTGGAATGGCCGGTGTTACTGAGTCAGTTCCAGTTTCGTTCGATCCTGCTTACCCAAATCCTTCTCATGGCATTACTTGTATTCCAATGAACATGCCTGTGCAGGATGCAGGCAGATTAGTTTTGGTTGACATGACGGGTAGAGAAGTTAGAGTGATTCACGAAGGAACGTTTGTTGCCGGTGAGAAGAACTACTTCATCAATTCTGAAGATATTGCGCCGGGTGCGTATCAGGTTATTCTTTCTACTTCAACGACTCACGTTTCACAAACACTAATGGTTAGATAAACGATTTATGGCTTTCAAGAAGGGGAATGAATACACGTTGAAAGAGGCGATAGGCGAAATGCTGAAATCGTATCAACTTGATACGCGATTGAATGAAGCACAAGTAGTGAATGCATGGGAAAAAGTGATGGGACCTGTCATCGCAAAATACACTACACGCGTGAAAATGGACAACGGAACCTTGTTTGTGCAGTTGAATTCTGCAGCATTACGTCAGGAATTGTCATATCAGAAAAGTGAGATTGCTAAGCGATTGAATGTGGAATGCGGCAGTGAAATTGTAACTGAAGTAGTGATCAACGGATGAAACGGATTTCTGAAGCTATAATTTTTGCTGCTCAGGCACATTCCGGCCAACACCGTAAGGATGGAAAAACACCATACATCAATCATCCACTTGAGGTGATGAACCTTGTTGTTCAACATGTGGACAGTCCGGATGAAGATGTACTCATAGCGGCTGCATTGCATGACATTGTGGAGGATACAAACGTGACCGAAGCAGAAATTGCAGAGTTCTTCGGTATACGTGTCTCGCAATTGGTAGCAGAGCTTACTGATGATAAAATGCTATCAAAAGAAGAACGAAAACGTATGCAGTTGGAAGAAGTGCACACACTCTCTGCAGATGGAAAATTGCTGCGCTTGTGTGATAAAATTTGTAATGTCTACGACATACTGTATGCACCTCCCGGAGAATGGACACTGCAACGTCGCATGGACTACCTTGTGTGGGCGAACGCAGTAGTCGACAAAATTCGTGGTGTGCACCCTGCATTGGAAGCACGTTTCGATGAGTTGTATAGTGAAGGTGTAAAATTGCTTTCCTGAATTATTTACCAATCAGAAACACCGCCGGAATTTTATGCAAATCGGGAGGAGGAGAAGCGCGCCACTCTCGGATTTTTTTCACTTGAATCTTTTCTTCTTTTAATGTCAGGGCGGATGCAATACACAACATTGTCTCAGGGCGAAGTGTTTTTAATAATGCTTCGAACAATGGCATGTTGCGAAATGGCGTTTCAATAAATATCTGAGTGATCTCATGCCGATTAGCGTCATGTTCCATGCTGGAGATCCAACCGGCGCGTTCTTCATTATTGATTGGTAAATATCCATGAAAACGAAATTGTTGACCAGCAAATCCAGAAGCCATTAATGAAAGCAATAGTGACGACGGACCGGTTAGTGGAACAACGCGAATACCTTTTTCATGCGCCACTTTTACAATTTCTGATCCGGGATCGGCTACTGCCGGACAACCAGCTTCAGAAACCAGTCCTACATCATGTCCTTCCAATAGAGGTTTGAGAAACGACGAAGTGCTCACTTCTTTTCGATCATGTTTACCGTACGATTCCACAGCAATTTCCTGCAGAGGAATTGTGATTTGAGCAGCTTTTAGAAAAGCACGACACGTTTTTGCATTTTCCGCAATGAAAAATCGGAGCGTTCGTGTGATTTCCAAGACAGGCTGTGGAAGTACGTCCACAGGATTTGCTTGCTCGCCGAGTGGTACTGGAATAAGATATAGTGTTCCTTTAGGCATTGGATTCTCTTTGAATTTTATGCGCCAGAATTTCACACGCCTCGTTTACGAGATCAAAGACTTCTTGAAATCCGATTTCTCCTCCGTAGTAAGGATCTGGTACTGCTTTATTTTGTCTAGGTTGTACTACGTTGAGTAGCATCTCTACTTTCAATTTATGTGTTTCATTTGACGCCAACGCAAGGACGTCTCGCAAGTTTGATTGATCCATCACAAAAATAAGATCGAAGTTTTCAAAATCGTCGCGAGTGAATTTTCTGGAAACCAATTGCGAAATATCAACTCCATTCTGCAGCGCATTTTTAATGGAGCGTTTGTCTGGGGACTCGCCATTGTGCCAACCGGAAGTTCCTGCAGAGTCAACATTAACATGACCAATGCCTTGTTTGTTTAGATGAAAACGTAGTATTCCTTCTGCCAACGGAGAACGGCAAATATTGCCCAAGCAAACCATTAGAATTTTCATGACGTAAATATGTGACAAAATACTTTCATATTACCAATGAACGTTCTAAGGCATTGAATAAAATGCACTATTTTCGTCCTGACTGAAACCCCACACAGTTGACAAAACATCTTGGCATATATCGTATACTGGTCGCAGCTTTCTTGCTGTGTTCGCAATTTGTGCTTTACGCGCAGAAACTTGATTTTTTATCTTATTCTGTTGAAGAAGGTCTCTCGCAATCTGAGGCACGTTCTGTTTTTCAAGATAGTCGAGGATACTTATGGGTGGGTACGGCAGGAGGTGGCGCTTGTAAGTTTGATGGCAATGTGTTTACCGAATATAGCCACAAGCAAGGGCTCGAGGGAACAATCATATCTGTAATCGCAGAAGATTCTCTTGGGAAAATGTGGTTTGGTACTTCGAACGCTGGAGTAAATCGCTTTGATGGAAAAACGTTTACGTTGTATGACAAATCGCGCGGGCTAAGCTCCAATACTGTTACTGCATTGCTTGCGTTAAAGGATAGGATGCTGATCGGTACTTCAGAAGGTTTGTATGAATTCAATATGCAATCGGAAGTATTGCGGAAAATTACTACAGCGAAAATTGTATCGGCATTGCATGTAGATAAGAGCGGTGCTATTTGGATGGCAGCGGATAGTACTGTTTATACACTCAATGGCGACAAAATTATTCCACATGCATTTGCAGCTGGTGCGGTGAAGCATTCAATAACTGCGATGGGTTCTGATAATGGTGGTTTATTGTACGTTGGTACGGATGGTGGTTTGCTTATTTATCGACCTTCAGCTGGAATTTGGTCCGATAATGCACTTACTACACAGCTTGCCGGTAAACGTATTTCTTGTATTACCTCTGACGTTTCAGGAGCAATGTGGTTTGCTACATTGAATAACATGGTAGTTCGTTATGATCATGATGGTTTTTTGACGGTATATAACAGGCAGAATGGTTTACTTGCGGATAACGTTTACATGATTGTGGAAGATGACACTCGTCACATCTGGATGGCCACCACAGAGCAAAGCTTGTTGAAATTGCGGAGTGAAGCATTCACGTATTTTAATGATGAGCCAGGTATGTCTTCGTTTTCTGTGTTCAGAATTTTTGAAGATCATACTGGCACTATGTGGATTGGTTCTAATTCAGACGGACTCTACAAATTCGACGGAATCATTTCACGTCCCATACTCAATGGTGTCGTTCCGTTCAAACAACCAGTTGCTGTTTGTGAGGACTCCACCAACAAGATATGGGTTGGACATTTTGATGGCCTTACCTGTATAGTGAATGATCGTCCAGTAAAATCGATGCTGGCCGGTGTACGCGTTCGTGCGCTATGTGCAGACAGTAAAGGAAACTTGTGGATTGGTACGTGGGGTAATGGACTTTACAGGTATGACGGGTCGGTATTGACAAATTACACAGTAGCAAGTGGAAGTTTACCACAAGATTATATACATGATGTTTTCGAAGATAGTCGCGGTATAATTTGGATGGGAACAGGTTCTGGATTGGTGAGATACGATGGACAGAAGTTTACTTTGCTGTCGGATAAAGTTTTTTGTAACACCTATGTAGGTTCTATAAAGGAAGACAAGCGAGGGAATATTTGGTTTCATACCGATATGTGTGTAATGCGATACGATGGAACTCAATTCTACTCGTACGATCAAGAAGATGGTTTGGCTTCTAACACAATTTATCTTATCGAGTTCGATGCAGATGGACGATTGTGGGTGGGAACAAATAAAGGGTTGGACTGTGTTACATTGAACGGAACATCAGACATCGTCTCTGTAAGGAATTATGGAAAGAACGAAGGTTTCCGAGGCATTGAGTGTAACTCGCGTGCAGTATGTAGAACACGTTCAGGTCATTTGTGGTTTGGCACAGTGAAGGGCGTAATTAGTTATAATCCGGAAAATGATCTTGCTGATTTGGCTGAGGCGGATATTCATCTTACCGGAATCCGATTGTTTCTGGAAAAAACAGACTGGACGTGGTCGGGTGCACAACAAAGCGGTTGGTATCAACTACCAGCGGACCTTGTTTTGGAGAGTGATCACAATCACCTCACATTTATTTACGAAGGGATACACTTACAAAGCCCAGGAAACATTCGCTACAAGTTTATGCTCGTGGGATTTGATTCTACATGGCAGCCAGTGACGAGTCAAACAGAAATTACTTATTCCAATCTTCCTCCTGGTAAATATGTTTTCAAAGTTCTTGCGAGTAACGGCCAAGGTGTGTGGAATTCAGTTCCTGCTGAAAGTTGTAGTATTACTATTCTTCCACCTCCAACACCATTTTGGGCAACATGGTGGTTTATTTTGTTAGTGATTGTTGCGTTTGGAACGGGATTGTATTATGTAACTGTACTCCGCACTCGAATAGTTCGTCGACAGAAAGAAGTGTTAGAGGAGGAGATTAGATTGCGTACGCTAGAAATTTCTAAGCAGAACGAAGAGAAGTCGCTCATGCTGAAAGAAATTCATCACCGTGTAAAGAATAATCTTCAAATAATTTCAAGTCTGCTGAATTTGCACGCGGACACAATTTCTGATCCCAGGGTTTTGTCTCTATTCGAGGATTTACGGCATCGGGTTAACTCGATGGCGCTTATTCACGAGAAAATGTATCAGAGCAAGAATTTGGTTAATATTGATATTGCCGGTTACATTGATGAATTGATCCGCACGCTAATTGATGCATATGATTCCAATAAGAACATTCATTTGGTATCGGATGTGAGTGAAATTGAATTCAAAATGGATACGATTGTTCCACTTGGACTTATTCTTAGTGAGATCGTATCAAACTCATTGAAGTATGCATTTGAAGGCAACGACGAAGGAACGATTGAAGTGTCGATGAAGAAGATCGGTCCGAACTTGTTTGCACTTGAAGTAGGAGACAATGGATCAGGAATTCCTGCAGAGGTAAACTTCGAAAAGACGGAATCGCTTGGGATGTTGCTAATTCGAATGCTCACAGAGCAAATCAACGGTGAAGTGAGCTTGCAAACCAAAGGTGGAACTCGTTATCGTTTGGTTTTTAGGGAGGACGTGAAAGAAAGATTTTAAATCGAAAGAACATCTTCTTTCAATGCTATGCACTGGCTGATGTGCGAATAAAAACAGAGAGGCGATCATCACGATCGCCTCTCTGTTTTTGTGTATTCTGATGATTACTGGATACTTAGCTTTTTCTCCAGTTCATCGATGTACGCTCTGAAGCGTTTATCTGTGTCCATAAGGTTATTCACCGTGCGGCAAGCATGCAACACTGTTGCGTGGTCTTTTCCACCGCAGTGCATTCCGATGGTTGCTAGTGAAGATTTGGTCATGCTCTTTGCAAAGTACATTGCAATCTGGCGAGCTTGAACCACTTCGCGCTTACGTGTTTTGCTCTTAAGAAGTTCGATAGGAAGATCGAAGTAATCACACACTACTTTCTGGATGTAGTCGATAGAAACTTCGCGAGCGGTGTTCTTCACAAACTTGTCAATCATCTGTTTCGCAAGGTCAAGCGTAATTGCTTTCTTGTTGAGTGATGCTTGAGCAAGTAGGGAAATGTAAGCTCCTTCGAGTTCGCGGATGTTTGTAGTAATACTGTACGCAAGGTATTCTACTACTTCGCGTGGAAGCTCAATTCCGTCGATGTAGAGTTTCTTCTCTAGGATAGCGATTCTTGTTTCCAAAGCAGGAACCTGCAGATCTGCAGAAAGTCCCCATTTGAAACGAGAGAGAAGTCGCTGTTCCATTCCTTGCATTTCAACTGGTGGCTTGTCGGCAGTAAGTACCAATTGTTTTCCAGTTTGGTGCAAGTGATTGAAGATGTGGAAGAATACATCTTGTGTTTTGTCTTTACCAGCGAAGAACTGTACGTCATCAATAATGAGTACGTCGATCATCTGGTAAAAGTGAATGAAATCATTTTGATTGTTGTTTCTTACTGCATCAATAAACTGATGTGTAAATTTTTCTGAAGAAACGTACAATACCGTTTTAGCTGGGTGCAGATTCTTGATCTGCAAGCCAATTGCATGTGCAAGGTGAGTTTTCCCTAAACCTACACCACCGTAAATCAACAGTGGGTTGAATGCAGTGCCTCCCGGTTTCTGAGATACAGCGAACCCTGCAGAACGAGCCAAACGGTTACAATCACCTTCTACGAAATTCTCGAAAGAGTAATTCGCATTAAGTTGCGACTCTACATTCACCTTCTTGAGTCCAGGAATGATGAACGGGTTACGGATTGTATTTTTGTTCAGGTCAATCGGCATCGATACAGAAGGATTCTTTACATCCTTACGGTTCGATGTTGGGATTTTAACTGTGTACGGTTTTGAGTTACTGTAAGAGTTCTCCATAATAATGGAATACTCTAGTTTACCTTCTGTACCTAATTCCTTACGGATTGTTTTCTTCAGAAGAGTAATGTAATGTTCCTCGAGCCATTCGTAAAAGAACTGACTTGGGACCTGAATCGTTAAAATATTTCCGTTGAGTTTAAGCGGCTTAATAGGTTCAAACCATGTTTTGAAACTTTGTGCACTTACATTATCTCTGATAATATTTAAACAAGACTCCCAAATTTTTTCGTGTGTTTTCTCCATTCTAATATTCTCCGACGTCTAGGGTTTTATATTGTGTGTGCGCGTGTGATCTGATTCGGTTCCCAAAATTATTATTTCAAAACTACCCACCAATTTTTTTCAACAAAAAAAAGTAAAAAAAAAATCTTTAGGTGTTTGCATATGTGGATGCTACTACAGTAGGGCGTTTCAGGGGCAATTAAATCAGCAGGATTCGGGATTTCCGGATTTTCCAAATTTATTTTTCTATTTTTTCAAAAATGTAATTTGTCTGAAATATTTACAGTAGCGCTCTCCATCGTTTTTTCTTTCGAATTTTTATCTGTAGTGATTTCTATTTTCCCGAGGCGTATTCCTGCCCATCCAACTTGTGCTACTGCTACATCCTGATTCTCTCTGTTTTTTACAATGGTGGCCTTATCAAGAAACGTATGCGTGTGGCCTCCAATGATTATATCTATACCTCTCGATTTTTTCGCAAGTACCATATCACTCACCTTGTCATTTTCGTATTTGAAACCCAAGTGAGAAAGACAAACAACGACATCGCATTTTTGATTGTCGCGTAATTCTTTCACCATCTCTGCTGACTTCACAATAGGGTCGAGATAAACGGTCTTGCCGTACATTCTGCTATCAATCAACCCGGCCATCTCAATTCCTAATCCAAATACACCAACCTTAACGCCTTCCTTGTCGAATATCTTGTAAGGTACGGTCTTTCCTTCCATAGGTGTACCGGTAAAATCATAATTCGCGCAAAGAAGTGGGAATGTTGCATATTGCAATTGCTTGGCAAGATTATCTAAACCTCCATCGAAATCGTGATTACCAATAGCAGAAGCATCATAACCCATTGCCGACATCAGTTTCATTTCCACTTCGCCACCATACATGTTGAAGTAAGGAGTTCCCTGAAAGATATCACCTGCATCGAGGAGAATTACGTTCTTCTCTGTGGCGCGAATTTGCTTTATAAGAGCAGAACGGCGCTCTACACCTCCTAATCCTGCGTACTTGGGGTCATTGGCCGGAAATGGTTCCAGATGGCTGTGTACGTCGTTGGTGTGAAGAATTACAATTTTGACTTTCTCCGATTTTTTTGTTGTGAATGAACTGGTTAGGAATCCCATTCCCAGAAGCGCACCACCACCGGTCAGTGTTTTGAGAAAAGATCGTCTACTTTGTTTCATAATGAACCCTCCCGTCGAGTTTTGGCATTACAATTTTTCCTTGTTTTTTTTGCTCGAGAAAATAATCGAGTATGGCATCTCGTAGACGGTATCCAGTATTCTCAATGCTGATAGGATCTTTCAGGAAACTCATTTTGTCGCCTCCGCTTGCGAGATAATCGGAAGTAATGACTTTATACGTCTTGGTGGAATCAAAAGGTATTCCATTGATGAGTGTTGTTCCGGGTGTTTTATCTGCTTTCAATTCTAGATTCATTCCAGCTACAGGTACGCCACCAGAGGCGGCTACGTATTGAATGAGATTACACATTTTGGAACCAGTAATTGTAACTACCACTATTTCATTATCGAATGGCATCAATTCAAACACGTTACCGCGAGTAATAATTCCTTTCGGAAGAGAGGATCGTAGACCGCCATTATTTAATACACAAACTTGTCCTTTGTGACCATCTGCAGGTTGATATGCTGAATTACCTCTTTCAAGACAAACGTCAGCAACAAAATTTCCTAGCAAGGTCTCACACCTATCGCGCTCTTTCGGCATGGCTTCTGCAGTTTCTCCTACCACTGCATTCATGATGCTATCCATTCCTGCTTTGTAGGGAGCGAGAATGGCGTGGGTTGCAGAGTCGGTTTGCGGCGTAGAAGGATTAACTTCTGCATAGCTGGGCAAAACTGCTGTTACATGTATATGGCGATGGCAGGAAAATTCGCCAATAGCGAGCAGTAGAAGTAATGGCAATAATCGTTTCATTTGGGGAGAAAATTCTGTACAACAAGTTTACCAATAATCGTTGGAGCTTTTGCGTTGGTGAACGAAAAAAAAGAATCTTAATTGTATACTCACGATTGCTTAACTTCGAAACAAAATTATACTATGTTCATTGCTGAAACTTCAATGCGTGTTCGCTACGGAGAAACCGATAGAATGGGCTACGCCTATTACGGTAATTATGCAGAGTACTATGAGGTTGGTAGGGTAGAAGCTTTACGTGCACTAGGATGGAATTACAAGGAGATGGAGGATAATGGAATCCTTTTACCCGTATATACTTTTAGTATAAAATATCTGAAGCCTTCTTTTTACGATGATTTGATTACGGTGAAAACGATGATCAAAGAATTACCTAAAACGCGAATCCGATTTGATTATGAAATGTTCAATCAGAAAGGAGAGAAGCTGAATGAGGGAGAAACTACACTTGTATTTGTTGATGCAAATTCGAAACGACCTTGTGGTGCTCCAGCTGAATTTGTCAAGGCATTGGAAAAGTACTTCGCCTGATTTACTCTGTACGTAGCCATACCAATTTTACTCCAGACACTTTTTCGAGTTGTTCTTTTACTGCATCTGCTTCCGATTTTCGTACTGAATAATCAAGTTTGCACTCGAGTTGAAAATCTTGATTGGTCTGCGGAAGATCTTTGTCTTTAAGAATTTTCATTACTGTATTCATTGCATCGTATGGAAATTCAACTCGGTAGATTTCTGTAATATGTTTCTCAATAATTCGTGCATTCGCAATGGCTTCGTGCGTAGCTGCGCGGTATGCATTGATAAGTCCTCCAACACCGAGTAATGTTCCACCGAAGTAGCGAACGACAATGATTACTACGTTGGTCAAATCGGATGATTGAATTTGACCATAAATAGGTTTACCTGCAGTGCCAGATGGTTCTCCATCATCGTTCACTCGCCACGCTGCGTGATCTGCACCTAATCTCCACGCATAACAATGGTGTCGTGCACTGTGATGGTCTTTTCGTAATTGTTCGAGATGGGCTGCAATTTCCTCTGTCGATTTCACTGGGAAAGCGAAGCCTAGAAACTTACTGCCACGATCTCGGAATATTCCTTCTGCAGGTTGCGCTATTGTTCGGTATGTGTCGTCGAACAACATTAGGAGAACGCAATTAAGGCAATGGCTACAACTGAAAGCAAGATGCCGCTCCAATTGAGAAGTGATAATCGCTCGCGAAAAATTAGTGTGGCTCCAATAGCTGAGCAAACTACAATTCCCATATTGTTGACGGGGTAGAGTGCTGAAGTTTCGAGGAGATTTGCATTCAACGCTTTCGTTACCGCGTAAATGGAAAAGTAATTGGGAACTCCTAAAATGATTCCACCAATAATACTTTTCATTCCCACTTTCTCGTGGTAGCGTAAATAACGGAAAGTAATTACAACTAATCCGATGACTAAGGCGGTCAGAAATGCAATACTCAACAGGAAGGGAACAAGTGCCTTGTTTGGAATGGTTTGTTGCAAGTGATTGACCAACGCATCGATGATTCCACTACCTACAAAAATCAGAATGGGGAATAAAGCATACTTCATGTTGAATTTACCTGCTTCTTGTTTTTTGGAAGTCATCCATACCGCAATCAATGCGGCGAGCATCCCTATTATTTTGAGCCAGCCTACATTCTCGTTGTACAGTACAATTGCAATACTCACGGGTATAACCAACGACATTTTATTGGCAACGGTGGCAACTGAAATTCCTGCTACTTGTGCTGTTTTGGCAAGAATGAAGAATATGGAAATGAAAAGAAATCCCAGTACAAACGGAATCCAAAGTATCCCTGCTGATCCAATTTGAAGCGTAGCTGTATCTGGCAATCCAACCAAGGCGAGTCCAGTGGTACCTGCGATGAAATAATTCACTACGATTCCCTGAAGCGTATTCACACCATATTTCTCAAATCCTTTCAGAATGAGAAGTAATAATGTGTTGGTGAGAATGCTGATGAGTAGCCAGATCATTCGAATGAATTGTAATAAGTATGTACGTGGTCTGTACCAGACTGAATTGTTTCATTTGGAACGAACGAAAACTCTGGAGCTTTCACTCCTTTGTTGAGGACTTTGTTAGAATGAAACACGCGGGCTTCGTCCCACAAGTTGTGCTTTATGAATTGATTTAAGATGGCAGCACCACCTTCTACGAGAACAGATTGTAACTTCCTATAATGCAATTCTTCCAAGGCATGTGCCAATGGATTTTCGTCAAAATCGATGCGCACAAATTCTGCCCATTCCGTTGTGTAATTCTTATCTGCATTGAATACGATGGTGGGTGCCGTGGCATCGAGAATTTTTGCGGAGTGCGGAATTCTTCCTTGTCGATCAAAGGTGATGCGGACTGGATTTCTTCCTTGCACATGTCGAACGGTAAGTTGGGGATTGTCTGCAAGAACGGTATTTGTTCCAACCAATATTGATGCTTCTTGTGCTCTCCACGTATGAGAGAGTTGAAGAGATTCTGCACAGCTAATTCCGGCCGGTGTGTCTTGCTCCTCCGATCGAACGTGATCAATCAATCCATCGGCTGATTGTGCCCACTTCAAGATGATATACGGACGATTTTTTTTGATGGAAGTGAAGAATCTTCTATTGAGAAATGCCGCTTCGTCTTCCAGTACCCCAATCTTCACATCGATGCCATGTGCAAGAAGTTTTTCAATGCCTTTACCTGCAACCAGTGGATTTGGATCCTGCGTGGCCAAAACTACATATGGGACCTTCTTGGCGATAATAAGCTCGGCGCAAGGCGGGGTTTTTCCAAAATGCGAGCAAGGTTCCAAATTGACGTACAATGTAGAACGCGCTAAAACCTCGGGATTAGGAACTCTGTTAATGGCGTCAACTTCAGCATGTGGGCCACCATACTGACGATGCCAACCCTCTGCAATGGCTACTCCATCATGAACGATTACGCATCCTACCATTGGGTTGGGGGCCACGTTGCCCAATCCACGAAGGGCAAGGTCAAGGCAGCGTTTCATGTGCAGTTTATGGTCGGTCATCGAACAAATTTAACGGTATTCGTCGGGATTGGTTTTCGTTCGGAATCATATTCTTAAATTTGGCCGCAATTCACTTCATCTATGGCAGTTTACAGATTCAGAATCATTTTCGAAGATCAAGAGGACACAGTGCGTGAAATCGAGATTCTTGGGAAGCAAACATTCGAGGATTTTCACAGAACTATCCAACAGGCAATTGGATTTGACAGTTCGAAAGATGCTTCTTTTTTCATGAGCGACGATTATTGGCGCAAAGGCCAGGAAATTACGTCGCGTATATTAGTGGACGATGACGACGATGATGATGATTACCGTCGACCATCCAAAAAGATGAAGGCCAAGCGTTTGTCAGACGCTAAAATTGCGGATCACATTGATGATCCACATCAGAAGATTGTATACGTTTTCGATCCTGCTGTCAAATGGACATTGCTGATTGAATTGTTCAAGATTTTAAGCGACGATCCCAAAGCAAATTACCCGCGTACCGTTAAGTCAGTGGGTATGGCGCCGCGTCAATACAAGCAGGTGGTTGCTCCTCCAGTGGATGAAGATGAAGACGTGGAAGATGAAGAAGATAAACTCGCCAGCGAGAAATTGTTCGTAGCCGAAGAAGGTTACGATGATGATGCGGCTGATGGAGCAGAAGAGGAGAAATTGGATGGAGGAGAGGAAGAGGCGCCGGTTGATAGTGAGGAGTCGGAAGAATCAGAAGATGGAGAAGAGGCTTCGGAAGATTTTGATATGGCTGATTCTGACGATTACTAAATGAAGCGTCCACTGCTGATTGTAGTTATTGGTCCGACAGGAGTTGGAAAAACTGCGGTGGCAATATTTTTGGCAAAGCACTTCAAAACAGAAGTTGTTTCTGCTGATTCACGTCAAATGTTTCGCGAAATTCCCGTGGGTACTGCTGCTCCTACATTAGAGGAGCAAGCGGGAGTGCCTCATCATTTCGTTGGGAATTTGTCTGTAACAGAATCTATGGACGCAGGGCAATGGGCAGAGCAGGCAAGAGCCAAAATCGATGAACTTTTTAAGCAGCATGAAGTGGTCATTTGCGCAGGAGGAAGTGGCTTGTACGTCAATGCGCTTTTGAATGGAATGGATGATTTACCAGGCAAGGACGAGAATTTGCGAGAGCAATTGCGCAAGGAATACGAAGCAGGAGGAATAGAGGTCTTACAAAAGCAATTGATAGAACTTGATCCAGAATATTATTACGAAGTGGATATCAATAATCCGAAGCGACTAATTCGCGCGATTGAAGTATGTCAACTTTCTGGTAAGAAATATTCGGAGTTAAGATCTGGTTCCAATCATGATTTACCTTTTGATGTTGTAAAAATTGGTCTCGAATTACCTCGAGAAGAATTGTATGCAAGAATCAACTTACGTGTAGATGAGATGATGAAAAATGGTTTGGAGCAGGAAGCAAGAAAAGTTTATCATCTCAAAGAAATGAATGCACTACACACTGTAGGATATCGTGAGCTGTTCAGTTGTTTTGATGGCGAATATTCGATGGATAAAGCTGTTGAACTCATCAAACAACATTCAAGAAATTACGCAAAACGTCAGATGACGTGGTGGAGGAGAGACGAGGAAGTTAGATGGTTCGCTCCCTGGGATACAGTAGGGGTTTTGAACGCGATTACATAACTTCATTCGAAAGTTTGATTGTGATCACAAAAAAAATCCACTATGGGGCTTGATCAGAAGGTAAAGAACTTATGTATGGGTAGCTCTGTGAGGGCAATAAAGATTCTTCTCCTGCTTCTTGTTGGGATATCAATAATTCCTTCATGTTTTTCCGACTCCAATGCAGGAAATCCACCGCATAGAGTTCCTCAGAACGTTCCGGAAGAAGCGAAACGGCTAAATGATAGCGCGGTGTCATTAATTATCGGCACATTTGGGGACAGCACGAATTACGCTAAGGCGCTGGTTTTACTAAGAAAAGCCGTAAGTATTGATTCCAATTATTATTACGGTCACTATCACAAGCTGATGTGTGAGAATTATTTCAAGATGTACGACAGCGCACTGGTCACTAGTCTTCATCTTTTGCGAATTCGTGAGTCAATGGAACATTACAGTATTGTGGGTGTGAGCTATGATAAGCTAGGAGATTCTGTGAAAGCGGCAGACTATTATATGCAATCGCTCAAAATTACAGAAGCAGTTCTTGATACAATGACGCCCAATATTTCTACTTGGCCTGCAGCTAAGATCAATGAAATTTCAGTCTTAATACTATTGAATCGTAAGCAAGAAAGTAACCGGGCGATTGATGAAGCCGTTGCCGCTATTCAGGATACTCTTTTTCAGAATTATTTTAAGGGTATGAAATCACTTAGTCGCAACGACTTGATTTTTTATCCAGAGAAAATAAAGGATATTGGACAGTAATCAGTTTCTGACTCTGGTGTGAATTAGTCAAAATTGTTCTTCCGCAATTTCTTAATTTCTCCTTTTTTCTTCTTTGAATCGACTCGTTTTTTCTTTGCGGCTTTAGGAACTTTTGTTGGAACACGTTTTTTAGGACGTACGAGCGCTTTACTAAGTGTGGCGTGCAGTTTTTTTACTACCGCCTCTCGATTCAAATGCTGACTTCTTGACGAGTCTTCTGTTATTCGGAGAATGCCGTCTTCCGTAATTTTTGTGGCTAGTTTCGCAAGGATTCGCTCTTTCTGTTCCTCGGTCAAAGAGGCTGATTGACAGATATTGAAATACAATTCCACTCGGCTCGAAACTTTATTCACGTGTTGACCACCTGCGCCGCCAGATCGAACGGCTTTGAGTTCGTACTCAGTAAATGGAATTCGGATTTTCATTTGAGCAAAGATAAGGCAGAAGAGCTTTTGTGTAACTTTATACAGTGCGCGCAATTTTCATCATCTTCTTTTTATTCGCATTGATTGCTCAAGCGAATGCACAAGGGCAAACCCGAACCAAAAAACAAGTGGTGAAGGCGTATTTTGCCAATGGAAAATTGAAGTCGGTAACAACTACTCACACAACCTTGCCGAAGTTTATTGACCCTATGAACTATTACCGGAAAACAAAAGTCAATATCATGGAGTACGATTCCTTGACGGCTATAAAAACGAGAGAGGTGACGCGGATCACTAAGATCGGGAAAGACGGCAATCCATGCTTCGAGCTTTTCTTTGAAGAAATCAAGTACGATGAATTCGGGCACCGTTCAACTTATGCGATGTCGAGGTGTGACAAGAAGAAATTTGTTTTCAAGGAATATGCTGATGGAAAATTAGTGTTCACTCGAATTAACAAGCGAAGAAAGAGACAATGAGAAAGTTGATAGCGGCGCTATGGGTATTGGGAAGTTGTACGGTTAACGGGCAGATGATTATTCGTGAAGCAGACTCATTATCCAAACATTATTCCAGCAAAGCGAACACGTATCTCGTTGCGGATAGTTCTTTGTATAGTTATTATTCCATCGATCTCTATTCAGTTTCCATGTATGCTTCTCCTGAAAACAAGGAGAAAAATATTCCAGAAACGCGAATTTTTTGGAGCGAACTACCAATTTACAAGCGTATCATGAATGAGGAATCGCGTCAAGATTCTCATCAGGCTATTCTATTGAAAGGGAGTAAGCCATTTGGTGCTGCATGGCAAAAGAAGTACGCGCGCCAAGAGACCAGTGAGAATGTAATTTCTTTCAACGCGAAAAAGCCTTTGGCTGGATATCGAATTGCTATTGATCCTGGACACATCGCCAATGATACGGTGACAGGAAAGTTGGAACAGAAGTTTATTTCGCTCAACATACCGTATGGGGAGGATAGCCTTCATGTAGCATTTGCGGAAGGTCAATTGACCTGGCAAACCGCTGTTGCTTTGGCCGCTCGATTACGTAATGCTGGCGCTGAGGTGATGTTTACGAGAAATGGACCAACGCTCACAGCCTTCGGTTTAACATTTGAGGAGTGGAAGCAGAAGTTCTATCTAGGCACATTAGATTCACTTCTAAAAGTGGATCCCGAGAATCAGAATTACAGGGATTTGAAAAGCGGAAAGCTGGCGGATGATCGTTCTATATTTCGCTTTGTTTTTCGTGATGTGGAATTGAGAAAACGCGCGGAACTCATCAATAACTTCAAACCGGATATCAGCCTGATCATCCACTACAATGTCGATGATA
>Ga0114981_10000078_pt1 | contig 52661 bp, 44 predicted proteins | sample S_140806_MF_Meta_FD_87028 | JGI IMG/M metagenome (GOLD analysis project Ga0114981, IMG submission 87028) | Freshwater microbial communities from Lake Simoncouche, Canada to study carbon cycling - S_140806_MF_MetaG | ecosystem: Environmental > Aquatic > Freshwater > Lake | place: Lake...
CTAGAAGCTGCTTGCACATAGGATGTATAAGGCTCACCACTTCTTGCACGCATTACTAAGTTAAATCCTGCATTTTCTAAGAAATGTTTTCCTGCCAATACGGGACCTTCTTTATCTTCATAGCGATAGTCGATATTTGCTACAATGTTATGTCGAGAATCGTAAGACAAAGGTGTTACATAACGTAAGTTAGGCAAACTTGCTGCAATGAAATTTTGTAATAAACCGCCAGAAGAAATATAAGACGAACCACCATTAGCAGAATTGGCATTAGAACCTGTTCCTTCTGCAAATTGAAGCGTGTAGTTTAAGTTCATTCTTAAATGACCTAAACGTCTTAGATCATATTTCATAGACACCCCTTTGGTAGTAGAGAAGTCTCTATTGCCATAAGTATAATAGGTTATAGGATATGCATACAAATAAGGACGTACTTGAATCATATCTTTTCTTTCTTTATAGAAGAAACTTAATGTCAAAGCTGAATTATCCGTTAATTTTTGTTGGAAACCCATTTCATAATCAATCAATTTCTCGGGTTTTAAATCTGGATTATTGATTACTTGTTGCGCATTTTGCGACATCGTAAAATAATCTAATGGAGAGGTAAATACATTTGATTTAGGACGTTGTACGATTAAATCGTAGTGCGCATAAAACAATGCTGAAGTAGAAATTGGGAAAGAGAAAGAAATACGTGGCGCAAGATTAATTTGCGGTTTGTAATCGGTAAATGAATTGTTAGGATCATAACCTGTAGAATCCATTTTAATGGTATTCTTAGGAATAAATGGTTGAGGATCTTTACCACCACTATATGATTTTAAAGAAGAAGGATCTTCTACAATTTTACCATAGGGATCGTACCAAACATCTCCTTTTCTATATCCAATTACAGAAGGATCTGAAGAGCTAGCATCGTTTACATAAACTACATAGTCGCCACCGATATTGGAAGGATGCACACCATTGTTGTAAATATTTTTAGCACCCGCTACTTGATCTTTTGTTAAGCCAGCATAAAGCGTATACGGATCTTTCAATACTTTAGTATTCGCATCATATCTATCTACACGAAGACCCACATTGAACAACATATCTTTATACTCAAACTTGTCTAATAAATAACCAGCGATATAGTTTGGTCGGAATGCCCCTACTTCACGTGAGAAGTATTTGTTTCCATTAACCGTATAGGTTTTTGTAAAGAAGTCATTAAAGTTAACTTGACCTGTTAATTTATTACCTAAATAATCATAACCATAAGCACTAACTAATGGATTACCACTATTCAATAATTCGTCAGGTGAGAACATATTTAAGTTGAACGTAGAAGGATCTAAAACATCTACATTTAAGAAATCTTGACCTTTAGTATTTAAACCTAATTTTCTTCTTAAGTTATAATCAAATAAAGATTGGTCTTTTTGAACAAATAAACGATTATAGATTACGGTATCCGTTAAGCCTGGTGTTACTACTCCATTTAAAACATCTGATTTAGAGTAACGTTTACCACCTACTAAGAAAATTGGATTGTCTTTGTCTAAATTAGACATATGCTTGTTAACTAAAGAACGCATTAATTGCCAGATAGATCCAGACCCAGAAGAGGTTCCTTGATAAGCTGCTCCTTGCGCTGAATAACCTCTCTCTGCACGTTGTTGGTAGTATAAACCAAATTCAATAGCATGTTTTGTTTTCTTAGGTTTAAATTCAAAGGAGGCATCTACACCAAAAGCAAACTGATCTACACGAGCATAACCATATCCATTATAGTTATAACCTACGTTAGCAAATTTACCATAGGTATAAAGTGGCTGGTCGCCATTCAACATACCATTACCATTTCTAATTTGTGCAATTGTTAATGGTTGGTTGGTGGTTAAATTAAAATATTGAGAAGTATAATTTGCCAACATAGGATTAACCTCTGCACGTTGGAAGCTTAAACTTTTTGGCACGTCATAGGTATACAAACCAACCAATGTTCTTTTGGTAGCTGTATCTATTGTATTAGATAAATAGAACGGTTGATTTTGAATATCAAATTTACCTACATAACCATAGTTGAATAGATCTTTCTTAAGATCATTTCTTTGTGTAGTAGAATAGTCTACTTGATAATCTGCTTGTACCGTGTAATATGCATTTGAAATTAACGCATTTTTTTGCTTATCATTATTATTAAAACGTTGCGTGAAACGCAAATAAGTTCTACCGGTATAGTTAATAGAATTAGGCATTGCAGTAGGTGCTAGCAATGCAGTTCCTCTGCTATAGGCTCTAGAATTATCATACGAAAAAGTAGTTCCCCAAGTAAGATTGGTATTATCATTTATTTGGAAATCTAATTTTTCATTTAAACGAAATGTAGATGCCGTTGCATTCAAACGTTTTTTAGAATATAATAAATCTTTGTTGGTAATATACTCAGATGCATAGTTTAAAATCGTATTGCCACCTGATGATTTAGGACTAACTCTTAAAGGGTTTTGTTGAATATAGCTCAAAACCTCATCTTTTACTTGATATGTACCATAATAACTTGGGCTGTTATCTTGATCATATTGATAATCCGCACCTACTCTAAAACCAATAAGTGGTTTCTTTTTAAAAGTGCCATCTTCCTGTTTTACTTTTTGCGCAAATAAAGGACCCGAAAGATCAAAATTCAATAGGTTGTTATTATATCCATCTATAGAATGCTGAACGATACCGCCACCACGAACATTAGAAGTAATACCTTTTGTAGTAATATTGATAACACCCCCAATCGCATCTCCATAACGTGCAGAAATACCAGAGGTTAATACTTGCATTTCTGAGATAGAGTTTTGAGATAAGTTAGTACCTCTACTACCTCTTACTTGCACCCCATCAATGATGTATAAGGTACCTTCACTTCTTGCACCACCAATGCTAATAGCTGCGCCACTTTTTTGTTGATAGGTATTAGGCGAAGCCGTAGATACCATATCTTGTGTATTACGAGTAGGTAATTTTTCAATTTCTTTTGAAGTTAACACACTGGTACTACCTGGACTAAATTTATCAATCAATGGTTTTTTGTAGGCAACTACTTTTACTTCTTTACCCGTAACCCCTTTCTTTTCTAAATTAAAAGTTAAGGTAGTTGTTTTATCTACACTCACAATAACACCAGAAATCTCGGAAACTTGGTACCCCGGATAGGATACGCGCACATTATAAGAACCTGCGAAAATAGCGCGGATATTGAATTTACCGTCATCATCGGTAACAGCACCCCCTTTTTTAAGTTGGCCTTCAATAACCTCTACATTTGCACCAATAACCGTGATCCCTTTCTCGTCTTTTACCTGACCAATGATATTACCAGCTTGCGCTATAGCAAGTTTAGAAACAGATGCTAATAATACCACCAATAATAAACGCAGTGTATATTTCATATTCTTTATTAAATATATGTTAAGTAATAGTTGGTAAAGATAAAAAAATCTGTTAAAAAGCAATAAAATTTGATAATTTAATTTTAAAGCTAACTTATTGATAATTATACTAATTTAAGTTTTTGTGCAAGTACTAGACTCATTTTATCAAGGGCGTCATGACTATACCCAGCGATATGGGGTGTAATCAGTACCCGATCATCTGCTAAAAGGCTATTAAATAAGGTTTTTTGTTGTTCATTCATATTAGAAAGAGGCTCCGTTTCCCAAACATCAAAACAGGCTTGCTTTATTTTACCCTTTTTTAGACCAATGGCTACCGCCTCCGGGTCTACCACATTGCCTCTAGAGGTATTCATCAACACAATTGGTTTTTGAAAATTGCCTACAACTTGTTCGTTAAATAAGTACTTATTTTCATCACTTGCAGGCACATGATAGCTTATAATATCTGCTACTTCATAAATATGCTGCATGTTTTCTTGGGCTTTTACATAATCTGGATAGCTAATTGCTTGATTGTTATCATAAGCTAAAATAGACATGTTAAAAACAGACAATTTATGAGCCAATGCACTTCCCGTATGGCCAAATCCAATAATGGCTATTGTTTTACCCTCTAGCTCAAAGCCTCTATTGGCCTCTCGCTCCCATATACCTTGGTGCAATTCGTTGTTACTTTTCACAATTTGCTTTGACAAACCTAATAACATACCCAATGCATGCTCGGCAACAGCATTGGCATTACCCTCCGGACAGCTAACGCATACCACCCCTTTTTGTGCAGCATAGGGCATATCAATTATTTCCATACCCGAACCCATTCTGCCTATAAATTTCAACTGAGCTGCCTGATCTAATAATTTTTTATTGATTTGCAAACGGGTAGAGGTTATAATACCTTCATATTGAGCCACCGTAGCTAATGCCTCTTGTTGCGTAATATCCAAAGCGAAAATACATGCATAGCCTGCTTTCTCTAGTGCTGCTATCAAAACAGCATGCACGGGGGCAGCAATTAAAACTTTGGGCATCTTATTGGTATGTTTTATGTAAGTACAAGAAATCTTCAACACTCAATTGCTCAGCACGCTTTTCCATCATAGAATCCAATAAAGCACTAGGCTCCAGCGTACCTTTCAGTGCATTACGCAATGTTTTTCTTCGTTGATTAAACGCAGCTTTCACTAATTGCTTGTACTTCTTTTTGTCATGCACAGCAATAGGATCTTGTTTGTGCGTAAGTTTTATAACGCCCGACATCACTTTGGGAGGTGGTTTAAAACAACCTGGCGGCACGTCAAACAAATATTCGATATCAAAAAAAGTTTGCATCAACACACTCAAGATTCCATAAACCTTTGATCCGGCTTTGGAGGCGATGCGTTGCGCCACTTCTTTCTGAAACATGCCAATAACTTCATCTATCTTATCTTCCCAATCATACACTAAAAACATGATGGGCGAAGAAATATTATAGGGGAAGTTGCCAATAATTGAAAAGGGTTCCTCAAAAGGCTGAGCAGCCTTCAATACATCTTGATGAATGATCTTATCTTCTAATTGTGGGTAGGTATGTTTTAAATAAGCTACTTTTTCATCATCTACCTCAATCAATTTTAAATCTATATCCTTCCAATTTAATATATACTTCGTTATAGCACCCCCACCTGGACCAATCTCTACCAATCGCATGCCAGTCGTATGTCCAATTTGAGCCACAATTTTTTTACACATTTGCTCATCATGCAAAAAATGCTGTCCCAAGCTCTTCTTTAAGGTATATTGCATGTGTTGGTTTGAAATTTTTACAAAAGTCAATAAAATAAGTAAGAAACAAGTAGATCCTTCGCATTTTTTTATGAAAATAATATGATGCGCTCTAAATTATCTTAGTTATTTTTGTTATTCTAAAACTAATAACCATGCAACTCAAATTTAGCAATGCTACTAAGCACCCATACGAAATTATTTTAGCGGATGATAAAAACTTAAAACCGCTCAATAAACTTATTAGCAAAAAAGAACACGATTATGTTGTAAAATCAAAATCCAATGAACAAACTATAATAACGCTAAATAGATTAGATAGTCTTAAAATTGTTGTACTCATTAAGCAAAAGAAAAGTAAAAGCGATACCGATGAGGCTATTCGTAAGCTAGGCGCTAGTGTGCAATCAATTTTAAATTCCCATAAAGCAAAGCAAGCATTCATTCAATCTACCTGCGCCGCTAATAATGTTTCTTATCTTTTTGCAGAAGGCTTATCATTGGCTAACTATCAATTTTTAAATTATAAATCAGATGCAAAAAAACTAACGCACAGTTTAACGACCTTGTTGTTTTCTAAAAATAGTTTTACTGCTACCGAATTAAATCAACTTGATATTTTAAACAAAGCCATAAGCAAAGCAAGAGATTTAGTGAATGAGCCATTGCAAACGCTTACTGCTACCGCTTTAGCAGATGCTTTCAAAACTATGGGCAAAGAAGCCGGTTTTAAAGTAACTGTTCTTAACAAAGAGCAAATCACCAATGAGAAAATGGGCGGCATTTTAGCAGTCAATAGAGGTAGTATCCTCCCACCCACTTTTTCCGTTATGGAATATAAACCTAAAAATGCGCAAAACAAACAACCTATCGTTTTAGTAGGCAAGGGTATTGTGTATGATACGGGAGGCTTAAGTTTAAAACCTACACCAGCATCTATGGATAGAATGAAAAGCGACATGAGCGGATCGGCTGTTGTAAGTGCTACTATCTATGCTGCATCTTTACTTCAACTTCCATTGCACATCATTGCATTAGTACCTGCTACCGAAAATAGACCCGGCGAAAACGCCTATGTTCCAGGTGATGTTATTACTATGTATAGCGGAAAAACTGTAGAAGTTTTAAATACCGATGCTGAAGGAAGACTGGTATTAGCCGATGCATTACATTGGGCAAAACGATATGAACCAGCATTAGTAGTAGATTTTGCAACCCTTACTGGTGCAGCAGCAGCAGCCATAGGCGATGTGGGTATCGTTTGTATGGGCAACGCTGAGGAGAGCACTAAACTTGCATTGAAAACCGCTGGTGCAAATCAATATGAACGCTTAGTTGAATTCCCTATGTGGGATGAATATGGCGATATGATTAAAAGTGATATTGCTGATTTAAAAAATATTGGCGGTCCATACGGGGGCGCTATTACTGCAGGTAAATTCTTAGAACATTTTGTTGACTACCCTTGGATGCATTTTGACATTGCAGGTGTTTCTCTAAACATGAGTAAGAAAGGATACCACCCAATTGGAGGCACAGCCTATGGCGTGCGCATGATGATGGATTTTTTAATGCATTATACAATCCAGAAATAATACGCTACTTTTAACCACAAATTAAGACGCATCAACATGAATGAAAAACCAATAATAGGTATTACTACAGGTGATTTAAATGGAATAGGATTAGAAGTGATTATTAAAACACTTTCCGATACGCGTATAGTAGATCGATGCACACCTGTTATATTTGCATCTAATAAGGTTATCAATTATTACAGACGAATAGCAGCCGATAGCCCTTTTACCTTTAACAGTATCAAAGATTTTTCTAAAATCAATAATAAACAGATCAATATTTTTAATTGCTGGGAAGAAGAAGTAGGCATGCAACCAGGTGTACTTACAGATTTAGGCGGTAAATATGCTGTTCGCTCGTTAACCGTAGCTGCACAATGCTTAAAAGACGGACAATTAGATGCTTTAGTTACAGCGCCCATCAATAAAGCAAATACGCAAAGCAATGACTTCCCTTATACCGGTCATACTCCTTATCTAAAAAATATATTTTCTGCAAACGACGCTTTAATGATTTTGTATAAGGACAATTTTAGAGTTGCGCTAGCTACCGAGCATATACCTATTGCTGATGTAGCTAAGCATATCACTAAAGAGTTGATCAATGCAAAATTGCAAACGCTTCGTCAATCGCTTCAAAAAGATTTTGGCATCGACAAGCCAAAAATCGCAGTTCTTGGCATGAACCCACATGCTGGTGACAACGGCACCATTGGTAAAGAAGAAGAGCTTATTTTAAAACCAGCAATCGACACCTTATTTCAACAAGGGCATTTAGTTTTTGGTCCCTATAGCGCAGATGGTTTTTTTGCAAGAGGCTCTTACAAAGAGTTTGATGCCGTATTAGCCATGTATCATGACCAAGGACTTGTTGCATTTAAAACAATTGCACAGGGCGAAGGGGTTAACTATACAGCTGGATTAAGCAAAGTAAGAACATCTCCCGATCATGGAACGGCCTTTGATATCGCAGGCAAAAACGAAGCAGATCCCACTTCTTTTAGAGAAGCATTATTCAGTGCAATTGATATTATACAGCAACGCGAAGAATACGCAAGTAATACTGCCAATCCATTACGTAAAGCCAAAATTGAAGTAGAACGAGGCGTTGTGTAAAAATTAAACTATGTTAGAATACAAAAAAATTACCTTATCAAACGGATTGCGTTTTTTATATCACGAAGATAGAACCACCCCTATGGTGGCGCTCAACGTTCTTTATGATGTAGGTGCCAGAGACGAAGACAAAGAACGTACTGGTTTTGCCCATCTTTTTGAACACCTCATGTTTGGTGGCTCTATTAATATTCCAGAATATGATACGCCCCTTCAAATGGCAGGTGGGGAAAATAATGCCTATACAACCAACGATATTACCAACTATTATATTCAATTACCCGCCGAGAATATAGAAACGGCTTTTTGGTTGGAAAGTGATCGAATGCTCTCTTTAGCTTTTAGCGAAAAGAGCTTAGATGTACAACGAAAAGTAGTATGCGAAGAATTTAAAGAACATTATATCAATAAACCCTATGGTGATGTTTGGAAACACTTACGCGCACTCGCCTACCAACAACATCCTTATCAATGGATGACCATTGGTAAAGAACTTGCACATATAGAGCAAGCACAATTAGAAGATGTAAAGGCCTTTTTTAAAAAACATTACAACCCTCAAAATGCGGTAGTCTGTATTGCAGGCAATTGCTCATTTGATGAAGTAGTAGCGCTTGCTAAAAAATGGTTTGAACCCATACCTACTGGCGAAAAATATATTCGCAATATTGCACCAGAGCTTACGCAAACTGCAGCGCGCCATCTGGAAGTGCATGCCGATGTGCCTTCCGATGCCTTATACATGGCATGGCATATCGCTCCAAGATTAGATCCATCGTATTATGCGACAGATATTATAACGGAGATCATGGGGCATGGCAATGCTTCTAGACTGTATCAGAAATTAGTGAAAGAACAACAATTATTTTCTTCTATTCAATGCTATCATACCGGCAGTGTTGAAGCTGGCTTGTTAGTCATTGACGGTAAAATTAGAAATGACCAATCTATCGAAGTTGCTTATGAAGCCGTTGAAAAAGAAATTGCCTTATTGCTTGCAGAGGGCATTAGTGATTTTGAGCTTACCAAATCAAAAAATAAATTAGAGGCTATGATCGTTTTTGAAGATATGCAATTACTATCTAGAGCGAATAATTTAGCATTCTATGAACTATTAGGTGATGCAGAGAAAATAAATCAAGAATGGGATCATTATAATGCTGTTACTAAAAAAGAATTAATGCAAGTAGCACATCGCATTTTTATGCCCAATAATAAAAACACCTTGTTTTATAAAAGAAAATAATGGGTCCGAGTATATCTGTTGTTATACCTACTTATAAAGGAAAAGCTTTGTTGGCTCAAAACTTGCCGAGTGTCTTTCATGCACTAGAACAAGCTACTACTATATTTGAAATCATTGTAGTTGATGATGCTTCTCTCGATGATACTGCAGCATTTTTACAAGAACACTACCCCTCTATAAAATTGCTAAGCAATGAAACGAATAAAGGGTTTTCTCCAACAATCAATAAAGGTATTTTTGCTGCACAATACGAATGGGTATTATTGCTGAATAATGATGTAAAATTATTACCTACTTATTTTACTGTTTTAATTCCTCATTTAGAAAACAAAAATTGCTTTGGCATCATGGGTAAAATCATTGGCTATGACAATGATGTATTACAAGATAGTGCCAAATATCCTAAATGCACTTTATTAAATATCAATGGCACAACCAACTATCAATTTGTAAATGAAACGCAGCGCAGCGCTATATACACCTTTATGCTTTCTGGAGCCAATGCGCTAGTGAATAGAGAGAAATTGCTTTTACTCAATGGCTTTTGCGAATTATTTGCTCCCTTTTATTGGGAAGATGTAGACCTTTCTATTAGAGCTTGGAAGATGGGTTGGGAGTGCTTATATGAACATAATGCTATATGCAGGCATCCGGCTTCTACCACCGTAAAAAGCAATTTCAAAAAAAGACAGACGGCCATAATTGCTAACAGAAATAAGTTACTCTTGCATTGTATTCATTTAGATACGGCTGCATTGATCTTATATCACTTCAAACTTTTAGGCAAATCTATTTTTGCTTTGTTACGATTGAATTTTTCTTTTTTGAAGAGTTGCTATTTATACCTCCAACTAATACCGGAGGCTATGAAAACAAGAACAGCCATTAAGCAATTACAAGCTGCACAACATCAAAACAATACCCTATCTGATTGCTATCAATTTATAAAAAAGAGTATTGGCGAAGAAGCGATTACTTTGTTTTAATTGGCTTATTATAAATACGCTTCAAGGTATAATAGGCTTTCTTTTTAGCCCCGTAGTAATCTATTATACTCCAACTAATAGCTGGCCAACAATCATTCCATTGCCAAACTAAAGAACCCATACAGTAGGGTGCAGCATAGAGCTGAGTCGTTGCTGCTAAAGCTACTGCCTTACTTTGTAATTGCTGTGTAGCTTGAATATACGTATCGAAACTTGAATACGTCAAATTTTCTTGTTTCAAATAGGCATTAATGGTAGCAAAACCAGTTGCGTGTTTTTGATGAGCTAACAATGCAGGAGCAGCAAGATGTAAATCCTTGTTCGATAAAAATTTTATCAAACTTTTTTTATTGGGAACGCTTTGCATACCATACTCACTCATAAAACGAGGTACCTTTTTAGCATAGGTACTAATGGGCTCCATGCCCCACCATACACCCCAATAATGCATATCGCCGGTATATTCACTCGTATCATTGCCCCACCCTATTTTTGGTGAACTAGCGATATAAGGTCGATCATCTAATTGATGTATCAATGCTGGTATTTCTTTTTCAAAAAACAATTGATATGCATTCCATAATTCTTTTTTACTTGCATCGGACAATTGATAAGATTTAGTCCAGCCCCAATTATGCCAAGCTTCATCAATTTCATTATTCCCACACCATAAAACAATGCACTGGTATTTACGCAAGCGTTTAATATTATCTTTCAATTCAGCAAAAACAGATTGCTTAAACGAGGAATCGCTCGGATACATAGCTCCTGCAAACATCAAATCTTGCCAAACATAGATGCCTAAAGAATCACACAATTGGTAAAATATATCTTGTTCATAAATTCCTCCTCCCCATACGCGCAGCATATTGACACCTGCTTGTTTGGCCGCCACTAATAAATATCTGTAACGATCATGACTTATAGCTGGCAAAAACATATCGGCTGGCACCCAATTAGCGCCCTTCATAAATACAGCTTGCTTATTTATCTTAAAGTAAAAACTAGATCCAATACTATCTGCTTGTTGTATTAATGCTACTTTGGGGTGCTTCGCTATAGCTTGCTCTTTTTCTTCTCCTTCCACAATAGTTACTGGTTTCCAAATACCAAGGGTGAGTATACGCGGAGCAAAATCCCAACCAAATTGATATTGCGCTTTTCTTACAAAGTTGCGTGTATTTTCACAAGGTAAAACGGTAGGATATTGTTTTGCTATGCTATCGGCTCTTTGATCAACATTATATAAAACAACTTTTAGCACATTGTTTTGAAGTTTTACTAATTTACTAATATCAAACTTCCAAGTTCTAAACATATTATCGGCAGTACCAAGCAATATGTTGTTAAAGTAAATAGCCGCATAGGTATCAATACCTTCAAAAATTAATTGAATGCGTTTTTTAGTATGCACTTGAACCGGATAATCAAACTGTGTTTGATAGATCCAATTCGTTTTTCCAACCCATTGAATGCTATCAACATTTGTTGACCAATAAGGATTGGGTATTTTATGATGCCGAAGCAAATCTTGCTGTACCGTACCGGGTACCTGAGCAGAAAAATATTGGGTGCTTCCTTCTTTGCAAAAACGCCAATGCATCTTTATTGTTGCTTGTGATGTAGAAGCAAAACAACAATAACAAAAGAAAATAAAAATGATTTTATATATAGGCATACTTATATGATACCGGCAGTTCTCCAAACAGCCAACTGTTCTTCCCAACGCCATGCGGTTTCCATCATTTGCTCAATCGAATACGCACACTCCCAATTTAAAATAGTACGCGCTTTGGTGCAATCGGCATAAACGGCTTCTACATCACCTGGTCGGCGAGGGCCTAGTTCGTAAGCAAGTGATCGACCTGTTACTTTTTCAAACGCATGAATTAATTCTAATACACTCACGCCATTTCCACTACCTAAATTATACATATCAAAATTAGGTGCTGAAGTATGCTGCAAAGTATACTCAAGCGCTTTGGTATGTGCATGTGCAATATCCATAACATGAACGTAATCGCGAATACAAGAACCATCTCTGGTTGCATAATCATTACCATGCACTTGCATTTTTGCAATTTTTCCAATAGCAGTTTGCGTAATTACAGGTACAATATTCTCAGGCTTTTCTTGTAGATCGCCCAATAAACCAGAGGGATGCGAACCTACTGGATTGAAATAGCGTAATAAGCTAATTTTCATAGCGGGATGTTGCGCAGCTACATCTTTGCAAATAATTTCTCCCATTTGCTTTGTACTAGCATAGGGCGATTGTGCTTCTTTGATTGTTTCTAATTCGGTAACAGGTAAATGATCCGGATTCCCGTATACAGAACAAGATGAAGAAAAAACAAAACTTTTCACTTTATGTTTTGTCGCTTCCTCTAATAGATGCATTAAAGAAAGCAAATTATTTTCATAGTATCGTAATGGTTGCATCACCGATTCTCCAACCCATTTAAATGCAGCAAAATGAATAATGCCATCAATATTAGGTTGCTCTTCAAAAAGTAATGCGATACTTTTTTTATCTGTTAAATCTAGGGTGTAATGCGGAATATTAACACCGGTAATTTTTCTTACATTTTCTAATAATAACAAATAACCTCTCGATAGATTATCTACAGAAATAACTTCATGGCCATTATTGATTAAATCAACCATAGTATGACTTCCAATATATCCACAAGCGCCTGTAACTAGTATTTTTGCCATTACCTATTTTATTTTACTTGTTGCATGTTTACTAATTCTTGATATAATCCTTCCTCTTGCATTAGCGCATCGTGCTTACCGCGTTGAACGATTTTCCCTTTCTGCATAACTATAATTTCATCAGCATGCTGCACAGTAGATAAACGATGGGCAATCACAATGCAGGTTCTGTTTACCATTAAATGATTAATAGCATCTTGAACAATGCGTTCACTTTGGGTATCTAGCGAAGAGGTAGCTTCATCTAAAATAAGAATAGAAGGATTTTTCAATACCGCTCTTGCAATTGTTACGCGTTGGCGCTCACCACCACTCAATTTAGAACCTCTATCTCCTACATTGGTTTGATACCCTTCTTCTTTAGCAACAATGAAATTATGGGCATTTGCAATTTTAGCGGCTTCGGTAATTTGTGCCTCAGTGGCGCCACCGGTACCTAAAGCAATATTATTGTATATCGTATCATTGAATAAAATGGCATCTTGATTGACGATACCCATCAATCGACGAATATCTTCCATCTTATAAGATCGAATATCTTGACCGTCAATTAAAATTTGTCCTGCACTTACATCATGAAAACGAGGAATTAAATCTACTAAGGTCGATTTTCCCGAACCCGATGAGCCAACTAAAGCAATGACTTTGCCCTTTGGAATGCTTAAATTAATATCGCTTAATACCACTTGATCGCCATACTGGAAAGACACTTGCTTAAACTCAATAGCGTGCTCGAATTGCGCAATAGGTTTAGCTGCTGCTGCATCGGTCAACGTATTGGGTGCCGACAATAAAGCTTCAATTCTATCGAGTGCTGCCGTACCTTTTTTAATATTAAAGAAAGAAGTAGACAGATTTTTGAAGGGTGTAATGATTTGTGAAAAAAGTACAATAAATACAATGAATGATTCGGGGCTTAAACTTGCTTCCTTAGCAAAAATCAATTTACCACCAAACCACAATACCATACTTAAAACAATAACCCCCATGGATTCTGATAAAGGAGAAGCCAATTCACGCTTAGCAGCTAATGCATTATTGCTTCTAAATAATAAATTATTAGACTGCATATATTTTAAATGCATTTGTTTTTCTGCATTAAAAGCTTTTATAATGCGCATGCCAGAAAGTGTTTCTTCTAACATACTTAGCATGCTACCCAACTGCTCTCTAATATGATTAGAGGAGCTATATAAAGATTTACCAATTCGACCAATCAAAAATCCGGCTATAGGTAAGAAAACTATTAAGAAAAGTGTAAGCTTAAAACTAATAGCAATCATAGAAGCAAAATATACTAATATCGTTAACGGCTCGCGAATAAATACTTCTAAAGTTGCCATGATCGACAACTCTACTTCGTTGATATCATTCGTCATTTTAGAAATTAAATCCCCTTTTCGTTCTTCTGTAAAAAAACCAATAGGCAAAGAAAGTACTTTTTGATACAAATCATTCCGCAATCTTCTCAATACCGCATTGCGCAGTGGATTCATGATATATAGAGATATATAAAGAAATAAATTCTTCAATAATATCATAGTTATCAAAACACCACATATAAAAAGTAAGGCATTCATAGGGCCCTCATTGCGAACAATAGATTGCACATACGAAGTAGCCATTTGTAGCAAATTGCCGGCATTGGTGCTGGTATTGGTTGTTGGCAATGACGTTTTGCCAAACAACACATTCATAAAAGGCCCTAAGGCACTAAAAGAAATAGCGCCAAATAAAATAGCTAAAATATTTGTGAAAAAATACAATGCAATTTTCCCTTTATAATCGGCTAAGTATTTTAATATTCTACCTACTTTTTTCATAGTATTTATTGAATCGTATATGAGACGGTACCGTCTTTTTCATCTTTTAAAATAACCCCTGCCTCCATCAATTGATTGCGTATTTGATCAGAAACAGCAAAATCTTTTCGTTGTTTTGCTTCTTTACGAAGGGTAATCAAGACTTGCAAAACTTTATCCATAGCTCCGTTTTGTGAACTAGCTTGTATAGATTGTAGCCCTAAAATAGTTTCTAAATAATTTTTGAAAGTGGCTTGCAATAAATTAAAGCAATCTTCTGTAATAGATCCTATGGAAATTAAATTTGCTTTGAAGCTATTAATCGTTGAGGTGAGATCAAATAAGGCAGCAATAACTTTTGCCGTATTAAAATCATCATTCATATACTCCTCACAGGCATTGCAAATTGCTGTAAGTTCTTGATTTAAGCTATCATTTATTACTTCCTTAGAAGCCGTATAACTTAATTGCTTAAGCACTTCATAGGCTTCCCATAATCTTTTCAACGCTTTCTCAGATGCCTGCAATGCTTCGTTTGAAAAATCTAAGGTGCTACGGTAATGTGTTTGTAAAATATAAAAACGCACCACCATAGGATGGTAAGCTTGCTCTAATATTGGATGAGAACCACTAAATAATTCTGTTAGCTTGATAACATTATTATAGCTCTTACCCATTTTTTTACCATTGATGGTAATCATGTTATTATGCATCCAGTAATTTACCGGCGCATGATCATGTGCAATAGTAGATTGAGCTATTTCACTTTCATGATGGGGGAATTGCAAATCCATACCGCCTCCATGAATATCAAATTGAACACCTAAATATTTACTTGCCATAGCCGAGCACTCAATATGCCAACCAGGGAATCCTTCACCCCATGGGCTTTCCCAACGCATGATATGCTCTGTTGGTGCAGCTTTCCACAATGCAAAATCTACTTTATTTCTTTTTTCATCTTGCCCGTCCAATGCTCTTGTAGTCTCTAATAAATCATCTAATATGCGACCCGACAATTTTCCATAGGGATAGTTAGCTGCATATTTTTTAACATCGAAATAAACCGATCCATTCACCTCATAAGCATAGCCTTTCTCTATAATTTTCTTAATCATACTTATTTGCTCAATAATATGACCGGTAGCTGTAGGTTCAATACTAGGCTCCAAAGTATTGAATGCGCGCATACCCCAATGGAATAGGTTAGTGTATTTATGCACCAATTCCATAGGTTCTAATTGTTCTAATTTAGCTTTATCATTTACCTTGTCTGTAGCATCTCTTCCCTCTTCTTCAAAATGACCAGCATCGGTAATATTACGCACATAGCGTACTTTATAATTCAAGAATTGTAAATAACGATTCACTACATCAAATGTAATGTAGGGACGGGCATGTCCTAAATGAGATTCTCCAGAAACCGTTGGTCCGCATACATACAAGCCAACATGACCGGGTGTAATGGGTTTAAAGACTTCTTTTTCTCGAGTAAGGGAATTATATAGGCTCAGTTGACTCATAAATTCAAAATAATATTACAAAAATAAGGTATTCTATTGGCTTTGCGCTACCAATTTAAAGGAAGCTATCACAGGATTATGATCGGAATAAGTAGCCATCTTAGGACAATCGAATGATTGGATATCTCCAATTCGATAGTCATAAAAAATATAATCGATGCGTAATGTAGGTGAGAACAAATTATAGGTTCTGCCAAAACCACTTCCTTTCTCTACAAATGCATCGAGCATATCACCTTTCAATGCTTTATAAACAAAGGAACCTGGGAGGTCATTAAAATCGCCACAAACTACTGTAGGATAAGGGCTAGCAGCAATCAATTCTTTAATTTTAGACGCTTGCATGGCCCTGTTTTTATAGGCAATCGCAAATCGATTTATAAATAAGCGTGCATATTGATAGGTATAACCTAATTTATTAAAATCCTTTTTTAAAACTTGAATATTCTTTTTCTCTGCATCGCTCAAACCAAATGTTATTAAATGTAATACTATTACACGTACTATTTGCTTCGTTGGCATTTGTACATCTGCTAATAAAAGCGCATCATTATCTGTTAAATCTATTTCTTCAAAGTGCTTTATCGGATATTTACTAAATAAGGCGGTACCCGTTAAATAAGTTCCAATTTTATGTGCGGCAACAAAGCGGAATTCTTTATACCCATTTTTATTAATAATGGATTGCGTGTAGGGTTTTAATTGATTACTAGCCAAACATCTAAACTCAGGCAAACACAGCACATCTACTTGTTGTTGCTCAATAAAATCTTGTATACCCTCCGGCACTGATTTTTTAAAAGGAACGGTATAAACACCCAATCCATGTACATTCCATGACATGATGGAACAACTAGTATCACTACTAGCTAATTTTACAGTGGGGCTATGAAAGGCAAATAAAGGCAGCACTATGGAATGGGCAATCAGTATCGTAGTAAGTGATAAAAAGGCACGGTATTTTTTAGATGTAAATAACCATAGCACTATAAAGATGATGTTTATAAAAACAGCAAAGGGGGTAGTAAGCGAAAATAAGGCTAAATTAGAAATAGATAAAGCACTAATAAAAGAAGCCCAAAAACAAGCCAATAACCATCCTATAGCTAATAAATTAGCTAACAACAAACTGTTGCGCACAACAGTACGTATGCCTTGCCATGCTTGCATTTTTAGGATTGAGATAGTTCTTTTAGTTGTTCTTGTTCTTTAGCAGAAAGCGACTCCATACCAGACTCATGAATTTTATCTAGCAAGATATCTAAAGCAGATTTCTTTTCTTCAACTTCTTTTATAGCTTTTTGATGCTGATTAATTGTTTTTGCTTCTAAAAAACTAAATAAGTCATATACCCAAGTGCCAATTGGAATGCCTCTTCGTAACAATTTTATATACAAGAAACCACTTAGTGCAGCACTCAATAACAAGGCCAATTTAGGAAGTGAAGTATAAAAATTGGCAAACGACAAGGCTGCATAAACCAATACTACAACATACATAGGAATAGCCAACTGATCGCCTACATAAAACTTATGCTTAGGGGATAAGGTGATGATAGCTACTCCTAGCGCCATTACACCAGCATAAGAACCCAACATCCAATTTACATACATATAATTTTGCAAGGGTAATAATTGAATACCTAAGAAACATAAGCCGCCAATTAAAGTACCATAGACAAAAATGGGTATGACTTGCTTATAACCTACCAAGTTTTGAATAGCTTGAGCAAAGGTATAGGCCCAAATCATATTTGTAACCCATTCCCAAAAACCTATATGCACCCAAGCATAAGAAAAGAGGGTCCACCATACATGAGGAAATTGATGCACTTCAGGCAAAGCGGTATTAGAAGCCGTTCTACTCATAGCATCAATACCGGTAATGCCCAGTATGAGCATGACTACGCGCGTGAAATGGAAAATTATAAAACCAGTGCCTGTTGCAACGATTAATTGCATGGCACCATTTTTTTTATAGGGAGCTATTTGTATTCGTTTCATGAATTAATAAAAATGAGTTCGATCGTGTTTTTTCCAATACGTTAAAATAATAAAAGCCATCAACATGCCTCCTAAATGGGCATAATGTGCAATATTATCACCAGCAGAGTTTTGAACACCTGCATACAATTCAAATAAAGCGTAGAGCGCAACAAAGTATTTTGCTTTTATAGGCATTAAAAAATAGACGTATAGTAAGGTATTGGGGAATAAATATCCAAATGCAAATAGTAAGCCAAAAACAGCTCCAGAAGCACCTACCGTAGCTTGGTTGTATAATACATTTTGATACTGAATGACTAAGTGATTCGATGTATTGATAAAACTACTATCACTGGGATTGTCCATCCATGCATTAATAAAATCTTGAAAAGGGGCTAAGTTTATGCCTTGATGTTTTACAAACAAGGTAAATTGATCTACACTGGGCTGTTGTTGATAGAGCTCAAAAGCATGTTGAAATTGAGCATATTCATAAGATAAAACGCCCAAATGCATGCACGCTGCACCGATACCCGTAACCATGTAAAACAATAAGAAACGCTGACTGCCCCAGGTATTTTCTAATACGCTACCAAACATCCAAAGGGCAAACATATTGGAAAGCAAATGCATAAAATTTCCATGCATAAACATGTGTGTTAAGAATTGCCATGGTTTGAAATAATCGGAGCGCCAATAATGCAAACCCAAATATTGTGATAAGTCGATCTGCATGCGCTCCAAGGTAAATTGCAAGGCTAAAAATAAAACATTGATGATAATCAAATTTTTAACCACCGGCGGCATGGAGCTAAATCTATTAGACCTATAACTATTCATTGTTATTCATTTTTATTATCGAGTTACAAGATACATTGTTTTAAACGTTATTATTTAAAATGCTCAAGACATTCTCTTTTTTAAGAATTTTATAACCAATTCGGTCGGTAGAAATACCTTTTTTTAGTTCGTAACTAAAGCTATAGGTATCATCGCTTTGTTCTTGGATTTCAAAATAAGCAAATTGCACTTTTTCGTTGTTCTGAAAATGTTCTGCTGCTTCATATAAATGGGTAGATAAAATCATCAACTGTTGCTCTTGATGCAATAAGCCTTCTAAAATAGCTTTAGTACATTCATTAGCATCATGCACATTGGTGCCTTTAAACAATTCATCCATAAGGAGCAATAAACCTTTATGTGCTACAACAGACGATACTGTTTGCTTAATCCGTTGCACTTCCGACATGAAATAGCTTTCTCCTTTAAATAAATCATCGGCAATTTGCATATTCGTTACCAAACCATTTCTAAAACTCACTGTTAGCTTTTGAGCAGGCACACCCATTCCTAAATGCGCTAATACGGTAGCAATACCCACTGCACGTATACAAGTGGTTTTGCCAGACATGTTAGCACCTGTTAAAATGAGTAAGGGTTGCGCTTTACTAAGCGTAAGTGAAAATGGAATTGCCTTACTAAGTAAAGGATGCACTAATTGTACCGCATCAAAAACATTAACTTCTGTAGCGGCAATAGTAGGAAAAACCCATTCGTATTGATTAGTAGCCTTAGCCATGGATAAAAAAGCATCTAGCTGTGCCAATTGTTCAATTGCTTTATGCGTACTGGATTTTAATACTCTTCGTGCTTGATAAACAAAAAGTTCTTTCTCATGAAAGGATGGCGCTTGCTTAGCAGACACTAAATTTTTAAGAAGCGGTTGCTCTAATATGGCATTCCAAATAGCAATTTGCTTAGCCACACTTTCGGGCACCTCACGCTTTTGAAAATACGCACAAAGTGCTGCTAGTCCCGAATAAAAATCTACAAACTGCTGATAGGTAGATTGTATAAAAGCATATGCAGACTGCTGAAATACTTTCTTTAGAAATGTTTGCAAGAAAAAAGAATAGCTACTAGGCACACCGGTAAATGTATCTGCCGTTTCAAAAAATTGCTCGAGCAATAAGAGTGTGCCATTGCTTATGGTAGAAGGCCAGCAAGCAGTATGCTGCACCATAAATTGAATAGTTTGTTGCTGCGCAATACAATCTTCCCAAGTAGCAGGCGTTTTTAATACTAATTGTTTGAGATACTGTTTCCCTTGCGAGCTTATTGTAAAATCGATATGCTCAAAAAGGCTTTTTTGACCTTCTTCTGGGAAAATATGCAAATCCCTTTTGGATTGCTTATCTAGTATCATGCTCTATCAAATTTTAATCGCATGCCATAAACGCCATCTACCACTTTAGCTTGCTCATATACTATGGCTCCATTTACAATTGTAGTATGAATGGAGCTTGTAAATTCAGTACCCTCCAAAGGCGACCATTGACACTTATACAGCAAAGATGCTTTCGTAACAGTAGTTGGGGTATCTAAGTCTACCAAAACTAAATCGGCATAATAACCTTCTCTTATAAAGCCACGCTCTGCTATCTGAAAACAAATAGCTGGCGCATGCGCCATTTTCTCTACTACTTTTTCAATACTGATAATTCCTTTTTTTACATAAGACAGCATCATTTGCACACTGTGTTGTACCAGCGGCAATCCGGCAGGAGCTGCACTATACGCCTGTTGTTTTTCTTCCCATGTATGCGGTGCATGATCGGTAGCAATAATATCTAATGTATCGTCTAGGAGTGCTTTCCAAAGTGCTTCTTTATTTTCGGGCGCTTTAATAGCTGGATTACATTTTATTTGATTGCCTAAACGTTCGTAATCATCGGCTGTAAAATGCAAATGATGCACACATACTTCATTCGTTATTTTTTTATCTTTCAACGGAAGCATATTAGAGAAAAGTCCTAATTCTTTGGCCGTACTGATATGCAACACATGTAATCGTGTTCCATATTGTTGTGCAATTTGAATTGCCGACAAGGTGCTTTCATAGCAAGCATGCACATCACGAATCAATGGATGAAAGCGGGCGTGATCGGGATTTGGATAATTTAATTTGTTAGCTGCTACAACAGCTTCAGTTTCACAATGTGTTGCAATTAATACTTCTGCTTCTGAAAATATTTTATGCAATACGGTATAGTTATCTACCAACATATTACCCGTACTAGAACCCATAAATATTTTAATGCCGCAAATGTCCTTTTTCTTCTTATTGGTTTTGAGCACTTCTTCCACATTGTCGTTGGAGACACCCATAAAAAAAGAATAATTAGCCGGTGAGCAGGCACTAGCTATCGCATATTTTTGTTCCAATAATTCTTGTGTTAATGCCGCCGGCACCGTATTAGGCATTTCCATAAAGGTAGTAACACCTCCTGCCACAGCAGCACGAGATTCTGTTTGAATAGAGGCTTTATGCGTTAAGCCCGGTTCTCTAAAATGTACTTGATCATCAATAGCACCTGGCAATAAATAGATCCCATTGGCGTCTATCACATGCATTTCAGGCGTAGCAGATATGGATGCATCTATTCGCTCAATTCGTTGTCCTACAATCAATACATCTTGTAGTTTTATTGTACCTTCGTTGACAACATGAGCGTTCTTAATGAGTATTTTATTCGTGATAGGCATACTGTTTATGTGATTTTTATTTTGGTAAAATTAAGCTGTTTATCTCAAGGAATAATTTTTAATAATAAAAAATAATTTAATGTTGAATTTATTTAAGAAAAGCACCCTGTTATGCCTGATGGCCCTTTCGAGCTTAGCGCAAGCGCAAACCCGTTATATAGGTAAATCTCAAGAGTTACAAGAACAAATTGATCGTTTAGAAGCGCTACAAAACCACAACATACCTTATTGGGTGGGCGCCATTAAGCCGTTTACAAGCAATTCGATTATGCCTTTGTTGGTTAGTTTAGATTCCATTTATCAGCATGCAGATGCTATTGATAAATTCGGAATTGAGAAAATTACTAACGCCTATTTATTTGTGCCCATTAAATTTTCACAAACCAAGCGTAGCTTTTTAAAAGCTTTGTATAAAAACCCCTACAACGGATTTACATACCAAGAACCCAATATAATCCAATTAGCGATCAATCCGCTTTTGAATTTTCAAGTTGGCACGGAGCAAAATAATCAAACAGGCGTATTAGTCAATACCAGAGGTATTGCTATAAATGGCATATTGGTTAATAAAATAGCTTTTTATGCTTCCTTCTGCGACAATCAAGAAAATCCGCTTTCATATATAGGGAAACGCATTAACCAACAACAAGCCGTGCCGGGAGTCGATTACTATTTAAACAGAAGTCAAAACCAATATGATTATTTAAGTGCTCAAACCTATATTCAATTTCCTTTAATAAAAAAATACATTCAAGCGCAAATAGGCTATGGGAAAGAGTTTTGGGGCTACGGACAGCGCTCTTTATTTTTAAGCGATTACGGCGCAAGTGCACCCTACTTACACCTGCATAGTCAGTTCAAAAAATTTAGCTATGATAATCTCTTTATGGAATTAACACCGCAATACATGAGGGGGGGCGACAAAGTACTCGATCATAAATACGCAAGTTTTCATCATTTAAGTATGCATGTGCATCCCAAACTAGAAGTGGGCATTTTTGAATCGGTAGTGTTTGGAAGACCCAATCATTATGAGTGGAGTTATTTAAATCCGCTCATCCTATTACGCCAAGCAGAACGCTCACAGGGCAGTCCCGATAATGCGTTGATGGGTTTTGATTTTAAATGGAAAGCGCCCAAGCATTTTCAAGTATATGGGCAATTATTGTTAGATGAATTTAATTTAAAAGAAATGACCCACAGCAATGGATGGTGGGGTAATAAATACGGATTTCAACTGGGGGTAAAAGCCTACAATCTATTTAAGATTCCACATTTAGATGCACAGCTAGAATACAATCAAGTACGTCCATTTACCTATGCGCGCGATTCCGTAAGTAATTATACGCATTACAATCAAGCCTTAGCGCACCCATTAGGCGCTGGATATAGAGAATGTATAGGTATAGTGCGTTATCAATGGCATAAAAAATGGAGCTGCAGTATCCAACAAGTGATGTATACAAAAGGAGTAGATACAGGCATCAACAATTTTGGAAATAATATTTTTGCAGCCTATAGTACAAGAGTTCAAGATTATGGATTTCAAACCATTTCGGGTATAAAGAGCAAAGGTGCTTATACCAATTTTCATATTGCGTATGAATGCATACCCAATTTATATTTAGAGGCTGGTTTTATTCAGAGAACCTTGAGCTATCAAGCATCGCAATTGCCCGAAGAAAAAACGAGTGCTATATATAGCGGTATCCGTTGGAATATGGCAAGAAGAACCGTTGATTTTTAAGAGTTACGAATTAAATTTAAAAAAGATAAATCGTATAATTTTTACATACCTATAAAAAATATATTTTAAATCTGTTTTTTGAATTAAAATTCTACTTAGTTTAGTAGTATCATTTTATCGTTAGTTTACCATTTAAAATTTAGTTAGTATGAAAAAGAAAGGATTAAGCCTTGCTTGCCTTTGCATTGTAGCTATCAGTGTCATAAGCTGTAGAAAATCAAATTACAAAGCGGATACTTCTTGTCCAAGCCCAAAAATTTGGGATGGTAGCGCCTGCCAATGTCCTACTAATACTATTACTTTAACTGATGGATCTTGTAGCGACAGATTACAACCATACGATACTTTAGATTATGTTTACAAATCTGTATACAGTAGTATCAACGATTTTAGAGCTAATATGTATCTTCAATTTTGCCCTAAATGGGAATTAGATTCTTTTAAGATTAATGGAGGCATCGGATTTATAATGAAAGGAGCTATTAATATCTATATTCCAAATTTTAAACAGTATAATACCGAAAAAAACCTATCATTTATGACTGTATTTTATCAAAAAATACTTTTTCAAGACACTGTCAATTTTGTTGGAGGAGGAGATATTGATCCAGCAGGACAATGCTTTAAAGGCAGGATCAACAAAACGAGAGATACGCTTTGGGTACAATATGGTTATACCAATAATTTAGGTAAAACACTTAGCAATCCAGCTGATGTAATCTTTGTCAAAATAAAATTTTAAATAAAAACTTCGCTGCAGTTATTATTCATTTAAATTAACAATCTATGAAACAGCAAATATCAAATGTTATCAAAAATTCAAATCCAAAACATAAAAAAATGTTTTACTTTATTACCACATTGCTACTAATAGTATGCTCGTGTTTTCTCTCAATACATAAGTTATATGGACAAAAAAATGAGTTTGGTATAGTGTATACTTATACAGATTACAATTATAACGAAATGAGCGATTTAGGTATTCGTTATCTGCGCTATTTCAATCCAATATTGAGTGCCAGCTTAAGTTTTGGTAATCAAAAAAATGCCTCTATTTCAAGCAGTGGAGGTGGCTATTACTCTTTTACATTTTTTGAAAACATCTATCAAAACTATGCTTCTATCTCCAATTTCGATTTATGCTTACAGTATAATTGCTTAAAACCAGTTAATCGACTTAGTTTAAATCCTTTTCTAGGCATTAGCAATCAGCTCTATATTGTTAATTATATTCCATTGGCAGAATTTAGAGATAATGCCCTTACCTATTATAAAGAAGTACGTGATTATAGATCGTCTTTTGTAATGCCCAAATTTGGAATTAATGTGAGCTATAGAATCTACTCGCTTTTAAAAATTGGTGTAGAGCTCTATTACAAAAGCCTACCCAATGCAACGGATAAAAGGATTTTTACAGAAAAAATAAACTGGTATAATAACCAAGGCTTGTATGCCAACAATACAAAAACATACGATGTTCCCAATCAATTTGGCATTAGTTTTAGTTTACTCGTGCAATTTTAAAAGCGTACCAACAAAAAAAGGCTTCCAAATTGGAAGCCCTTTTTTTATAATTAGCTACATGCTATACCACTTCTAAATTATAGTCTTGGTAGGTAGCACATAATTCTACTGCATAATCTTTGCTGAAATAGATCTTTGGATTGAATCTTGAAAACACAGGATAGCGTGTATCTGGTATAGACTTGTCGATAAAATTATAGCCCGCTAAAAACAATTGTTGGTCGGTAATTTTAACACGATACACTCTTCTATGCTCATATTTATCCAACATCGCAATCAACTCATTTTTATCCATACGTGCTTGAGAAGTTAACTTTTCTACATGCACTACTTCGCCATTGTCTGGTTTGTTGGTAAAACGCAATTCAAAATTATGCACAAAGCAACTGAGGCAATATACATTTTTATAAATAACAGCTGGATTGTTTTCGTCGCCAATAATACGTACATCGGTTAAGCCCGATAAACGAAAGAACTCTAATAGACGTCTGTTTCTGCGTTCGATAACTTCTTTTGTAACGCCTTTGCCTGGCGCAGAAGAAGGGTCTAAATTTGGATTATTTTCGTCGCGGGCAAGTGATAAATCTTTCATAAATTTCAACAAATTTTAAAATGTTATTGGTTGTGTTTAAAATAAAAAAAACTTTATTAAAATAGCAAATAGTACCTTAAGTTGTGCAAATATAAAACGATTTTCTATTAAATCGTGCAAATTAATCTAATAATTTAAGTGCTTTCCCTACGCTGTTTTAGTAATTTTAGAAGCAATCTTTTACCTTTATCCTATGCAATTTTCAGCGATACAACCACAACACCTTTCTGAGCTAGCAAACATCTTAGGTGCTGATGCACTCTTAACCGATTTGGAGGAGCGCACACAACGCAGTTCCGACCATACCGAAGATTTGGTATTCCTTCCAGAAGTAGTAGTTATGCCTCGTGAAGTAGATCAGATATCTAAATTACTCCAATATTGCAATCAAGCTCGCATACCCGTTACGGTAAGGGGCGCTGGCACTGGATTGAGTGGAGGCGCTTTACCCATTCATCAAGGTATTGTATTAGACATGCAACGCTTCAATAAAATTTTAAACATAGATACAGAGAATTTTCAAGTTACAACAGAACCGGGCGTTATTACCCAAGTGTTACAAGAAGCTGTTTTAGCGCATGGTTTGCAATACCCACCCGATCCAGCTAGCAAAGGTTCTTGCTTTATAGGTGGCAATATTGCCGAAAACTCGGGTGGACCGCGCGCTGTAAAATATGGTGTAGTAAAGGATTATGTGCTTAATCTAGAAATTGTATTAGCAGATGGCACTGTAATGTGGACGGGCGCAAATGTGCTAAAAAATGCCACTGGCTATAACCTCACCCAATTGATTGTGGGCAGCGAGGGCACCCTTGCGGTTGTTACTAAAATTGTTTTGAAATTAATACCTGCAACAACGACTAACGTTTTATTGCTCATCCCTTTTCGAAAAGCAGAAGATGCCTGCCTTGCCGTAAACAGCATCTGCTTGGCGGGCATTACACCTTCGGCTTTAGAATTTATGGAGCGAGATGCATTGGATTGGTCGATGCGCTTTTGTAATACAACAGCTATTAGCATTCCAGACGATATACAAGCCCATTTATTAATAGAACTAGATGGCCATAACGAACAGCAATTACTAGCCGAAGCAGCACAAATAAGTGAATTAGTAACGATATACGATATTGACGAATTATTATTTGCAGACACAGCGGCCCAGAAAGAAACCCTTTGGCAATTGAGAAGAAAGGTGGGCGAAGCGGTAAAAAGTAATTCCGTTTATAAAGAAGAAGATACGGTTGTACCAAGAGCCCATTTGCCACAATTATTGAAATACATTAAAGAACTAGGAACCGAATACGGCTTTCAATCGGTTTGCTATGGACATGCTGGCGATGGCAATTTGCATGTCAATATCATTAAAGGTTCGCTAAGTGATGAATTTTGGCATCATGAACTTCAAGTGCCTATTCGCAAACTCTTTACATTCGTGCATTCTTTAGGAGGCACCATTTCGGGCGAACATGGGATTGGATTAGTGCAAAAAAATTACTTAGATATCGTTTTTAGTAGCGCGCAAATAGAGCTGATGAAAGCTATTAAGCACGTGTTTGACCCTAATGGTATTTTAAATCCAGGGAAAATATTCCCGGATAATTAACGATTCTTTACGCTTTATAAATGTAACTTTAAGCACCTAAAAGCGCATCCTATGAAGAACACTTTATTAGTAGTTTTATGGCTTACTACACAGTTGCAATGCTGGGGACAAGAGACCTATTCGAGTAGTGGTAGAAAGAAACAACTAAGCAATTCGAGCGGCTTTGATAAAACTAAATTGGTATATGGATCTGGATTTAATTTCTATGCCGGCAATACCACCTATTTTAGCTTATCCCCTGTGATCGGATACAAATTAGTAGAACCAATCGCAGTTGGCATAGGTGTTAGTTATCAATATCAGCATGTAGCCAACTACCCTATCTACAACAGAATTAGAAACGCATACGATCCCTATACCTTAAAGGCAAACTATATAAGTCCATCACTTTGGGCTAAAGCCATAATCTACAATAATATTTATCTATGTGCGCAATTGGAAAGGAATATCGTATACCGAAACGATTTTGAATACGACAATACCAATGCTATTGTAGAAAAAAACATAACGATCAAAAGTAATTCTACACTTGTAGGCTTTGGATTTAAGCAAGCTATTTCTGATCGGGTTTCTTTTCTTACTAGTTTTCTTTTTGATGTGGGCAATGACCCTTACAGTCCTTACCGACAAACTGGTAATTTTACCTATGACGCAGCCGTGGTAGTAGGATTTTAATTTTTAATATCAATTATGAACACAAGCTTTTTATTAGCACTTATCCTGCTTTATTTTATTGTATTATTGGTAGTTGCTTTTTTCACCTCTAAAAACGCGAGCAACGATTCTTTTTTTATTGGCAATAAAAATAGTCACTGGGGATTGGTGGCCTTTGGTATGATTGGCACTAGCCTTAGTGGCATGACATTTATAAGCGTACCGGGAACAGTTAGTACCAACGGGTTTAATTATTTTCAAGTAGTCATTGGTTATTTCATAGGCTATATCATTGTCGCCTATGTTTTATTGCCACTCTATTATAAGCTAAACGTTACCTCCATTTATTCCTATCTGGCAACTCGCTTAGGGATAGTACCCTACAAAACAGGCGCTGCCTTTTTTATGCTATCGAGAACTTTAGGTGCTACCCTTCGATTATACCTCGTTATTAAAATCTTACAAGTTTTTATTTTAAATAATTTAGGAATATCGTTTGAGCTTACCACCTTTATTATTATTGCCATGATCTTGGCTTATACGTTTAAAGGCGGGGTAAAAACAATTGTTTGGACTGACACCCTACAAACCAGCTTTATGCTCTTATCGCTTATCATTAGTGTATTTTACTTAAAGAGCAACCTTCATATTTCCTTTTCGGAACTTTGGTCATCTTTAAAACAAAATAAGATTGATACTGTTTTCTATACCGATTACCACGATACTAAATTTTTCTTGAAACAGATTATTGGAGGCATATTTGTAACCATCACCATGACGGGCTTAGATCAAGAAATGATGCAAAAAAATATAAGTGTAAAAACACTTAAAGATGCTCAAAAAAACATGCTAAGCTTCAGTGTGATTTTAGTATTTGTAAACTTTTTATTTTTGATACTCGGTGCTTTATTATTTTTATATGCACAGCACAATAACTTACAAGTAAAGCCCGACGAGCTCTTTCCAACTATTGCGTTGAGTAACGCATTCCCGTCTTTTGTGGGTATATTATTTATTATCGGATTAATTTCAGCACTGTTTCCAAGTGCTGATGGTGCGATTACGGCACTTACTTCTTCTTTTTGCTTAGATATTCTTAATTTAAAAAATAATCCTGCCATTCGTCCCGAAAAACAAGAACAAACGCGCAGAATTGTGCACCTTTCTTTTGCAGGAATTTTCCTGCTCTTAGTTTTCTTTTTTAGAACTATCGACAATGGTAGCTTAATAGATATGCTGCTTAAAATAGCTTCCTATACCTATGGGCCATTATTGGGCATCTTCGGCTTTGGCATTCTTACCAATAGAAGTGTACAACCATGGTTGGTACCTATAGTATCGGTAGTATCCCCATTCTTTTGCTATTTATTGCAAAGCCAATGGGCAGGTTATTTTGGAGACTATAAATTTGGATTAGAACTACTCATCATTAATGGAGGCATCGTATTTTTAACCATGCTCCTTTTTTCAAACAAACAAGTACGTGTTATAGATGGAAGAGCATAAATTAAAAAAGAGAGATTGGACAGAGACCAAAGCAAACTCTAGCTGGCAGATTTTTAAATTCATGGCAGAGTTTGTACAAGGCTTTGAAATGTTGGCTAAAATTGGTCCTTGCATTTCCATTTTTGGATCGGCAAGAACACAACCCGGCAATACCTATTACGACTTAACGGTAGAAATTTCTAAACGCTTATCGCAAGAAGGTTTTGGAATCATTACCGGTGGCGGACCAGGCATAATGGAAGCAGGCAATAAAGGCGCTAATCTTGCCGGTGGCCCTTCAGTAGGTTTGAATATAGAACTACCTTTTGAACAAACAGCAAATCCGTATATAGATAAAGACAAATCGCTCAACTTTGATTTTTTCTTTATCAGAAAACTAATGTTTACTAAATACGCACAAGGATTTATTATGATGCCGGGAGGTTGGGGTACTATGGATGAGTTTTTTGAAATTGCCACTTTAATACAAACTAAAAAATTTACACAAACACCCATGATATGCGTAGGAAGAGCTTATTGGCAAGGCCTATTTGATTGGATGCGCAACTCTATGTTGGAAGGTGAAGGCAATATCAGTCCGGGCGATTTAGAATTAATTAAAGTATTTGACACAGCAGATGAAGTAGTGACTTATATCAAAGATTTTTATTCTAAAAATAAATTACAACCTAATTTCTAATTCATGACCACGCAATTAATTCCAGCAACTATAGAAAGCTATGCATGTGATTACTCTTCAGAGGAAAGTAATGTATTAGCACAATTGAATAGAGAAACCCATTTAAAAGTGAATTTGCCCATCATGTTATCGGGGCATTTGCAGGGTAAAGTTTTAGAATTTATCAGCCAAATGATACAACCAAAACATGTACTTGAAATTGGCACCTATACTGGTTATTCAGCCATTTGCTTAGCTGCAGGCTTAAAAGAAAATGGCCTATTACATACTATAGATATCAATGAGGAATTGTATGACATGTGCCAATCTTATTTTGAAAAAGCAGGACTTAGTAAAAAAATAATTCAACATATTGGTCATGCTGCCGACATAATACCAAGGATAGATTGTATTTTTGACTTAGTTTTTATTGATGCAGATAAACAGAATTATCATCTTTACTACGATTTAGTAATCGATCAATTGCCGATAGGTGCTTATATCCTTGCCGACAATGTACTGTATGATGGAGAGGTTTTACTTGAACAAGAAAAACAAAGTAAAAATGCCAAAGCGATTCAAGCTTTTAATGAAAAGACAAGAGCAGATCATCGCGTTATACAAGTTTTGTTACCCATCAGAGATGGATTATTATTAATGAAAAAAATTAGCGATTAAGAATACCCACAACATGAATGTAAAAAAATATATAGGTTTCTTACTGTTTTTTATAAGTTGCAACTTGCATAGTTTTAGTCAAACTAATAGCACTTATGAAGAGCGTGTAAAAAACTATATAGCTCAATATAGCGATTGGGCCATGCAAGAACAAATGCGCGTAGGCATACCAGCATCGGTAACGCTCGCACAAGGCATCTATGAAACAGGTGCGGGAAGCAGCGAATTGGCAACAATAGCAAACAATCATTTTGGCATTAAGTGTAAAAAAGCATGGACCGGCGAAACCTTTGCACACACCGATGACGCTCCTAATGAATGTTTTAGAAAATATAGCTCCGCTTATCAATCCTATCAAGATCACTCTAATTATTTGAGCACCGAAAAAAGATATCAAATACTATTTACCTATGGAGTTGACGATTATAAAGCTTGGTGTAGAGGATTGAAACAATGTGGCTATGCTACCAATCCAAAATATGCTCAGTTAATCATCAACTTAATTGAAAAATATAATCTAGACCGCTTTACAGACAGTGCCACTATTTTATATGCTACACCGGCCTTAGAAGAAAACAATAAAGTACATGGACCATTTGCATTGGCAAATGAATACCAATTCATCTATGCTATAGACACCCCGGAGACAGAAGCCACACAAGAACCAGACGTAATCGATAATTTACTAAACTTTGAAGGGGTAACTAAAGTGAACAATCTCAATGCTTTTGTAGCAAGAAAAGGAGAAACGCTATTAGAGTATGCTATTAAATATAATATACGCTATCAAAAACTACTTGACATAAATGATCTCTCTGATGGGCCATTACCTTTTAGTATGTATATCTATCTTGAAAAAAAACACTTAAAAGGTGATCATGCTTATTACATTGTTAAAGAGCAAGAAACCTTACTGCAAATTGCACAAACAGAAGGTATTCAATTGAAACAACTTCGAATTTTAAACAAACTAGAAGAAAATGAAGAAGTTGTGCCTGGCGAGAAACTTAATTTAAAAATTGTTATAGTAAAAAAACCAAAAACATATTTAAAAATAGATGGAAGTGCAGATGCCAATGATCCTATAGCTAATAATATAGACAATTACAAAGAAGATGGCTTTTTAGAAAAATCTAAATTGAATTTTGAAATTAAAAAATCAATTGTATTTAAAGATAACTTAAATACACTAACAGATAGCAGTGCATTAATAGCCCAGCAAGCCGATTCTTTATTAACTCCCATAGATACTGTAAAAAAACTCAGTATCGCAGAGCAACGACAATTGGCAATCAAAGAACGACTAGAACAAGCAAAATTAAAGCAAGAACAAATAAGACAGAATGCCTTAAAACTTGCAGAGGAACGTGCTGCTCAAAGAGCCCTAGTGATGGAAGCGGCCAAAGCAAAACGCGATTCTATGATGCGGGTAAATCAGGAAAAGTTGGCCCTTAGAAAAAAACAATTTTCTCAAGATTCCTTATTTAAATCAAAATACTATAAAGACAGTATTGCTTCAGCCAAAAAAGACAGCGCTAAACAAATAGTAGCTGATACCTTTATTACGGAAACACAAATTTTGGTTCAAAAAGAAAAAAAGGAAAAGGGAAAGCCCCAAGTTTTATCTAAAAAAGAATTGAAAATTAAAGAATTTACTGCTCGAAACATAGATACACTAGAAGGCATTCAAACTAGAAATGCTATCGATATTCCAAAAGAAAATACAACTACCGTTACCAATACGATTGCCGTTAAAACTATCAACATACCTAAAAATCCTATAGCCTTACAGCAAGTAGCGCAAGATGAATTTGATGAATTAAAATTTGAATTAGACAAAGTTGTTTATGCATATGTAGAGAGTGAAGAAATTAGTAAATCAAACGAGACAAAAGAAATTGTTGAACAACAAAACATAGTAGATATTCCAAATGGCAATTCTAAACAAACTGTTTATTATACGGTGAAAAGTGGTGACACCTTATTTAGTATTGCTAAAAAATTTAAAGTAAGTGTGAAACAACTCAACAGCTGGAACAAACTAGACTTTACGGAAGTGAAAACAGGAACAAAGCTGATTGTACAACCATAACAATATGCAAACTATTCAACTACACGACAAGCAATTTGCACCTTATATAGATGCAGCTTCAATTGAAGAACGTATTAAAGAAATAGCAAAGCAAATAGACGCAGACTATAAACAGGAAAGACCCTTGTTTATTGGCATATTAAATGGATCATTTTTGTTTGCGGCTGATTTATTTAGACACTTAACAATTGAAGCAGAAATTTCTTTTATAAAACTTGCTTCCTACAAAGGCACAAGCTCTACCGGCAATGTTATTACAGCAATTGGCTTAGAAGAAGATTTAAGTAATCGCCATATTGTGATTATAGAAGATATCATTGACACCGGTAAAACACTGCATAGTTTTATGCACGAGTTAAACAACCGAGCTCCAAAATCTATTAAAATTGCTAGTTTCTTAACAAAGCCAAGTGCCTTGCAATTTCCAATAAGAGCAGATTATGTAGGCTTTGAAATACCTAATAAATTTGTTGTTGGTTATGGTTTAGATTATGATGGATTAGGAAGAAACATACCTTCTCTTTATCAGTTATCTGAATAGAAAATAGGAAGTTCTTTAGTAGCTATTAATTGAGCCTTATAGGCATATGTCCATAAAGTTTGAATTGCCAGAGTGCCTTCTTCACCTAGATCAGTAGAAAAATCATTTACGTACAACTGAATATGCTTTCGCATTACTTCTTCGCTCATTTCTTGTGCGTTTTCTTTTACAAAAGACGCTAGTCTTGGGTAGTTATTCCAAGCATAGGCAATGCTCTCTTTTATTAATTGATCAATTTGTAAGCACAGCTCTTTAGGCAAAGAACGCTTTGCAACAATACCACCCAACGGAATAGCTGAGGAAGTTGTTGATTCCCACCAGTCACCAAGATCTTTTATTTTATGTAGTCCTTTATCTTGATAGGTAAATCTGTTTTCGTGTATGATCAATCCAGCATCCACTTTATGGTCTATTAAGGCTTGTTCAATTTCACTAAACAACATCACTTCTTTTTTAGTAGCATTAGGATAAGCCAATTGTAATAATAAATTTGCCGTAGTATTAAGACCTGGAATTGCAATCGTAGCTCGCTCTATAAAAGTAGGGTCTTCTAGCCACTGTTCCAATCCCTTTTTATGCGTTATTAATAAGGGGCCAACGCCTTTCCCTAAAGCACTTCCAGCATGCATTAATGCATAGAAAGTAGCACACTGCAAAAACGTGTTGAAACTTAATTTAGTAATAGCCAATCTACCCTCCATAGCCCAATCATTTAATGTGGATACATCCTCCATAAACACTTCAAATTCAAATCCTTTTGTATCTATTTTATGATTTACTAAGGCATCAAAAATAAAAGTGTCATTGGGGCAGGGACTAAATCCAAGGGTGATTTTCATGCAATAAATTTTAACAAAATTAAGCTTCTTTAAAATACTTTTTGCAATTTGTTTTATAAGCTACGCCCTCTATTTTAGTTCTTAATTTAGTATCTTTATGAATTAAACATCCTTGAATGATCGTAGCGGTTTACAATAGAACATTTGGCAAAGAAGATATTCCTGCTATCAGTAAAATCTTAACAGCATTACAAGCTCATAAAATTCAGCTTGTATTTTATAAGGATTTCTACACCCAATTGAAAGACAGCTTCACATTTGAAGAAACGCCAAGCTTTTTTACGAGTCGACTAGATTTGCCCTTACATACCGACATGCTCATTAGCCTTGGTGGTGATGGTACGATGTTGGACACGGTAAGTTTTATAGGCGATTCTAATATTCCGCTGATAGGCATTAATCTTGGCCGTTTAGGCTTTCTAGCTGCTATCAGTGAAAACGAAGCTGCCGATGCAATTGAATCCTTAGTTAGAGGATCTTATACAATAGAAAAAAGATCTTTATTGCACTTAGAATCAAGTATGCCTATATTTAAAGATGCTCCATTTGCACTAAACGAATTTACATTGCATAGAAAAGACTCTTCTTCAATGATTAAAATTCACACCTACTTAAATGGCGAATTTTTAAATACCTATTGGGCAGACGGGTTAATAGTAGCTACCCCTACTGGATCTACTGGTTATTCACTTAGCTGTGGTGGACCCGTAGTATTCCCTCAAACATCGAGTTTTGTAATAACCCCCGTAGCTCCGCATAACCTTAGTACTCGTCCAATTATTGTGCCCGATGACAATGTGATTTCATTTGAATTGGAAGGAAGAACAGATCATTTTTTATGTACCTTAGATTCTAGAACGGAAACCATTCCAACCAGTATTCAATTGGCCGTAAAAAAAGAAAATTTTACTATTTCTTTAATTCGACCTGACGAACACAATTTCTTAAAAACTATTCGTCAAAAATTATATTGGGGTATTGATAGAAGGAATTAAATGAAAACTATGAAAAAAATAATTTGCTATACCTTATTAAGTTTACTGACTTGTATTAAAACACAAGCTCAATCATTTTATGGCACTAAAGAATGGGGTTTGGTAAGTGGCGGCAGTTTGTATTTTGGAGATTTAAATGATCGCTATGGGTTTCAAGAAATACACCCTGCTATAGGCACCTTTTTCAGGCTTCATTTTAACCCATATATTTCTTTACGCGCATCCATCTTGCAATCTAAAGTTGGATACAGCGATGCCTATTCTAGTAATATTTATAATAAAACACGCAACTTAAGCTTCAAAAGTAATATTACGGAATTTGCCATTCAAGGCGAATTTAATTTTTTTAGATTTTATACCGGCGATGAGCGTTATCGTATTACGCCCTATCTTACAGGTGGTATTGGTATGTTTTTTTACAATCCTTATGCTAGCATAGATGGCCGCGATTATGATTTAAGGCCCTTAGGCACAGAAGGACAAAATTTAGATATGTACGCCGACCGTCGCTATAAAAACTATGCCTTTAGTTTTCCAATTGGTTTAGGTGTTAAGTATTGGGTATTTCCCGGCATGAATATAGGTGTGGAAATTGTAAATAGACTCACTACAACTGATTATTTAGATGATGTAAGTGCTCGCTATGTGGGAGCCGACAAATTTCCTAATGATCCTCAAAATCCCAATCCTGCTTTTCTATTACAAGATCGATCTATTGAAGTTAGTAGCGATCCACTTGGTAGGATCAATAAACAAAGAGGCAATGGCAATACCAACGATCAATACATGATGATCTTATTCCATTTTACGTTTCAATTTAAGACCTATTCCTGCCCTCAACAAATGACCCAAGATTATTCTAACTATTAATATGTAGGGTAACGTTTAACCACTCATCATCGAATACAGCATTATAACGTTTATAGAATTTAATAGCTTCCGTATTCCAATCCAATACCTGCCACATAATAGCGGGTAATTTTTTTTGTTTAGCTTCAAAAATCAACTGCGACATGAGCATTCTACCAATGCCTTTTGAGCGCCAAGCTTCCGTAACAATTATATCTTCTAAATACATACGTTGACCTTTCCAAGTAGAATAACGAATGTAATACAAAGCCATTCCAATAATTTTTTCTTCTTGTGTTTCTGGGTCTACTACACATGCAACTAAAGCCCACCAAACTGGATTACTTGAAAATCCACTTTCTTTAAAATGCTCTAGAGTAACGCTTACTTCTTGAGGTGCCTTTTCAAAAATGGCTAATTCTTTAATAAGTTCTAAAAGGGATTCACAATCTTCTTCTTGAGCCTTGCGAATAACTATTCTTGGTTCAGACATAGGTTTAACAAAAATTATATACAATGATACAAGAAGTAAAACGTTATAACAAAGAAAAATGTACTTTTATAATTCAAAGCTTTGTTAATATATTAACCGCCAACATTAGATGATGCAAGCCATACAATTACTTTGGGTAGATGACGAAATCGATTTGCTAAAACCCCATATTTTATTCTTACAACAAAAGGGATATAATGTGGCTAGTGTTACAAATGGCTATGATGCCCTCGATTATTTACAAGAGCATACCATTGACCTTGTGATTTTAGACGAAAGCATGCCCGGCATGACGGGCTTAGAAACACTATCAAAGATTAAAGAACTTTTTCCTTACATACCCATAGTGATGGCTACCAAAAACGAAGCTGAGTATGTAATGGAAGATGCTATTGGTAATCAAATAAGCGATTATTTAATAAAACCCATACACCCCAATCAGGTTCTTATTTCTATTAAAAAGATCATTGATGGTAAGCGCCTCATTGCAGAAAAAACAAGTTCAAATTATCAACAAGAATTTACCAAATTATTTATGGCCTTGCAAGCCAATCCAAATCATGAAGAATGGAAGGAATTATACAAAAAATTAGTGTTTTGGGAATTAGAATTAAGCAAAAGCAACAGTGCTGAAATGATGGAGATTTTGCAGCATCAGAAAGCTGAAGCTAATAAAGATTTTTTTAAGTTCATTCAAAAAAACTATTGCAAATGGATAGCTGCTGATACAGAGCGGCCTTTATTATCGCCTCAGGTATTAGCCCAAAAAGTATTTCCGCAATGCAATAAAGAGCAAGCTACATTTCTTTTAGTGATCGACAATCTTAGATATGATCAATGGAAAGTGATAGAACCCTTTTTACTTGATGATTTTAAAATTAATGAAGAAGATCTTTTCTTTAGCATTTTACCAACCGCTACACAATATGCTAGAAATGCTTTATTTGCTGGACTAACACCATTTGAAATTGCAAAACAATTTCCTGATAAATGGAGAAATGATGATGATGATGATGGAAAAAATAAATTTGAATTCGAATTCTTACAAAACAATCTCAAAAGAAATAAATTAGATCATTGGAAAGTAGATTACGTAAAAATCACTAACAATGAACATGCCAAACAATTAGAAGATCAAATTCATAATTATCTAAAAAATGATTTGACTGTTATTGTATATAATTTTGTTGATATGCTATCGCATGCGCGAACAGAGATGGAAGTGCTCAAAGAATTAGCAAGTGATGATAATGCCTATCGTTCACTAACCGCCAGTTGGTTTGAACATGCGCCGCTGTTTAAAGCCTTGAAGAAAATTGCTTCTAAAAATATCCAACTTATTATCACTACCGACCATGGCACCATGCAGGTAAAAACAGCAAGTAAGTGTGTGGGCGACAAACAAACGAGTAGTAATCTGCGCTATAAGCATGGTAAAAACATGAGTTACGAAGAGAAGCAAGTAATGGTAGTTAAAGACCCTAAAGAAGCTGGTCTGCCCAGCCAATACTTAAACTCAAGCTATATTTTTGCCAAAGAAGATGTGTATTTATGCTTCCAAAATAATTACAATCATTATGTCAATTATTATAAAAACACCTTTCAACATGGAGGCATTTCGCTCGAAGAAATGATTGTACCTATAATTTCATTACAATCTAAGTAATTATAAATAGATAAAGGCTGCCAAACAAGATAAGATTCCAAGAACCAAGCCACTAATCAACTCTGCATGGGTGTGCGCTTGCAAAACTTTTCTACTTATCAATACAAGTATAGAGCACCCACAAGCAATAAGAAAAAATGCTAAAGAGAAATCCATGCAAAAGGAAATACCTATTAAGGTACCAACGGCAGCAGCATGCATACTTATTTTAAAAAAAATATTAAGAATAAACATAGCAATGAGCCCCCAAAATTGTGCTAAAAAATAAACAATTAACACCGAAGGTATAGCGGGCACCGTCTTTAAATTATGAAGTACGTGATAAGCCCAAAAATAGAATACCATAGACCCTATTAAAGGTATAATTCTATCTTTAGCATCCGTCATAGTAATAGTCTTAATAAAATCTAAGCGTTTTAATAAGACCACCAATAAAAGAGGGAAAAAACAGGTGTTGATAACAATAATAGCAAACCACTTATTGATAACAGTCCAGGTAAAGGCACTAAAAGCATTTATAGGTAGTAAAAAAAATAGTAGAAAAGCAATGGATGGAATAAAAACCGGATGTAATACATAAGATATAACAGACGCAATTTTATTTATAGTAGGTTTAGGAGCGGTAGTATTCATAGCAACAAAAATACATACAAAATGTATAGCTTTGTACAAACACTACGTTTATGGCATTTTATTTTGCACCTTATTTAAATTTTGACGGTCAAGCCGAAGCTGCTTTTTCATTATATCAAAAAGTTTTTAACGGCACCCTACTTATAAAACAAACTTTTGGTACTACCGATTTTGGTAAACATCTGTCAGCAGATGAACAAAAGAGAATGATGCACATTGCTTTAGAAATAGCTCCTGGCTATACGCTAATGGCCTCTGATATTTTAGCCAGCAATGGGCAAACTATTCAAAAAGGCAACAATCACTATATCTCTCTAAATGCAAGTTCAGAAACAGAAGCTCAAAAATGGTTCGAACAATTGAGTACTAATGGTTCGGTTGAGATGCCCTTGCAAAAAACAGATTGGGGCGCCTTATTTGCTATTTTCACAGATTCCTTTGGCGTACAATGGATGATTAATTATGACTTCGAATAATCCATTTACAAATTAGGTCCTAACCACTTTGCTAGCGCATCAATTGGCATTAGCTTTTCTTGAGCATAGGCATGCAATTGATCTTCCTGAATTTTTCCAACACCAAAATATACACTTTGTGGGTGACTAAAATACCAGCCGCAAACCGAAGAAACAGGATACATAGCTAAGGATTCTGTAAGATTTACACCTATCGATTGCGTAGCATCCAGCAATTGAAACAATTTCAATTTCTCCGTATGATCTGGACAAGCCGGGTATCCCGGCGCTGGGCGGATACCTTGGTAACTTTCCTTAATCAATTCTGCCTGCGTAATAGCTTCATTTGGAACATAACCCCAAATTTCTTTTCTCACTTTTGCATGTAGCCATTCTGCAAGGGCTTCTGCTAAACGATCGGCAATAGATTGCAAAAGTATCTTATTGTAATCATCATGTGCATCTGTAAATTTAGTTAATAGCGGTTCTATACCATCTATCGTTACTGCAAAGGCACCCATATAATCTTCTTGATTAGGCGCTATAAAATCAGCTAACGAATAGTTTGGTTCACCCACAGCTTTTTTAGCTTGCTGACGCAAAAACACAAGTTGCTCAACGGTATTATGCTGTTCGTCTTTGATGAGAATAGTGTCTGCTTTCACCTTTTCTACTTGCCATAAACCAATTACTGCTTTTGCTTGTAGCCAATTATCTTGTATAATTTGCTGAAGCATTTCTTGCGCATCTGCAAATAATTTTTTTGCTTCTTCCCCTTGGCGAGCGTCGTCTAAAATAGCAGGAAATTTACCTTTCATTTCCCATGTTATAAAAAATGGGGTCCAGTCTATAAACGAAACGATCTCTTCAATAGATACGTTGATTGTTTGTACTCCGAGTTGCTTGGGCACATAAGGCGCAAAATGACTCCAATCGATAAGCGTTGCATTTTGTTTAGCTACATCATAACTAATATAATCTTTAGCAAATTGCTTAGCAGTATAATCAGCTGCTAGCTGTTCGTATTCCGTTTTTAAATTCGATAAAAATTCTTTTTTGCTTGCTTCTTTAAGTAAGGTACCCGCAACCGTTACCGATCTACTAGCATCCAAAACATGCACTACACCTGTATTGATCTCTGGCTGTATTTTAACAGCCGTATGCATTCTAGAAGTAGTAGCACCACCAATTAACAAGGGCTGTTGCATACCTCTTTTTTTCATGTTTTTAGCTACAGAAACCATTTCATCTAGTGATGGCGTTATTAAGCCGCTGAGCCCAATAATATCTACTTGATGTTTTGCTGCTTCATCTAAAATTTTATCTCCTGGCACCATAACACCTAAATCAATTACCTCATAACCATTACATGCCAACACAACACCTACAATATTCTTTCCAATATCATGTACATCTCCTTTTACAGTAGCTAATAAAATTTTTGCTGCTCCTTGCGCTTCTGTATTTAAAGTTCCAGCCTTTATATGTGCTTGCTTGCGTTCCTCTTTTTCTAGCTCAATAAAAGGGGTTAGCAATGCAACACTTTTTTTCATTACACGAGCACTTTTTACCACTTGTGGTAAGAACATTTTCCCAGACCCAAACAAATCCCCTACTTTATTCATACCCGCCATCAAAGGCCCTTCTATTACTTCTAAGGGAGTAGCATATTGTAAGCGTGCAGCTTCTGTATCTTCATCAATGTAGGTAGTGATACCGTTTACTAAAGCATGTATTAGCCGATCCTCAACGGAGCTCGTACGCCAAGCCTCATCTACTTTTTCTACTTTATCTACCGACTTCACTTGTTCTGCATAAGCAATTAATCGATCCGTAGCCTCATTGTTTATATTGTTTTGATTTAGAATGACCGCTTCGCATAATGCTTTTAATTCCGGCACTATCTGATCATAAACGGCTAATTGACCTGCATTAACAATGCCCATATCCATACCTGCTGCAATTGCATGGTATAAAAATACCGCATGCATAGCCTCTCTTACCGTTTCATTGCCTCTAAATGAGAAAGATAAATTACTAACCCCTCCACTGATTTTAACTAAAGGGTATTTTTCTTTTATAATTTTAGTGGCTTCGATAAAATCTACCGCGTAGGAATTATGTTCCTCTAAGCCTGTTGCTACCGCAAAAATATTGAGATCAAAAATGATATCCTGAGGTTGATACCCAACTTGTTGTGTAAGAATAGAATAAGCACGTTCTGCTATAGCCACTCTTCTATTCAACGTATCTGCTTGTCCTTGCTCATCAAAAGCCATTACAATTACAGCAGCTCCAAATGACAAACATATTTTGGCCTGTTTTAAAAATTGTTCTTCGCCTTCTTTTAATGAAATTGAATTTACAATGCATTTTCCTTGCACGCATTTCAAGCCTGCATGAATGATTTCAAATTTAGAAGAATCAATCATGATTGGAATGCGGGCAATATCTGGTTCTGCTTGTAATAAATTAAGAAAGGTAGTCATAGCCCATACACCATCCAATAAAGCATCATCCATATTGACATCAAGCACCTGTGCTCCATTTTCAACCTGTTGACGCGCCACTGATAAAGCTTCTTCAAATTTATGCTCGCGTATTAATCGAGCAAATTTCTTTGAACCAGTAACATTGGTACGCTCTCCTACATTCACAAAATTTGTCTCTGGTCGCACGATCAAAGGCTCTAAACCAGCTAAGCGTAAATAGGGTTGTATGGTATTCATAACTATTTTTTTTGTTCTAAATATTCTAAAATAAGATCACCTGCTTGATTATATAATTTCAATTTATTTTTTTCGGTTACAACAAATGTGACCGTTTGCAATAATTCAAAATAGCGTTGTTCAAGTTCCATTTGTTGATCACAAAAGCGTTTAGTACTAGCTATCGCAGTCAAATACCATCGAGCTACTTTTGTTGAATAAGATGCTGCGTAATTATTACAAAAGGATGTTCCAAAAAATTGCTTACTATTTATTTGTAGGCTTACCTTTTTCATTAGCGCTTCATCTATGGGTGCACGTTCTGCATGCCACATATTAGCAAGTACCCATCTTTTATTTTTCACAATTGCCGAACTAATAACCGGCTTTTTGTTTACAATTTTCAAGAGACGATATACATATAATGGTCCATCAGAAGGAGGATGTATAAAAGAATCTACCTGTACTGATAATAGATATTGATAGCCGGGCCCTAAAGTAAACCCTTTGATACCAAAACAGGTAGCGGTTTCTTTTGAATCTAGCATCTTATATTCCAAGCACTGCATAGGCATCATACCATAGCAAATTGTTTTAAACGGCAAAACGTTCCACATCTCTTTTCTAAGATGTTGGATATTAGTTTCTTGGGCATAAGTAGGCATGGTGCATGCCAAGCAAATAATAGATAGTAACTTTTTCATAAAATTTAAATTATAGTTTAACGGGTAATTTTCTTGGTTTGCATGAACGAACAGCTGCAGCGATCGCTTTAATATGATCAGGTGTGGTACCACAACATCCTCCTACGATATTCACCCAACCGGCATTTGCCCAATCAGTAATAAAATGTGCTGTTTGCGATGGTGTTTCATCATAAGCACCCATAGCATTGGGCAAGCCAGCATTTGGATAAGCCGATACATAACAAGATGCAATTGTAGCTAGTTCTTCTACATGTGCTTTCATTTCATTGGCGCCTAATGCGCAATTAAGACCTATGCTCAGCGGCTGTGCATGCTGTAGTGAAATATAAAATGCTTCTAGGGTTTGACCACTTAGTGTGCGACCAGAAGCATCGGTGATAGTACCGCTAATCATAATGGGTAAAGGTTCTCGGTTATGATCATCAAAATAATTACGAATAGCAACAATAGCTGCTTTGGCATTAAGCGTATCAAAAATTGTTTCTATCAGCAATAGATCTACACCGCCATCTACCAAACCTTTTACTTGTTCATAATAGGCAGCAACAGCTTCGTCAAAAGACAAGGCTCTAAATCCTGGATTATTAACATCGGGTGATAAACTAAGTGTTTTATTCATAGGACCCATAGCCCCTGCAACAAATTTCTCAACGCCTTGCTGATTGGTTTCTTTTGCATATTCTTCAATGGCTTGCTTAGCACAGCGCGCAGCAGCTACATTGATTTCATAGGCCAATTCTTGCATACCATAATCTGCTAAGGAAACCACTTGCGCATTGAAGGTATTGGTTTCTATAATATCTGCATCTGCATGTAGGTATTGTTTGTGAATGTCGGTTATAATTCTTGCTTGCGTAATAGATAAAAGATCGTTATTCCCCTTTACATCACTTGGCCAATCCTTAAATCGATTGCCACGATAATCGGCCTCTTGTAGCTGATGACGCTGAATCATAGTGCCCATTGCACCATCAATGATAAGAATTCGATCTTCTAGAAGTTGTTGTAATCGTTTCATAAATTTTTTTATAAAAAACTAAGAAACGAGAGTAGATAGGCGTATATACTGATTCGTTTATTAGTTCTGTTGAAAACACGAGCAAGGTCGAACAATAAACAAATCTACCTTGCACTGCAAATATATCTATTTTTAATCTTAATAAAAAAGCTACCCCCTTTATTAAGCTTAAAATTATTTTAAATCTGATGCTTTTTTGAGGGTTATCTCTCTACTAACACTAGTATGTAAACCACTTAATTTCTTGTCTTTATGATCCAATAAACTTATGGTAATAGTAGCTTTCCCCGGTCGTAAGTTTTTTACGAATAGTGGCTCCCATGAAGTGGTAGTGAAGCTTGTATCTCTTTTTACTTTTTTACCTTGGTTTACAATACTCACTTTTACTTTCATGCTATCTGAGTGAATAGCAGCATTTACTACGTAGTAATCTAAAAGCACCTTTTCGATATCGGCTCCTACATATTCACCTTTTGGACGACTATAAAAAAGCATCGGTTTTTTAGACGGTTCTAATTGGCTTAGACTGCCTTTTCTATCAATTTTAAAGTGATATAATTGTGCTGCCTTTTTTTCTTTTATGGATTCGTGATAAGAGCGCGACAAAAATACCAGCACGTAATGTTCGGAGTTTTTAGCAACTCTAACACTGTGCTTAGGTTCATATAAAGCTGTATAGGGTTTATTATCCATAATAAAATGAATATGCTGTCCTTTAGTTGCATTATTGCATCCTTTATCGGTAGCATCATCTGTTTGCACACTGAGTTCATAGCCTTTTACCGAGAAGTTAAACTCTACTTTCACAGAATCATCTGCATCCATACTAGCTTGCACCGTAGCTATAGCAATTTTAGCATCGGGAAATTTAGGAGAAGGTGGAACGGCTTCTATCATCAAGTGGGGAGGCACTTTTTCTACAGTATCCTGGCTAGCAGCAGCATCTGTTGAGGTAGATGAACAAGCGGTAAACATCAAAGATGTTAAAACACACAAAGCTATCAATACGCCATACTTCATTTTCATACAACTAAATTTATTTATCAAAACTACGTTACTTATCGTTAACAGTAGCTAAAAGGAACTTATTTTTTGAGAAAATTTTAAGTTTTTAGTAGTGAAAAAATCGATTATTAAAACCTATTTTTGTTTTCTACAATTATTTTAATCTATGCCTGGTTTTGAATTATTTGGCGCTGATGAGCGTAAAGAAGTAAACGACGTTTTAGAAACGGGAATTTTGATGCGTTATGGCTTTGATGCTGCTCGCAAAGGAATTTGGAAATCTATAGATCTAGAAAATGCTATAAAAGAGCGTTTCCAAACGCCGCATGCACAATTAGTAAGTAGCGGCACAGCAGCCTTAACAACTGCTATGGCTGCATTAGGCATAGGTTATGGAGATGAAATTATCATGCCGGCTTTTACCTTTGTAGCTAGTTTTGAAGCCGTAGTTTCTGTTGGTGCTATACCCGTATTAGTAGACATAGACAACTCGCTTACACTAGATCCAATAGCGGTTAAAAATGCTATTACACCTAAAACAAAAGCCATCATGCCCGTGCATATGTGTGGCTCTATGGCTGATTTAGATGCTTTACAAGCAATTTGCAAAAAACATAATCTTTTACTTTTAGAAGATGCCTGTCAAGCTATTGGTGGCACGTATAAAGGCAAACCTTTAGGAAGCATAGGCGATGCTGGTACCTTTTCATTTGACTTTGTAAAAACAATGACTTGCGGTGAAGGTGGTGTAGTAATGACGAAACATGCCGATGTATATACCAAAGCGGATCAGTATAGCGACCATGGACATGATCATGCTGGGAAAGATAGAGGCGCCGACTTACATCCATTTGTTGGTTATAATTTTAGAATTTCAGAATTGCATGCTGCTGTTGGATTAGCACAAATAAAAAGATTAGACAGCTTTTTAGCTTTACAAAAACGCAATCATCAAATCATAAAAGAAGCATTACAGAGCATTCCTGAAATTACCTTTAGAATACTTCCTGATGAGGCTGGAGATAGTTGTTCTTTTATCAGTTTCTTTTTACCAAGTGAAGCGCTTACACAAAATGCTGTAGCTGCATTTGCCGCTCAAGGTATAGCGGGCAATTTTTATTGGTATAGCAACAATTGGCACTATATTAGCAAATGGGATCATTTAAAAAATGCAGCCTTTATGAATCATCTTCATCCCGATCATAAAGCGCAGATTATCCATCATGCTACAAAATCTTTTGCACAAAGCGATGCCATCATGAGCAGATGTATATCTTCTGCCATAAGCATAGGTTGGACGGAAGAGCAAGTTAAAGAACGCGCAAGCGCAATGGCAAATGCTATCAAATCTGTTTTGCAATCGAATTAAAATCATAATTGCTTTTTCTAATGATGAATACTACTGAATTATTAAAGAAAGTAAGGCAAATTGAATACAAGACCAAAGGCCTAAGCAACCATTTATTTTCTGGCGCTTACCATTCTGCTTTTAAAGGCAGAGGCATGTCGTTTAGCGAAGTACGAGAATACCAATACGGTGATGACGTTAAAAACATTGATTGGAATGTTACTGCTCGCTTCAAAACACCCTTCGTAAAAGTATTTGAAGAAGAGCGCGAACTTACTTTAATGCTATTGGTAGATATTAGTGGCAGTAGCTTGTTTGGAACCCAACAATTAAATAAACGAGCATTAATAACCGAAATTTGTGCGGTACTCGCCTTCTCTGCTAATACCAATAATGACAAAGTGGGGGTTATTTTTTTTAGCGACAAAGTAGAATACTACATTCCGCCCAAGAAAGGCAAATCACATATTTTAAGAATCATACGAGAACTCCTCGCGCAAGAACCAAAAGCGCAAAATCAAACAGCGGTTGGAGAAGCATTGCAATTTTTAAACGCAACGGTAAAGAAAAAAACAATCTGCTTTCTAATTAGCGATCTTATCTCCAAACCCTTTGATAAAGAGTTACAAATTGCAGCAAAAAAGCACGATTTAATTGGTGTACAGGTTAGCGATACCCTCGACGAAACACTTCCAAATCTTGGATTAATAGATCTTATCGATGCAGAATCTGGGAAAACGATTACGGTAGACACCAGCAGCGCTGCGCTTAGAAGCAACTATCATCAAGCCTTTAAGCAGCATCAACACTATGCACAGCAAAGCTTTAGAAAACAAAACGCCACACTGCTGAAGATGACTACCGATTCGGATTATATAAAAATATTACAAGGTTTTTTTAAAAATAGATAAGCTATGCAACGTATCCTCTTTATAGGTTTCATTTTGTTGTGGAGCATTGCAAGTAATGCACAAACAGCATCTACGGTGCAGGGCAAAGTAGATGCAAAACAAATTAGCGTAGGTGATCGCATACATTATTTTTTAGAAGCTGCTATTCAAAAAAATAAAGGAACCCTACAATGGCCTACGCTACCAGACACATTTAATAGTTTAGAAATAATAGAAAAAAGCAAAATTGATACCAGTTTTGCAGGCGATTTCATCACCTATAAACAACAATTACAATTAAGTGGTTTCGACTCTGGCTCTTTTTTAATTCCAAGTTTTAGATTTCAAGTCCAACCTATCGGTCAAGCTAGCTACGAATTAAAAACAGACTCCTTCTATATTAGCATTACAACATTGGCTGTAGACACCACCAAACCTTACAAGAATATTAAGGATATTATTGCTGTAACTACTACCTGGCGAGATTATATAGCATGGATCATCGGCCTACTTATTGGTTTGTTATTAGGTGTAGGACTCGTATGGTATCTGCTAAAACGAAAAGGGAAAAAACTAAAAGATCTATTCGAAAGAAAAAAAGAAACTATCTATGAGCGTGCGTTAAGAGCATTGGAAACTTTAGAAAAAGAAAAATTATGGCAGCATAATCAATCGAAAGAACATTATTCTCGCCTTACAACAATTATAAGAACCTACGTGGAAGAACGCTTTGGCTTACCTATGTTGGAACAAACCACGGATGAATTTATTCAAAATGCCAAACATCATCCTGCATTGCAACCTTATTTTCATTCCTTGGTTGATTTATTACAAATTGCTGATATGGCTAAATTTGCCAAAGCACAACCTTTACCTGAAGAACATATCAAATCATTAGAAATTGCTAAATTATTTATTGTTAACAGCACGCCTAATGAAACGCAAGAAAAGAAATAAATTATGTGGAGCCTCCTAAACGATATCAATCATATTAGCTTTGCTAATCCTTATTTTTTTGCACTTCTCTTTATAGTGCCGCTTTACTTTTATTATCAAAAAAAGAAAACGACTACGAGTTACTTTAGGCTGTCATCTACAGCTGCACTGGAAACACAGGCTCCTAATTGGAAAGTAAAAACAGCTTGGATTTTAAATGCGCTTACTTATTTAGTATTTATTTGTTGTGTAATAGCATTAGCTCGACCACAAACGAGCAATGTTTCAGAATCTATTGACAGTGAGGGAATAGATATGGTATTAGCCATGGACATTTCCGGTAGTATGTTGGCAGAAGATTTAAAACCCAACCGCATTGAAGCAGCTAAAAAAGTAGCGAATGATTTTATTGATCAACGACCGAGTGACCGAATAGGCTTAGTGATTTTTTCAGGAGAGAGCTTTACACAATGTCCTATCACCAGCGATCACAGCGTTTTGAAAACACAATTGTCAGCATTAAAAAGTGGTTTGTTGCAAGATGGCACCGCTATTGGAATGGGATTGGCAACAGGTGTAGATAGATTACGATCTGCCAAAGGGAAAAGTAAAGTATTAATATTACTGACAGACGGCGTTAATAATACTGGCTTAATTGACCCCATGAATGCGTTGGAAATTGCAAAATCATTCGGCGTACGAGTGTATACCATTGGTGTAGGCACAACAGGCAAAGCCCCTTATCCGCAAACTATGCCAGACGGATCGGTGCAAAAAACCATGATGGAAGTACAAATAGATGCTGCCTTACTTACTAAAATTGCTAAGGAAACAGGCGGCAAATATTATAGAGCCACTGGCAATAATGCATTAGAACAAGTATATAAAGAAATTGATCGATTAGAAAAAACAAAAATTGAAATGAGCGCCTATCGCCATTACAAAGAATTGTTTGGCATCTTTTTATGGATAGCAATCATTGCACTGATAGCACAATTAGCCTTACAACTTTGGGTGTACCGAAAAATAACCTTATAAATAAAACTCCCTTAGGGGAGTTTTATTTTTTATGGTATGCTTATTTAGGAATGTTTGCGTAAAAACTTAATCACCAATACAATAACGTAAATGATTAATACTAAGTTGAAAATCTGCCAAGCAGCAGTGGCGTATGTATAAAAAGAGTTTGCAAAAAGCATGGTTGAGAGGTTTAAGGGATAACAAAAAGATTTTACATTTATTACGTAGTGCTCCTAGGCTACTATTTGAAATTATTACTAACTTGTTTGACAGGACAAACATAGCATTTTTTTGAAATTAAAATGAAAACTTTGTTTCGATTTTATCTAAACAATATATGCGTTTTTTACATGTATAATGTATACTTAAAATAGCTTGTGATTATTACAGATCAGCTAATAGAATAAAGCATTTAGGAATTTAGCTACCGTAAATTGAAAATTATACTTAGCTCCATAAATATTATAAATTCAAAATTTCATCGAAACAAATCGAAACTTTTTCGAAACTCGAAACAATATTATAGACATAAAAAACTCCCTTTCGGGAGTTTTTTTATGCATTTGCAATATAGGCTTCTACTTTTTTGACCATATTTTTGGAACCTATAAATATGGGTACTCGTTGATGTAAGGCATTGGGTTCAATAGTTAAAATTCGCTGCATACCATCGCTAGCAAAACCACCTGCCATTTCTACAATAAACGACATCGGATTGCATTCGTATAACAGTCGCAGTTTGCCATTAGGGGATTTGCTATCAGCAGGATACATAAAAATGCCGCCTTTTATTAATGTTCTGTGCAAATCGGCCACCATGGAGCCTATATAACGAAGCGAATAAGGTCTGCCCTCCTCTTTGTTGGTATCCATACAATAGTCCATAAACGCTTTTATACCACCATCGTATTTAGCACTATTACCTTGATTGATAGAATAGATCTTGCCATCTTCAGGGCATTTTAAATTTGGATGCGACAAGCACCATTCACCAATAGAAGGCTCAAGGGTAAATCCATTAACGCCTAATTTGGTTGCATAAACCATCATGGTACTGCTACCATAAATAACATAACCAGAGGCCATTAGATTTTTGCCCGATTGCATAAAATCAGCTTCTACACAGGGTTCGCCCAATTTACTTATGCGCTTATAGATGGCAAAAATAGTGCCAATGGAAGCATTCACATCAATATTGGATGAGCCATCTAAAGGGTCAAATAATACCACATATTTCGAATTCTTGGAATAGGGATCATCAAAAGCAATAAAATCGTCATTTTCCTCAGAAGCAACCCCGGCACAATCCGTGCTACTTTTAAGCACATCAATCAATATGGCATCGGCATAAATATCCAATTTCATTTGCTCTTCCCCTTGCACATTGGTTGCGCCGTGTTTACCTAAAATATCTACTAAACCAGCTTTATTTACTTGCTTATTAATCATTTTACACGCTAACCCTATATCTCGGAGAATAGACGATAATTCGCCTGTTGCCTGCTTGAATTTTCGTGTTTCTTGGATCGTAAATTCATCCAATGTCATTAATTTTCTTTGCGGTTTCATGCCTATAAATAATGTTTAATAAATATCAATTAAAATACTTTCGCAATTATACAAAATATTTTGTGGAAGCTACTCATTTTATTATATATAGAGCGTACCTTTGCGCCAACAAATAAGTCAAACCCTATTTGAATATATCCAATTTATAACAATTAAAAACTTGGGCTTATGGTACAATACTTCAAAAACATCAATCGTCAGACGCTTGAAATTGACCAACCGGATGCAGCCAATTGGATAAACGTTACCCCGCCATTTCAACCCGATGAAATTGATAAATTATCCTCTCAATTAAATATCCATAGAGATTTTTTAACAGATACCTTAGATATTGAGGAGCGTGCACGTTACGAATCGGACGATGATGTAAAATTGATCATTTTAAAAACACCGGTAGAAAATAAGTCGTTAAACGAAAGTGACGCCTATTATATTACCATTCCAATTTCTATTATCATTACCGATAAAAACCAAATTGTAACGGTAAACTCTTTTGAGAATGTGGCTATCCGTAGATTTTTAAACTCTTTTGCGAAGCGTCATCCAGAGCGTCCCAATATGATGGTGCTCAAAATTTTCGAAAAAGTGGTATTGGATTTCATGCAAGTTTTGAAAGAAATAAATCAGCGTAGGAATAATTTCGAACAAAAATTATATGATTCTAACCGTAATGAAGAATTATTGTATTTAATGCGCATTCAAAAAAGCTTGGTGTATGTGATTACCGCTTTGCGCTCTAATGAGTTATTGTTGATGAAGATGGAACGCACCAACTTTTTAAATTGCGACGAAGATGAACGAGAATTTTTAAGTGATTTGATTGTAGAGTTTTCTCAGGCCTTGGAAATGGCGAATACCTATACCAACATTCTAAATTCTACTTTAGATGCATTTGCTAGTATTATCAATAATAATATGAACATGGTCATGAAACGATTGACCAGTATTACCATTCTCATATCTATACCTACCTTGATTGCAAGTGTTTATGGCATGAATGTAAAACATTTGCCTTATGCAGATAGTCCCTATAGTTTTTATGTACCCATAGCTATATCGATCTTAATTTCGGTGATGGTAAGTTTATACTTCAATAAGAAAAAATGGTTCTAATACCATCTAAATAAAAAGCATGAAATTATTAGACGGCAGCTTAGTAGCAGCCCATTACAAAGAAAAAATAAAAGAGGAAGTAAAAAGTCTTATTTCCCAAGGCTCTAAAAAGCCTCATTTAGCAGCTATTTTAGTAGGCAACAACCCTGCTAGCGAAGCCTATGTGGGTGCCAAAGTGCGTACTTGCGAAGAAATTGGATTTGCATCAACCTTACTTCGTTTAGATGCTCAAATTGATGAAGCTAGTTTATTAAAAGAAATTGCTGCCCTCAATGAAAATAAAGATGTTGACGGCATTTTAGTGCAATTGCCCTTACCTAAGCACATTAGAGAAGCATCCATTATCAATGCTATCGATCCATCAAAAGATGTCGATGGCTTTCATCCTGTATCTATTGGCAAATTAGTACTTGGCCAAGACACCTTTTTACCGGCAACGCCCTATGGTATTTTACTTATGCTATCTTATTATGGCATAGACCTTTCTGGCAAACATTGTGTGGTTGTTGGTCGAAGCAATATTGTGGGCACTCCAATGAGTATTTTATTGAGCAGAAATAATGCTTATGGCAATGCTACGGTTACGCTTACACATTCAAAAACTAAAGATTTAAAAGCACATTGCTTACAAGCAGATGTAATTATTGCAGCCATTGGCATACCCTATTTCTTAAAAGCTGATATGGTAAAAGAAGGCGCCATCGTAATTGATGTGGGCATTAATAGAATTGAAGATGCAAGTAAAAAAAGCGGCAGCAGATTAGTAGGTGATGTAGATTTTGACGCAGTAGCTCCTCAATGTAGTTATATCACTCCCGTTCCTAAAGGCGTTGGCCCCATGACCATTTGCGGCTTAATGCAAAACACATTAAATGCAGTAAAAAACAAGCGCTAATACTTGATCAACACCATCAACCATAACGATTTAGCTGTGCGCTACCCTGTAATGGAGCATTTTTATACGCTTCAAGGAGAGGGTGCCTATGCTGGTTATGCGGCCTATTTCATTCGCTTAGGCGGGTGCGATGTAGGTTGTGTATGGTGCGATGTAAAAGAAAGCTGGGACGCCAATGCACATCCTCAATTAGCAGTAGAAGAGCTACTCCATCATGTGTTAGCAAG
>Ga0114981_10000081_pt1 | contig 50320 bp, 46 predicted proteins | sample S_140806_MF_Meta_FD_87028 | JGI IMG/M metagenome (GOLD analysis project Ga0114981, IMG submission 87028) | Freshwater microbial communities from Lake Simoncouche, Canada to study carbon cycling - S_140806_MF_MetaG | ecosystem: Environmental > Aquatic > Freshwater > Lake | place: Lake...
AAAGGGAAAAGGGGAATTGTTTTTAAATGCAACAGATATTTTAAATACGATGATAATCAAAAAAGAAATTCAGGGTCAGGGTTTCAAATATCTTAGTACCGATTATTACGAGACCCAAGTAATAAGGCTGGGGTATAATTACAAATTTTAACGAAAGAGAAGACCCGAAAAACACTAGCAAGTAACAGGGGTTTTGCAATAGGCTCTTGTGTCTCACTTCAAAGAAAATATTTACTAAATTTGCAAATAAATCTTGCTTATGGTTTTCTGTGTTTTGTATCGGTAAGCCGCATGCAAAATGCGCGGAATATTTTAGGGCAGATAAAACAGACATAGATAAATGAAAATTTTATTAAAATATTTGACTATTCTTTTAATTTTTAATTGCTGTAATACAATTGAAAATACACGCTATGGTGGATTGCCCACACAAAGAAGCTATAAACATTTTACAAATAGAAAAATTGATAACCAATCTTCAGTGTTCAACTTTAAAGACGCTGAGAAGGATTACAATCTAGGGGGCTCTATTGTTTTAACAAACAAGGCATTAAATGCTACGAATGTGACCCTTGATAGTTTTGTAAACCTACACAAAACCATTGCTTTTCTTATTATCAGAAATGATACCATTCTTTATGAAAAATATATTAGAAACTATACTGATACATCTTTAATTTCTTCATTTTCTTTGGTAAAACCTATGATCTCGACATTAATAGGAATTGCAATAGCAGAAGGGAAAATAGATAACATAAATAGTCCCATCTCAAATTATCTCGATGAATATAAAGGCAATGCTGGATTTGAAGAAATTACCATAAAAAACCTGCTTCAACATAACTCTGGTATCCAATTTACGGATGAAAAATTTAGTTTAACGTCGGATAATGTTCAGTTTTATTGGGGAAATAACTTAAGAGAAAAGTTGTCAAAATTAACACTTGAAACCGCACCTAATAAAAAATTTCACTACAGCAGTGCGAACACGCAGTTATTAGCTCTAATTATAGAAAGAGTTACCAATGAACCAATTTCCAAATATTTGGAAACAAAAATCTGGAAACCGTTAGGAATGGAAGCTCCTGCATATTGGAGTTTGGATAACGATAATGAAAATGGTATGGAAAAATCTTTTTGCTGCCTTCAGGCGAGAGCGATTGATTACGCTAAATTTGGAAGATTATATTTAAACGAGGGCAAATGGGAAGGTGAAAAAATCATTTCTAGAGATTTGGTTTCACAATCAACTCATTCCGACCCTGAAAATAACAACAGACTTAACTACAATTATAACTGGGGTATTGGTCCATTAAAATATGGCAGTTTTTATGCAGTTGGGTTGTATGGTCAATACCTTTATCTCTTTCCAAAAAAAAATATTCAAATTGTGCGGTTTGGTGATGCCGAATTATCATATAATCCGAGCTATTGGTTAGATATCTTTATTCAAATTATTGACCAACTTGACAAAAGTTAGAACTTAATCATATCGTTCATACGTATCACTATCAAATATAAACGTCTAAGATCGTATCATCTTATCTTGATTTATCATATCACAAGCCATTTTTTAATAAACATAATAAATTGAAAAAACTGACGATAATACTTTGTGTGATATTCTTAACTCAACATGAAACATCTGCTCAAGCTGAATTTGAATTGAAACCGTCCCAAAGTATGTCTATAACTGGAAAAGGATTTGGACAAGATGCAACTAAAAATCCTTACGATAATCAAAATTGCTTTGCTGTAGTAGAAAATATTGGAAAAAAAGAATTTTTTATTAGAACGCAACAAAATGGAAAAATTATTGAAACAATGCCGATCAAAGTAGGAGAGATAAAAAAAGTAAAACTCCTCAAAGGTTATGAATTGTGCTTGGACACCAATTCAAAATCAAAAGCTAAAGTAGAATTTGAAAAGATGGAAGAATAAAACTTGTAGCAACAATATATGTTAAATAATAGCTGTATATCGGCAGGCTACTATTCACCTACTAAATGTTAAATAAATCACGGCTCCCCAAACTCATCAACAATAACCTTCACATGCGCTGGTGTCTGTAATCTAAGACCTGGCTTATAACCATGGTTCTTAAGTACAGGTAAAACATTTTCACTCAATTTGATCCACCTGCGCAATTGAGCACTGCCACTTTTCTTTGATGTATTCGTGAATTATAGCTGCGCCAGCTCCCCGTAACCGTATGATTTTATTCTAAATCTCTCTTCCATTTTCTAAATTGGTCTAATTGGGTATAAAAAAAGCCCTGGGGTTTCCGAGGGCTTTAAGTTTAAAATGACATTGCTAATCGGGTTCCTAACTTGGAGGATAGTCGTTCCATGACTTCACCTACTTTTTTGTCTACAATTCGGGCATAGTGCTGGGTGCTTGTAATATTTTTGTGGCCAAGCATTTTACTCACACTTTCAATTGGTACTCCGTTCATCATTGTAAGCGTGGTCGCGAAAGTATGACGAGCGATGTGATAAGATAAGTTTTTGGTAATGCCACAGAAGTCAGCTAACTCTTTGAGGTAGGCATTCATCTTTTGATTGCTCAGTATAGGTAATACGAAATCATCTGTTTCAAGCAAATCCAATTCAACATACTTGTTAATGATTTGCATAGGAACACCCAACAAGGGCACGTTTGCAAGCCCTCCTGTTTTTTGCCTTTTGGTTTTAATCCAGGTGCCAGCTTCATTTCGCTCAATCTCGCAACGTCTGAATTTTTTCACATCCGCGTAAGCCAAACCCGTGAAGCAAGAAAATACAAAAAAGTCCCTTACTCTAATAATCCTATCAAATGAAGAGGTGTACTCCATAATTGATTTCAATTCATCCTCTGTAAGGTAGGGGCGGTCAACTTCTTTAATTGTTAAGCTTATTCCTGCAAATGGATCCCTTAATATCCATCCATGACGGAGACAACGATACGTTATCCTTTTAAGATTTTGCAGGAACTTATTTGTGGTGTTGAAACTGCAACCTTTTTCTGTTTTCAAATACAAACCAAATTCAGTAACCATGTAATGATCGATGGATTTAATCGGCACATCGCTGGCTTTGTATTTGATTTTTAGAAAATTCGAGAAATGATTTTTAGCAGCATTTGTTTCAAAAAAACCATTCCGCCCCATGGCGTAATCTCTTTGCTGGTATAGGATATACCAAATTCCATATTCGGTGTATTTCTATTGCTACGCATTAGGATGTCAATTATAAATATACGGGTTTTTCTCTATTGCGTAATCTGGGTTAAAATACCTTAGAAATATTCATCTAAAAGATAGCGAGAAGGGAATGGAAAAAGTTAAGATTACATCAATGGACTTTTATATCACTCTCATTTCCCAAAATTCATTAAATTTTATGAACTCAGCACGTTTCCTAGCAAAAAAGGGTGGGTTCTGGTATACATCAAAAACCCCAATATTCTACCAAATCAGTATGATTTATTGGGGTTTTTGTTTTATTATGGCTTATTAATATTTTTGATAATTAAAATCATAAAAAATAAGACACAAATTAGACACCTAAATAAAAACCATTTATGTCCAAATTCTTTAAAACTTAAAAAACAAAGAGTTACTGAATAAAAACTTTCCATTATCCCAGAAATCTCTGAAAAGCAGATTATCTACATAATAAACCATACTACCCTGACCTAACGATTCAGCGCCTATAGCCAATGATTCTTTAAACTTTTCCAGTGCTTTGAAACCAACATAGCCACTTGGTTTAAAGGATTTATCATTCATTCCAATATTAAAAGTACCATCACCACTAAGTTTGAAAGTCGAATTAGTGGTTTTAAGAGAGAAATAAGCGTTTGACTGTCCGTAAGCTAATGGATGAGTAGGATCTAATTTTACTTTAAAAATAGCTCCCGGTGTACCTTCACTTAGTTCACGTCGGTCATCACCTGCATAATCAGACAAGGCTAAAATTTTATTTGCTTTAGAGGCAGCATCTTCATCTGAAGCATTTTTGAGCGCAAAACCTGATTTTCCACTAAACAAAGAAAGCGCATCACCTAAAACAATTAACCTGCCTCCTTTTTTGACCCAATTAGAAAGGGTGCCAAGCGTATTATCGGAAAATCTAAAATATCCTTCTGGAATAATAATCACATTAAAATCATCTAAATTAGATCTTTCGAGTCTTGCTGCATCCAATATAGCTAAAGGCATTTTCAATTCTTGTTCCAAATAAAACCATAGATGTCCCAAATCGTTTGCATAAGCTTGTTCACCACCTAAAACTGCTACATTAGGCGCCTTTATGAGTTGGAAATTCCGAGATCCGAAATCACTTCCAGACGTTACGAAACCTGTGGAGACAGCCTTTACTTTAATCTTATTTTCATTGGCAAAAGAAGCAATGAGTGATGACAAATTTTCTGACTTAGGATTATCCCCCCTGGTTACCACTAATGTTCCCCGTTCATATTGATTGCCTTCCACAGAAAAAGGTTCATTTGCCACACGTACCTGAATCCCATCCTGTAGAAGACGAGTTAAAAATACGGCTTGCTCCATGGACTCCCATTTTACCAAATAAGCATAGTTATTTTTCCCATTTAAGGACTGAGGATTTTCAAAAGTATAGCCTTTAATCTCAGGCTCAATACATGTTTGAGTAGCAAATCCTGGCAAACCGTAAGCGTATATTAGAGACCAGGCAGTAATATCATAGGTATTGGAATCTTGTACCTCCACCTCTGGATCCAATAGTATTTGAGCCATCATGCCTCTTGGCTGACAGGCATTAATGATTAAATCACCAGATTCAATATCGAGGGAAGTATTTTTTCCTGTTTCATATTGAAATGCCTGAACGCTCATTTTTTTTGAAGCCGTACCATATTTAATGCCATTTTTATCTAAAAGGGCACAAAAACGTTTCAAACGATCTGCGACCGCTGATTTTTTCACAACAAATGATTTATAAATGCCAGGAGGATTTTCAGCAGATTTTTTAAAGAAAGCTGCAAATTCTTCATTTAATTTTTTGGCATTTGCCGATGCCATTTCAACGGTTGATAAGGCAGTTGTTTTATGGTGAGCAATACGGTCGGCCAACTTTAAGGTATCGCCGTTTGGCAATAATATGGCTAATCCAGCGCCAATTCCACCTTGCTCATAAGTCATCCCAATGGAACCATTATAAGTAGGATAGGTGTCTCCATAGCTTGGGTATAAAAGGTCGAAAACTTCTCTTGTAAAGTAAAGCCAGCCATTTGCATCGAAATATTTAGCATGATTTTTACCAATTTGATATTGAAAATCTTTCTGCCATTTAGTTACATAACTGTGATAAGGATTTGCAGCTGGCGCAAAATAATAGGGACTTGAATAGCCCTGTTCATGAAAATCGGCATGAATTTGAGGCAGCCAATTCAAATATTGAACAACCCTTTGCTGTGTTTCAATTTGTGTTTGCCAAGCCCAGTCTCTATTTAAGTCGAAATAGTAATGATTAGGACGACCTCTTGGCCAAGGCTCCTGGTGTTCTCTTGCATCAGGTCTAACATCAGGCACTTTATTAGCCACTTGCTTATACCAATGGGTGTATCTTGAATATCCATCAGGATTTAAACTAGGATCTAAAATAATCAACGTATTTTTTAATTGTCTTTTTATATTATCATCGGACGCATTTGCCAGTTCAAAAAGTGTAATCATAGCTGTTTCGGAACAAGACGCTTCATTTCCGTGAACACCAAAACTCAACCAGACAATAGATAATTCATCCCATTTAGCTTCTGTTTTTCCAGGTAATAGGCCAGCTCTTCGCTGATTATTAACCCTTATTTGCTCCAAATTCGCCAAATTTTCAGGTGTAGAAATAAAAGTTAGCAACAAAGGTCTGTTTTCAGTAGAACGTCCATATTCTATTAACTTTACCTGAGAGCTATTGGAAGCAACATACTTTACATACTCAACCAGAGATTCATGTGGGGTAAATTCATGTCCAAAACGGTTAGAAAGAAAATGATAAGGCGACTTGAGTTGAGCAAAAAGAGAAGCATTTATTCCTAATAAAAAGAGGGAAAAGAGGATAAAATTCCTAAAAGGTCGAATAAGAGACATAAGGTAAAAATTAGAATGATTTTCAAATAAGACAATCTAAATTAACATTAAAATACAGATTCTGCAATTTTTTTAATGGTATCCACGTCACCCATTGTATAGTAATGCAGACAGGGAACACCAGCGGCTTTAAGTTCTTTACTTTGAGCCACACACCATTCTATGCCAACTTGTCGTTTTGCCTCTGCTGTTTTTGCTGAAACAAAAGCAGAAACTAAATCCTCAGGTAGATTTATATAAAAATGACGAGGAATAGAGCTCAACTGGTAAACCTTGGTCAGTGGTTTCAAACCTGGTACAATTGGAATATGGATACCTGCATTTCTGCAATTATCTACATATTCAAAGTATTTTTTATTATCAAAAAACATTTGAGTGACAATATATTCTGCCCCAGCTTCAACTTTCTGTTTAATGAAAGCAAGATCACTTTCCATATTGGGTGCTTCAAAATGTTTTTCTGGATATCCAGCAATACCAATACAAAAATTTGTTTTTTGACCATTTTCAATGTTCTCATCTAAGTATCTGCCATGATTCATGTCATCAATCTGTTTTACAAGATCTAGAGCATAAGCATTTCCGCCAGGTTCAGGAACAAATTTAGAATCAAATTGCAGTGCATCACCCCTAAGCGCGAGCACATTATTTATATCAAGGAAATTTAAATCAATCAGTGCATTTTCTGTATCTTCTCTATTAAAACCACCACAGATAAGATGGGGAACTGCATCGACTTTGTATCGATGCATAATTGCGGCACAAATACCTACCGTACCTGGTCTTTTCCTAATGGCTGTTTTTTCATAATAACCAGAATCCTGACGTTTGTAAATATATTCTTCCCGATGATAGGTAACATCAATAAAAGGCGGTTTAAATTCCATTAGCGGATCCAAAAGATTAAAAATATCTTGCATGCCACTTCCTTTTAATGGAGGTAAGACTTCGAAAGAAATGAGCGTTTTACCGTCTGCTTTTTTTAAGTAATCAGTTACTTTCATAATATACAATGTTCTATATAATTGAAAACTATTAACAGTCATTAACCTTTTAAAGGTAGAAAAGTTAACTCAGTCTGCAAAGAAAAGCTAAATTGCAGCAAATTTCCTCAAAATTCATGAAAAGGATACTATTTCCCACTACAATTTCAAAAGGTAGAGCTTACCTTACTTTAGTAATACTGAGTTTAATTTGGGGGACATCCTTCATTTTGATTAAAAAAGGCTTAAGTGTTTTTCCACCTGACCAGGTTGCCAGCCTGCGAATGGGCATGTCTGGTATTATTTTTCTACCCTTTATGATCATGCAATTCCAAAAATTTAATTGGAAAAAAGTTCATTTAATCATTTTCGTAGGTTTGGCCAGCAGTACTATTCCTGCCTTTTTATTTGCCAATGCGCAAATGCATATCAGTTCTTCGATGGCGGGTATTTTAAATTCATTGACGCCCCTTTTTACCTTATTTTTAGGCATTCTGTTTTTTAAATTACCTTTTGCCTGGTTGCGCATATCTGGTGTGATTTTGGGCCTAGTTGGTGCCTATTTATTACTCACTCAAGGACAAATATTTGTTCCAGAGGGAGAAGTCCGTTGGGGAATTTTAATTGTCCTTGCTGCCTTGTTATATGGAACTGGTACAAATATCGTGGGAACAAAACTGAAGGATATGCCTAGTTTTCAGATCAGTATTTATTCTTTCGGTTTAACTGGACTCCCTTTATTTATCTATTTGATGGGTTTCACAAACTTTACAGAAATCTTAGCTGTTCAGCCTGGCGCCTGGCAAGCAGTGGGCTATATTTTCTTTTTGTCTTTAGTTAGTACTGTTTTGGCCTCCGTTATTTTTTTCGAATTAATACAGCAGACATCCCCTCTTTTTGGATCAATGGTAGCATATATGATGCCATTAGTGGCTATGATGTGGGGATTTTTAGACGGAGAAATAATGGGTTGGTGGAATTTCGCAGGCATGTTTTTAATTCTTTCCGGCGTTTACTTAAGCCGAAGCAGATAGTCCTTTGTTATTTTTTTTCACAGGCACCGTCACAATGTCCGTAAAGATTTAAGGAATGATGGGTAATTTTAAAATGTAAAAGTTCGCCCATCATCGTTTTAATTTGTTGAATTCTGGGATCACAAAATTCCAGCACCTTTCCACAATCGAGGCAGATCAGATGATCGTGTTGTTTGAATCCGAATGATTTTTCATATTGTGCCAGATTTTTACCAAATTGGTGGCGTTTCACCAAATCACAATGAACTAATAGTTCCAGCGTGTTATAAACGGTTGCGCGACTTACCCTGTAACTTTGGTTTTTCATGTGAATATAGAGCGCCTCAGCATCAAAATGATCTGTTCTGTGGTATATTTCCTCTAAAATAGCAAACCTCTCAGGTGTTTTCCGCTGGTTCTGTTGTTCCAGAAATACAGTGAATATTCGCTTTACCTCTTTAAAGACGTCGATTGTGGTCTTTGTTTCAACCATGATGTTTCAAGTTATAATACAAATTTAATCAATCTAGCCTAACAACGGAAGAAATATTATCAAGTGCTTGCAAAGACCTTATGACCAGATGCAATTGATCTGTATTTTTTATGACTAATTTTAATCTACATTCAAAATATCCTTCATCCCCTTCAATAACCATAGAACGAATATTCAGGCCAAGTTGAGATGAAATCTGGTGAGATAGTTGTTCAATAACACCCGGACCACTGTCGATTCCCGTTATTTTTATTTCTGCAATAAAATTTACATCTGTAGTTGAATGCCAGGAAGCTGACAATATTCTGTAACCATAGTTTACCATTAGATGTGCTGCATTTGGACATGAACTTCTATGTATTTTCAGTCCCACATTATGGGTCAAAAAGGCAAAAATATCGTCACCTGGAAGTGGGTTACAACAATTTGCCAAACTGTATTCATACTGATCTGCAGATTCCCCATTGACTAAAAGCTTAGGTTTTTCAGCAGGTTTAATAGCATGTTTTTTTTCAACCTCGTGTTTATCCATATCTGGAAAAACCAATTGCGTTGAAAGTTCTTTTAACTTTCCATTTTCAACATGAAATCTTTTAAAAATATCCTGAATATCTCTTGTTTCTGAAGCGATGTCATAATACAAGTCAATCGAAGATTTGTAATCGAAGAATTTTAGAATCAATTCCAGTGATTCATCATATTCAACCCGAAGATTTTTTAACTTTCTTTCTAAATATTCTTTTCCAATTTCACCTTTCCTTTTTCTTTCTTCCTTCATTGCCGACCTTATCTTGGCCTGAGCTTTACCTGTGGTTGTCATCTTCAACCAATCTTCGGAAGGTTTTTGATTTTTGGAAGTATGCACCTGTATTTGATCTCCATTTTTTAACACCTTCCCAAAAGGAACCAATTTATTATTGACCCTTATAGAAGTACAATGGTAACCAATGTCTGTATGAATATGAAAGGCAAAATCTAAGGCTGTTGATCCCGCTGGAAGCAACTGCACATCACCTTTGGGAGTATAGATATAAAGTTCTTCTTTGAAAAGGCTGTTAGCACGAAAATCTACTAAAAACTCAATGGCATTGGCAGATGGATTTTCTATTGTTTCTCTTACCGAATCTAACCAACGTTCATAAACATCTGGTTGAGAGGAAATTCCTTTATATTTCCAATGAGCTGCGTATCCCTTTTCCGAAATATCATCCATTCTCTCTGTACGAATCTGCACCTCTACAAATCTACCTCCAGGGCCGATCACCGTAGTATGGAGTGATTCATACCCATTTGATTTAGGGGTAGTAATCCAATCTTTTAGCCTATCAGCTATGGGAGTATGGACGTCAGTCACCACAGAATAAGCCTGCCAGCAACTGATTCTTTCTTTTTCTGCAGGCACATCAATGATAATACGAACGGCAAACAAATCGTAAACTTCTTCGAATTCTACTTTTTTAGTTTTTATTTTATTCCAAATAGAATAAATAGATTTAGGTCTGCCAAAAATGCGATATGCAAAGCCAAGTTCATTTAATTTTTCTTTAAGAGGAGCTATAAATTTGTCAATATAATTTTCCCTGTCCCTTTTTGTTTCATTTAGCTTTTTAGCTATTTTTTGATAAATTTCAGCATCTGTAATTTTCATACACAGATCTAAAAACTCCGTTTTAAAATTATAAAGACCTAATCTATGGGCTAAAGGAGCATAAATGTAGCTTGTTTCAGCAGCAATTTTCAGTTGTTTATGGCGTTCCATAAATCCAAGGGTCCGCATATTATGCAAGCGGTCTGCCATTTTAATCAATACTACCCGGACATCATCAATGAGGGTGGAGAGTACTTTTTTAAAATTTTCAGCCTGGTGGCTTTCAGCATTATAAGCGGCATCAAGTTTTGTCAGACCATCTACAATTTTAGCAACGCGAACACCAAATTTGTTTTCTATTTGCGTTAAAGTAATTTCTGTGTCCTCTACTACATCATGTAATAAGGCACAAATAATACCAGTAGGTCCCAGACCAATCTCTTCGGCACAAATTCTGGCTACGGCAATTGGGTGTAAAATATAGGGATCTCCCGATTTTCTTCTTTGGTTAGCATGTGCCTTTAAGGCAATTTCATACGACTCTCTAATGTTCTTCCGATCATTGTCATCCATAGGAACCCTAATAGACTGAATAAGCCCATTATAGGCTGTTTCAACAGTTTTGAGTTCTTCCGGTGCAGCAATTAATAATGTTTCCATCTTAGAAAATACAATAATTTGATATCTACTTAAAGATTAACGCCTAAAATAGTAAATATGTCCCATAAAATGATCCTTTTTATCTCCATAAAAAAAAATAGACGCATCTTTAAAATTAAATTTCACAATCAACAAAAAATAATTTATATTTGCGCTCAATTTATTAAAAAGCTGAACTTTAACAGTTTTCTATTAATTGTACGCGGGTGTGGCGAAATTGGTAGACGTGCCAGACTTAGGATCTGGTGCCGCGAGGCGTGGGGGTTCGAGTCCCTTCACCCGTACAAATATTATCTTTGCAGTTATCCATCAAGGGTAACTGCAAAATTTTTTGGGACGTTCCCATTTCATTAAAATAAATAATTCAGCCTTATGCCAACTGTTGTCAGAGAAAATGTGGATGAATTGAGTGCCATGCTAACTGTTAAACTTTTACCAGAGGATTATCTGCCTAAGTTAACCACAGAATTAAAAAAATATTCTCAAAAAGCTCAAATAAAAGGCTTTAGAAAAGGGAAAACACCTGAAAGCTACGTTAAAAAACTATATGGACAATCTCTGTTATTAGATATTGTTAATAATGAAGTTAAAGAAGGATTATCAAACTACATCCGGGAAGAAAAACTTGTCCTTTTTGGAGAACCCCTCATAAATGAAAAGCAAACCATTTATGATTTTGATGTTTTCAAATCTGAACCCATGGATTTTCTTTTTGACATTGGTCTTTATCCCGATGTGAAAATTCAGGGTATTGATAAAGAGACTATCTATGATTTTTTTGTTCAGGATGTTGCTGACGATAAAGTAGAGGAAGCCTACGCTAATCTTCTTCAGGATTTGGGCGAACCGTCCCCAATAGCATCTGGTTTTATAGCTGGAGATTTATTAACCTGTGATTTTACAGAACTTGCTGATGGTGAAGAAACGGCCGATTCACTGAGAGTTAATAATGTGATTAGCTTCAGCGACTTAAATGAAAACCTAAAAGAACAAATCAAATTACTTTCTGTTGGTGATACATTTATTGTTGATAAAGTATATGACCTCGAGCCAAAATTAGATGAAAAGCTCTTTAGAAAACATGTTTTAAAACTAGATGATAGTGATGAAAGCACCATTTCTGAAAAGTTTCAAATAAAAATAACAGAGGCAAAAAGAGTTCTTCCCGCATTAGAGGACGAAGCGTTTTTTCAAAAAGCGTTTGGCGTTAATAGTGTGACAAACAGCGAAGAAGGAAAGGCCATAATTAAAAAACATATTGGTAATGAGACTTTGAGTTATTCTAATGGCCTTTTATTCAGGGACATTCAGGAAAAACTTATGTCTAACCATGAAGTTCCTCTTCCTGAGGCATTTATCAAAAGATACTTGCTGGAATCTGATAAAAATTTAACGGAAGAAAAACTTTCAGGGGAGTTTCCAAATGTTACTTCTTCCATTAAATGGAGTTATTTAAAATCCCTCCTTTTAAGTACTTTAAACGTAGTCGTTACCAAAGAAATGGTGCAAAACCATATTGGAAGTAAAATAAGAGGCTATTTTGGACAACAGGTTGCAGGCATGGAGTCGTTTATTCAAAATATGGTTGAAAAAATGATGGAAGATGAAAAGCAAGTTAATCAAGCCTACGATGAATTGGAAAATTCAATGATGATGTTCAAAATTCAAGAGGCTGTTACCTTAAATGAAATAATATTGCCAAAAGAAGAATTCGAAGAAAAGACTAAAATATTCAACAGGCAAAACGATCTAGAAGAGGAAGCTCCTGCTGAATAGTTTTTTTTATTTAATTATTCAGTAGCGTTTAAAACCCTATTTTAATTTTAGTGTTTTCTTTCTAAACAAACCTCAGCCATGATTCAAAAAGACGAATTCCGTAAATATGCCGTTCAACATTTAGGAATGAGCGGTATGCACTTGGATAAATATGCCCAGAAATCAGGTTCTTTTATCCCTGATATAAGAGCCTTTACGCCCAATGTTATCGAGGAAAGGTCGATGAATATTGTTGGGTTAGATGTATTTTCCAGATTGATGATGGACAGAATCATTTTCCTTGGTCTTGCTATCGATGAGTATGTTGCCAATGTGATCCAGGCTCAATTACTCTTTTTGGAATCTACAGACTCTAAAAGAGATGTTCAGTTATTTTTAAATAGTCCAGGGGGTTCTGTAATTGCTGGTTTAGGAATTTATGATACCATGCAATACATAAGCCCCGATGTAGCTACTATTTGTACGGGAATGGCCGCTTCAATGGGAGCTGTACTCCTCGCTGCAGGTACTAAAGGCAAAAGATCTGGTCTTCCTCATAGCCGTGTAATGATTCACCAACCTTTAGGTGGTATGCAAGGTCAGGTTTCTGATATGGAAATTTATTATACCTTGGTTAAAGAACAGCAGAAATCATTATATGATATTCTAAGTAACCATACAGGTCAAACTTATGAGGTTATCGAAAAAGATTGTGATCGCGATAATTGGATGACTTCAAAAGAAGCAGTGACCTATGGCTTGTTGGATGAAGTTTTAGATAAGAGCAATAAAGAAAAAAAGAAAGAAGCTTAATTCTTCTGTTAATAAATGGCAAAAAGTAAATTAAATTTTCACTGTTCGTTTTGTGGCAAAGATAAAACGGAAACATTGATGCTCATTGCGGGTATCGATGCCCATATTTGTGAAGTATGTGTTGAACAAGCTCATGATATTGTTCAAGAAGAATTATATGGTGGTGTAAAAAATGGAGCGCGTTCTAAAAATCCAAAAGATAATAAGTTATCATCTGACAAACAAAATTCCTTTTCTGACCAAATCCTTTCTCCCATGGAGATGAAGACAAAGTTAGATCAGTATATCATTGGTCAAGATGAGGCAAAAAAATATCTTTCCGTCGCCGTTTATAATCATTATAAAAGGCTTCAGCAACCCAAAGAGGACGATGTGGAAATTGAAAAATCAAATATTCTTCTGATAGGACGCACAGGAACTGGAAAAACTTTACTTGCCAAAACTATCGCACGGATGTTAAACGTTCCTTTTGCTATCGTAGATGCAACTGTTTTTACTGAAGCAGGTTATGTGGGCGAAGATGTGGAAAGTATATTAAGTCGTTTATTACAGGTTTGTGACTATAATGTTAGTGCAGCTGAAAGGGGAATTGTATACATCGATGAAATCGATAAGATTGCAAGAAAAAGTGACAATCCTTCTATTACTCGTGATGTTTCAGGTGAAGGCGTTCAACAAGCTTTGCTTAAAATGCTGGAAGGAACCGATATTAATGTTCCACCTCAAGGGGGCAGAAAACACCCTGAACAAAAAATGGTGAAGGTTAATTCTGAAAATATTCTTTTTATTTGTGGTGGTGCTTTTGATGGTATTGAAAAACTTATTGCCAGACGGGTAAACACGCAGGTGATTGGCTTCAAAAAAGAAGGTGATAAATCTTTTGATAAAGAAAATTTATTGCAATACGTTTCTCAACAAGATATTAAATCCTTTGGATTAATTCCTGAACTTATCGGAAGGCTTCCAGTACTAACTTATTTAGATCCCTTAGATCATGACGCTTTAGTCAGGATCATGACAGAACCTAAGAATTCTTTGGTTAAGCAATATCAAAAATTATTCAGTTATGAGGGGGTCGAATTAAATTTTTCTGCTGAGGTTATTTCTTTTATTGCCACAAAGGCTATGGAATTTAAACTGGGTGCCAGAGGACTCCGTTCTATTTGTGAAGCTATTCTTACAGATGCAATGTTTGAATTGCCTTCTCAAAAAGAAAAGACAACTTTTGACCTGGATCTTTCTTATGCAATGGAAAAACTAAACAGGTCTAAAATAGCTTCCCAACACGCGGCCTAGTGGTCAAATTATGGCGTCTGATCTTATAAGATATTTTGTAGAACTTTCGTACTTAGGTACTCACTACCATGGTTGGCAGCGTCAGCCGAATAAAATAAGTGTTCAAGAAACGGTTGAAAATGCATTTTCAACCGTTTTACGTAACACTGTAACCGTTTTTGGCTGTGGTAGAACGGATACTGGAGTGCATGCCAGCCAATATTTTTGTCATTTTGATATAGATAAAGAACTTCCCACCCATTTTTTGCAAACCATTAATAGATTACTCCCTAAGGATATAGCCATTAAACAATTCATTCTTCAAGATGACTTATCCAGACATGCACGCTTCCAGGCCTGCCGGAGATCCTATGAATATCATATTACTTTTCAGAAAAATCCTTTTCTTTTACTTAACACCTGGAAATATGGCTTTGTCCTAAAACCAGACCCTTTGTTAATGCAAGAGGCTGCACAGCTAATTTCAAAATACACAGAGTTCACCCCATTTTGTAAGACAGGTCACAGTGCTCAAAGTATGATTTGCCAAATTCATGAAAGTACCTGGGTTTTCGATGAAGAAAAACAAACAGCCACCTATAAAATTTCTGCCAATCGCTTCCTAAGAGGCATGGTACGATTAATTGTAGGAGCACTAATACAAGTTGGTATAAAAAAAATGAGCCTCGGGGAACTAGAATACGCACTTAAAAACCAAAGTTTCATAAAACAAGGGTTGTCAGTACCTGCCGAAGGACTTTCACTCACAGAAGTAAGATATCCCTGGGATTTAGAAAATTCTCAACAGATTTAGCGTTATACTTATTACTTTGGTAATTCCGTGTAAGTAATTTTTAATTTAGTACCATATTTTGGATGCCCCGCTCCGTAAAAAGTAGTTCTTGCGGCACGTTCACTTCTGGGGAATACCCGTATAAAAATTTCAGAGGGAACTTTTCCATCAACCATTTTGTTGAGATGTGTACTTAAATTCACTCTATATTTTCCAGGATTTCCATCGACGCCTGCAATAGGATTACCTCCTACCAGCTTATATACTTCTTCACCTGCAACAATTACATCGGATGTTACTACATAATTTCCACTTGAATTCTTATAGTATAAAATAATCTGTGAAGCAGGAGGAAAATAAGTAGTATTGTCTTCCTTAATCGTTTCTATATATAATTCCAATTCGGCAAAATTGATAATTTTTCCTTTCAACTTGGTAATTTCCGGCACTTTAATAGCACCCAATACGCCAGCCATTGCCTGTGTGTAAATGGTAGAACCGTCGTTTGTGAAAGGTTTATCTAAGACACTTTTAACCTTAGCATTGGTAAAATCATGCTCAAAAGAAGATAATTTTGCAGAATACCCGTTCGTTACATATTGAAACTGTCCCGGAGAGGTTGATCCATTGTAATAAAAATATAGCCCGGCATAATTACTCTGAAGATTTATACCAACAATTGATTGTGAATTATCCGCCGGTCTTAAAACAGCTCCTTTAAAAAGTTTGAAAAAGTCTGCGTCAGAAGTATAATTTGTACTATCAGCTTGAGCAAATGGCTTTAGAAAAGTTGCTTTATTTATAGGTATTCTAATTTGTGGAAACTTAAGCGTGTCAATTGTACCCTGACGATAATCAAATACTTGGGTAGAAGCAAAAGTAGGCGTAACCGTAACCGTGCCAATAGGTATTGGCTCTGTCACAAATGAAGCATTAGAATTATAGGTGTTTGTTCTATCCATTTGTTCTGCCAAAGGATAGATATTAAAAGTAATTGGTGCTTTTAAATTCCCATAAAACGCAGTCGTATCATAAGGTAAAACCCAAACAATGGAATCCACTGCCTTATCCTTAAAATCATAAAATAGTCCCTGCTGAGGCAGAACCTGCATATAGATAGAAGCACTCGATTTACCAAAAACTGGGTCATTCATTCTGCCACATAAATAAGCGCTTGCTGCCGTGAAAGGAGAATAAACCTCTGCCAAATCACCTGTAATGGTTGCTGATTGAACCAAAAGGGTGTCCGAAAATCCAACTTTGGTTGTATCCTCGTTTAAAAGATCCAATCCAAAAGAAGTGGAATCATTGCAAGCACTTATTAAAAAAGCAGCTATAGAAAAGAGGGCAAATTCCCTGAAATATCTCATAATACTAAACTTAATACAATTCGTTAATAGCAATAAGAAGGAGGTCAAATCAAATAGTTTGGTTGTTTGACCTATTAAATTTCTTCCTCAGGAAGTATTGATCTATAAAAATCAGGAATACCTGAAAATATATCCTCCCCTTCCATTTTTAATAGTGGTTTTTCCTTTATGGTATCAATAGCGACTTGCAGAGCTTCGTTAAGCCCTTCCTCAGCCTGAATAACAGCATCGGCATAAACAATCGCTCCTTGGTGTAATACAATTTCATCCCCAGATCGGAATGCCGAAAGATCTGCTTCCTGTAAATTATTGATACTGGCTTTTGTGAAAAATTTAGTATCAAATGATTTTTCTAGGGTATCAGAAAATACAGAATAAATAACCTTTACTTTGCTAAACAGCGGATCATTTTTATACGCAGTTTTCAAATAAAAGGGAACTAAACTAGTCATCCATCCATGACAATGGACAATATCAGGAGACCAGCCAAATTTTCTTACCGTTTCAATAACTCCTTTACAAAAGAAAATCATCCTGTCAGAATTATCCTCATATTCTGCTCCATTGGCATCATGAAAAATTTCCCTTCCCTTGAAAAAATCATCGTTATCAAGAAAATACACTTGCATTCGAATATCTGGAAGGGATGCTACCTTTATAATCAATGGGAAATCATCATCATCAACGATAATATTCATACCTGACAGACGAACAACTTCATGGAGTCTGTGCCTGCGTTCATTAATACATCCAAACTTAGGCATTAAAACCCTTACCTCCATTCCTTTTTCCTGAATATATTGCGGCAACTTTCTGGAAAGTTTTGCAATTTCAGAACTTAGTGTATAGGGCTCCATTTCTTGGGTTACAATCAATACTTTTATTTTACCCATTGACTTTCATTTGTACTATTCCTTTATGGAAGATTTCCAAAATAATGTACAAAAGTACGATAATTTTACGACAATTAGGAAAAATAACAACATAACAATGCCTTCACTTTTAGCTATTCCCTTATATTTGCCATTTCTGTGCCGTTGATTGCCTAATAAAGCTAATAATATTTATGAAAAAGACATTGCTGACGGGTCTGCAACTGGTCCTTTTTTTTGCCTTTGGATTCTTATTACTATGGCTTCTTTACAGGAATCAACAACAGGCTTACCTGGAAGATTGTGCCCTAAAAAATATTCCAGATGCGCAATGTAGCCTCTGGGATAAATTAAAAAATGATTTCTCCAATCTCAATTATTTTTGGATTTATTTGAGCCTTATCTGTTATGGTATATCCAATCTGAGTAGAGCAATTCGGTGGAAAATGCTCTTATATCCAATGGGCTATAATCCTAGATTGAGCAATGCATTTTTTACTACCGTAGTGGGCTATCTGGCAAATTTAGCCTTGCCTCGTTTTGGTGAAGTTGCCAGAGCAGGTTCTATTGCTAAATACGAAAGAATTCCGGTAGAAAAAGCCATTGGAACTATTGTTATTGACAGAATTGCTGACCTCTTTATGATTTTAGCTATTACGCTTTTAGGCTTTCTATTAGAATTCGATAAAATTTCTGCGCTCGCCATTAAGTATATTAATCCCAGTGAGCGGTTTGGTGAAAAAATGGGTTTATTGATTTTCCTGATTTTATTTCTATTCATTTTAGTATTCGTAGGGTGGAAATTTAGAGCAGCAATGAGTAAATGGTCCATTTTTAATACGATCAGACATCTTTTCGACGGATTCATCATTGGCATCAAAAGTATCAAGGATGTTCCAAGTAAACCAAAATTTTTACTCCATACCGTCATTATCTGGACCATGTATTTTTTAATGACGTACCTGACCTTGTTTTCATTCCATGTTACCGAAAATTTAACTATATCAGCTGCCCTATTAGTGTTTATCCTGGGCGGCTGGGGTATCGTAGTGCCTTCGCCCGGTGGAATGGGAACCTACCATTTTATGACGCAAATTGGTCTCGCTATTTATGGCATTAGCTATGAAGATGGGTTTTCCTGGGCTAATATTTCCTTTTTTACTATTCAAATAGGCGGCACCTTACTATACGGAGCTATTTCTCTCATCTGCCTGCCTATCTTAAACAAAAATTATAAGCCAGTTGCCATCTTAGAAAAATGAATCCAACAGAGAAGATTGAAAGAAAAATAATGCCCAATCTGGAAACTGCAATGATAGAAATTTCTAGCTGGAAAAAAAATAAGGAAAAAATCGTTTTTACAAATGGTTGTTTTGACCTGTTCCATGCAGGGCATGCTCACTCTCTCGCAGAATCTGCTAACTATGGTTCCAAATTGATTGTTGGTATCAATGATGATCTTTCTGTAAAAAAGCTTAAAGGAGCATCTCGCCCCTTTAATACCCTTAAATCCAGAGCTTTTGTCCTGGCGTCTATGGCTGTTGTCGATTTAGTTGTTCCTTTCTCCGAATTAAATCCTGAAATTTTAATTCGGACCATTCTTCCAGACGTCCTTGCAAAAGGAAGTGATTATGAATTAGAAAAAATAGTGGGCGCAGACTTTGTTCTGGAAAATGGAGGGGATGTTGTCCTAATTCCTTTAATTCCTGATTTATCTTCCTCCAATATTGCTTCTATTATTTTTGAAAAAATGACATCCGATGCAAATAAAAATACATGAGGTTATTCAAGTTCTCTCTTCACATGCACCCTTAAACTGGCAAGAAGATTATGATAATTGTGGCCTTTTAGTTGGGGATCAACAAACGATCATAACAGGTGTTCTGACTTGTCTTGATGTGACACTTGATGTAATCGAAGAGGCCATTGAAAAAAAGGCTAATCTAATTGTTGCTCACCACCCTATCATTTATAAGCCTTTAAAGAAATTATCCTCGGGCGGTTTTGTGGAAAATATTATCCTGAAAGCAATTAAAAATGACATCGCTATTTATGTTATCCATACCAATTTGGACAACGCTTTGCACAGAGGAATAAATGAGACACTGGGAAAGTTAATTGGGATAAATAACGGTTATATTTTGCAACCAAAATCTGGATTATTATCTCGCATTACCTGTTATTTGACTGAAAATGTAGCTAGTTTGCTTTTACCTCCTTTAAATTTACTCCAACCTCATGCCATTTCTTATCAGCCTGGAATAGATGATCATGCTACCGGACAATTAACGGTAACTCTTTTTAATCATAAACTAACCGAAGCCACTCAAGTCATTGATTCTATATCTGGAAAGGCCATTTTTAAAGAAATTACAAATTTAAATAGTACCTCGCCACAGGTGGGGGCAGGATTGGTTGGTTATCTGGAAAAACCAATGTCACCTATTGAGTTTTTAAATTTATTGAAAGTTAATTTATCCTTGAAAGTCATTAAACATACCTTGATATGTAAGGATAAAATACATAAAGTAGCCATTTGTGGTGGTAGTGGCAGTTTTTTATTGACCGATGCTGTTAGGTCTAATGCTGATATATTTGTTACATCTGATTATAAATATCACCAGTTCCAGGAAGCAAATAATAAAATAATTATTGCCGATATAGGCCATTATGAATCAGAAGTATGTGCCATTAACTTAATAAAGGAAATTATTTCTGAAAAATTTACTAATTTTGCAGTTCGGTCTACAACCGTCGTTACCAATCCGGTGTATTATCACCAATAATTTTGAATCCATCATAAACCTGCCCACATGGCCGTTGAAAAAACAGTAGCTGAAAAGTTGAAAATGCTCTACGAGCTTCAACAAATTGACTCTAAAATTGACCAAATTGCCGTACTTAGAGGCGAATTACCCATTGAGGTAAGCGACCTTGAGGATGAAATTGTAGGCCTTGATACTCGTATCGAAAAAGCAAAGTCAATTATAGAGGATCATGCGCGAAATGCCGCACAATATGATGCTTCTATTAAAGAATCTGAAGGTTTGATTGTTCGTTATCAAACTCAATTGGATAATGTGAAAAATAATAGGGAGTTTGAAGCACTAACTAAAGAATTAGAACTTCAAAAGCTTGAAATTCAACTATCTGAAAGAAGAAAGAAAAATGTCTTAGTTGAAATTGATAATAAAAAAGAAGCCCTCGCAACCAGTGTGGCAAAAAGAGAAGTTAAACAAAAGGAGTTAGATCAGAAAAAAATTGAACTCGACGATATTATCGCAAAGACTAACGACGAAGAAAATGCCCTTCGTAAACGTTCCGTAAAAGCGAAAAATGGTATCGAAGAAAGATTGATAAAATCGTATGATAAAATTAGAAGCTCTTATAGAAATGGTCTTGCCGTAGTAACTATTCAAAGAGATTCTTGTGGAGGTTGTTTTAATAAAATACCACCTCAGGTTAAATTAGAAATTTTTACTTGCAAAAATATAATGGCTTGCGAACATTGTGGCAGAATTCTGGTAGATGAATTTACCGTTGAAATGAACTCCAAAGAAGCTGCTACTAAAGCATAATCTATTAAACTTTTTTCTCCTTACAGGGGTATCAAATCATTATGTTTTGTTACCCCTGTTTCTATTTTATCAATTAATTTACGCTTATATCCTTTCTTTTGCCTCAAAAGAATTATATTTAGTAACTTAATAACCTAAAAATTGGAAAATGAAGAAAATATTGCTTTTCGTATTGGCTGTATCTTGTTTTAGCCACATTGGTCACGCTCAATGGGTAAAATTATTCGAAGGTGAACATTTAAAAGCTTGGCGCCCAAGTGAAAGCCCTGAAACATTTAAATTGACCGAGGGTGCCCTAACTGTTCATGGTCCTAAAGCGCACTTATTCTATGAAGGTTCTCTGGCCAATCATAATTTTAAAGATTTTGAATTAAAAGTCCAGATTATGACTTTTCCTCAAGCAAATTCAGGACTTTATATTCATACTGAATTTTTAGAAAAGTCATGGCCAGCAAAAGGTTATGAGATTCAAGTGAATAATTCTCAAAGTGATTGGAGACGTACAGCAAGCCTTTATAATATTGTAGATGTTGCTGAAGTAAATGCTCCAGATAATGAGTGGTTTGAGTTACATGTCATTGTAAAGGGAAAACGAATTGTCACTAAAATAAACGGAGTAACAATCGTTGACTATACAGAGCCTAAGACACCTTTAAGAAAAGAAGGACAGCTTCAAAGATTACTTAGTAGTGGAACGTTTGCTATTCAAGGTCACGACCCAAATAGTAAAGTAAACTATAAAGATTTAATGGTTAAAATAAACTAAAAATCCTAGATTTTAAAAAAGGGAAGAATATTTTTATATTCCTCCCTTTTTTTATTACCTGGTATCCATTATTGCATGATCATATAGCAGCATGCTTATTAATTATGCTCAGATCAATCCATTAATCATTTGGTCACTGGAACAGCAATCATTTTTGATCTAACCAACGAAGTGATGTCTTCCGATTCAGGTGTAAACAAGAGCGCATTAAAAGCACTGGTATCAAAAATCATTATAAATCCGCTTTCCTTACAAACTTCCTTAATTTTAGCTGTTATCTTATCAACGATAGGTTTCAATAACTCTTCTCTTTTTACCTGAAGTTTTTGTTGGATTTCCTGCTCAAAAGCCTGAATTGATTCTTGCTCCTTTTGCAATATATCCTGTTGCTCCTTTTCTTTAATTGGAGCAAGATTACCCGCTTGTTGCTCTTTCATGAAAGCAATGTAGTTGTTCTTAAATTTTTCAGCCATAACCTGACCTTGAGCAACCAAGGAATTCTGATATTCTTCCAAATCAATATCGGCTTTACGTGTATCAGTCAGTGACGTCAAAAAAGCACTAAAGTTCATGTGACCATAACGCTGAGCGTTTAGTTCTACCCCAGAAACAATTAGTAGAGAAAGCAAAATTATTCTATGCATTTTCATTTTTTTTTAATAAGAACGACAAAAATAATCGATATCTTTTGATTTATGCCATAAATATTAAAAGATTAATTTTTTATCTCCATTTTAAAGCCTAATTTTTTCTAATTCGTAACGTTCTATAACGGAAATTAACTTTTCTGCATATTTTTTATCCGTAGCATATCCAGATTTAAGTAGTCCTTTGGCCCACGAAACATAGTCTTCATTACTAAGATTTTTCAATTGTTTGTATCGATCTTTTGATATTAATAAACTGTGTGCTCTGTAACTTTCCCATGCAGTGGGGAAAACAACAAAAAAATCCTTGTGGCTGTCATCACTAAAATTGATACAATGTCCTTTTTTACATTTATTGGAAAAACACTTAATTCCAAAATGGTTGTTCGCCTCCTTTACTAAACGGGAAGTTCCCGTCTGACTTTCCAATATTCCTTGAGCGAGCGTAATACTTGCGGGAATACCAAATTTTTTTTCCTCGTTGATAGCTACCTGTTTAAAACGCTGAATATATTTCTCCACCGGATTTAATTTTTCAGCTTCTTTTGGTGTCTCCACCATAACTTCCATTGACTCCTTTTTAAAATCAGGGTTATCCTCTATTTCTTCGGCAGTACCCAATCCAGGCATAAAAGATGCTCTGTCCATATTGGAGATGTTCTCTTGTTTCACAGAATTATCTACATTTAGATTTACATAATTTATCAGGATATAAATCATTAGCACCCCAAGTAAAGCCCAGTGAAACCATAATTTAGGCACTTTCGATGATCTTACCTTATCATAAGATCCATAATAAAGAGATGATTTTTTCATAGCATGAATATTTAAAACAAATATATAACAATTTGTTTTAAATAAAAATAAATTGTTTTATTTTTTTAAATATAATCTGGTTTGAGTTGCTCCATGAGTAAGCCGGATCATCATTAAATAGATTCCTCCAGGTAAATCAAACGGTAAAGAAATAAAGTTATCTCCTTTATAAACAGGACTTTTATGGACATTTCTATCCCCTAACCAAATGGAAACCTCTCCATTTTCCGGTAATCCATTTAAATTAAATTGACCATCTCCTGGATTTGGGAATAAATCTAAAAAAGGTATTTCCATTTTTTCCTTTACCGTAGTAACCGTCAAAGGGAAATACCCTAAAAAACCAGTGTATTTGGTTGTAAACGGTAAATTATTGTTTTTTACGTCGACTTTACCTCTATAAACACCGGAGAACAACAAAGATTGCTGGTTAAACTGGTTAAACTGAATGGGGAAAGCATTTCCCTCTCCAGAAAAAGGATATATAGATTGAGGTATACCATCATTAATGGTCCATTTTGAAATAAAAGAATGAAATGACATTATGGTGGGTTCCATTGGATCACCCTGCCATTTTAATTTTCCTAAGGAATATCCACTCAACCAAACATTTTCATCCGATTTATATATTGCTAAAGGAGCTTGCACATTTTCACCACCGAGCAAAGAAGCCCATTTTAAATCTCCCAAAAAATTTGTTTTCATTATAAAAATATCAGATAATCCATCTTGAGATTGAAGAATGGTGTTCTCTCCAATTTTCATTACCCCTGCGAGCGCGCCAGACAAATAAATATCTCCATTTTTATTATCCATATAAGAAGTCAACAGTCTTTGCTCATAAACGCCCCCTATTTTTAAAAGTCTTTCTAAACCCAAATCATCCCTGCGAAGGTGTACTAAAAATATATCCCAGTCTCTGGATAAAGCAATTTCTTTTAGAGAGTCAACCATAATATCACGATCAAAATTACCTGCTATGAGAATGGAATTATCTCTCACATGAATGGAAATAGCATATAATTGATTTGAAGAAATACTTCCGGAAAAAGCACGCATTTTTTTAACTTTTCCCGAGCTCAGGTTAAGAATTCCGGCGAAAACGGAAGATTCCCCAATACCGAGAAACGTTTGCCCATCATCCGTAACTATTTTATCATGAAAATTGCCACATAATATTATTTCATCTTTGGCTTCGTCCAACTGCATTTTGCCCCAGTCTTTCCAGCTACTTCCCTGAAAAAGAGCAACCCATAATACCTCCCCTTTTTCATTTATTTTAGTCAGAAAAATAGCTTTTGAATTCTCTCCAGTTGTTAAAATCCTCTGCCCAAGCTGCATACTTTCTGTAAAACTTCCCGCTAATATTATATCTCCATTCGCTAAGCATTTTGCATCAAATAAAATATCATTTCTCGATCCTCCAAAAGAAAGCATCAGATTAAACAGGCCTTCATTCCATTTTCCCATAAAAATATCATTTTCTCCCTCTGAAGACCAAACCTTGTTTTTGTCTTTCCATAATCCCTTATAATTACCAGCAACCAAGGTATCTCCAGCCGGATTTTTAAAAAATGAAACCATTTCAATATCTCCTTCAATCGATATTAAATATGGAATTTTAAGCGCCTGTGCACTCAATGACTTATTATTAAAACAAAGGAGTAGTAGGAATAAGGTTACAAATAATGAAAATTGCTGTAATTTGCTGTGCATAATTAAAAGTCGATTCAATGTCCAATATAGTTAGAATGGAAAAAGACCTTGTCAAGTTTACCCTGATTGTTTTATTATTTATTTATGGTTGTAAAAATAAAAATACACCAACGATTCCGCAAAATCTTTCTACGCTCGACAAAAAACTAGAATATATAAATCAGGCTATTAATGATGCAGAAAAGAAGGACAGTTTATATATAGAAAGAGGCCTTATTTTTCTTGAAAATGAAAAATATGAAGAGGCCATTTTAGATTTTATGTATGCCTGGAAACTTGATTCTTCTCATCCGGTCGCTTTACATAAATTATCTGAAACCTATTTAGCCTATTTCAAGTCTTACGAAGCCCTTCAAATATTAAAGGAAGCCGGTCAAAGATTTCCAAATTCTGCAGAAACGATGAGGCATCTTGCTAAGCTTCAGCTTATTTTAAAGCAATATGACGAAGGATTTAAATCGTTGGAAAAGGCAAGAATTATTGGCGATGGCATGCCAGAAACAGCATTTTTAACGGGTATATTTTTTAAAGAAACTGGAGATACAGCAAGAGCTATTAATAGTTTGCAAGAGGCTATTGAAGGAGATCCTGACATTGAGGACGCCTGGATTATTTTGGGTCAGCTCCAGGAAACCAAAGGCAATTTAATTGCTGGAAAATATTATGAATCTGCTTTGCAAAGAAATCCTGAAAACAAACAAGCCTTATTGGCAAAGGCCAATTTTTTAGCCCGAAATAACGACTTAGCAGCGGCTCTCTTGATATTTAAAAAAATGCAAAGGATTGACCCCCAAAATGCTGACCCCTATTTTAATGCTGCCTTGATTTATCTCGATTTAGATTCTATCAAACAAGCGTCCGTTGATTTTAACAAAGCTGTTTCTCTTAACCCTTTACTTGTCGAGGGTCAATATTATTCTGGTTTGAGTGCCGAATGGCTGGGTGAAGTTGAAAAGGCAAAAAAATATTACCAGACAGCCCTTCGACTTGCTCCAGATTATATCGCCCCGAAAGAAGGATTAACCCGCATAAATAAATAACCTTTTTTCACCTCAACCCTTAATAATATCGTATATTGTAGTAAATAATATGATATGAAATTAACCTTTTGCGGAGGTGTTCAGGATGTGACGGGAAGTTCTCATCTGGTTACGCTGGACAGTGGATTTACCGTTCTTTTAGATTGTGGTCTATATCAAGGTAACCGGCCAGAAATGGAAAATTTTAATCAGGAATGGCTTTTTGACCCATCAAAAATAGATTGTCTGATACTTTCACATGCTCATATTGACCACTGCGGACGTATTCCTAAATTAGTAAAGGATGGTTTCAAAGGAAATATTTATTGTACCCACGCTACCCGTGATTTAGCACATATCCTATTGTTAGACAGTGCTTTCATTCAAGAAAAAGATGCTGAATTTTTCCATAAAAAAAGGTCTCGAAATGTTGGTTATAAAGACCATGATTTCCAGGAACCTTTATATAGAAGTAAAGATGTACCGCTTGCCTTAGAGCTATTTATAACTGTTGGTTACGACCGGTGGATAACCATTAACGAACAAGTCTCTTTCCAGTTTACCGACGCTGGGCATATTCTTGGAAGTGCTGGCGTGACCATGCGAATCACTGAAAATAAAGAGGAGAAATTATTAGGATTTACAGGAGACATAGGTCGCCCCGAAAGACCTATTTTGAGAGACCCTAAGCCGCTCCCTCCTGTCGACTTTTTAATTTCAGAGTCAACTTATGGCAATAAAGAACATGATTCTAATCCTAAGGAAATGGAAAAATTCCTTCAGATTTTAACCGAAACATGTGTTCAAAAGGGGGGAAAGGTAATTATTCCTGCTTTTAGCGTTGGTAGAACACAGGAGTTGCTTTACATTTTAGATCAGCTTGAAAATGAGGGTAAATTACCTCTTGTTCCTGTTTTTGTCGATAGTCCATTAGCCGTTAATGCAACCATGGTTTATGCTTCTCATCCTGAATGCTTTGATGAAGATTTAACAGAATATTTACTAATGGATGATAATCCTTTTGGGTTTAAAAGACTTAAATATATTCGAAAACAAGCTGATTCCATGGCCTTAAATGAATTAAAAGGTCCCGCTATTATTATTAGTTCTTCAGGAATGATTAATGCCGGCAGGATAAAACATCACGTGGCACATGCTATTGAAAATCCAAATAATACTATTTTAATCGTGGGTTATTGTTCTCCATTTACCCCAGGTGGAAAATTACGAGCGGGTGCAAAATATATTTATTTGCTGGGTCAAAAAATGGAAGTTAGAGCTAATATTGAAATATTAGATTCTTTTTCCGCACATGGAGACAGACTTGAAATGTTGGAATATCTAAAAAATCAAAAGAGTCGAGTAAAAAAGCTTTTCTTAGTTCACGGGGAACAAGAGGCAAAAATAGAATTTGCCAGCCTATTATCCACTTATGGCCTTCCAGAGGCCATAATACCAACTTCAGGAGAGGAATTTTATATGTAATAATTATTTATTGCTCTGAATTTTGTTGAGTAGCAACTGTGCCTTGATGAGAAAATCTGCGTGGTGATTGTTCCATTCATTATAAATCATCATTAGCCGTGCAGCATCCCAGGCAGCCGATTTTGGCACTATTTGTCTGGCAGCAATTGGGTGAAGCCAATATTCGAGATTATTACTCTTTAAATGTGATTTATCCAGCCTATAATTGATAATTACAGATAATTTATTTAGAGAAAACAGATACTCTGTTGTTTTATTTAACTCTTTTTGAAGGTCAATAACATTCCAGTTACTAAAGTCGGCGCCACAACGTTCGCATAAAAAAAGATCTCTACGGCCGTCAAAGACAATGAGATCATCAAATTCATATTTAAAGAAATTCTTTTCCAAGAAATTCCTAATATGCAATTTGGCATTCTTAAGCTTACTAAATTCAAAAGAAAGATGATCCTCAGATAATTTAAAGTTTTCATCAAATGGTCTGGTTTGACCTGTACTCAGATTAAATACCTCTTTATTTCTGGAAAGGGTATGACCCAATTCATTTACTTCAGAATATACATTTACGATATCTACCGGCGCGTTATTAATCCAACTTTCAAGAAAAAGCTTTTTGGATCCAATCTCGAACACTAAAAAAGCAATTTCACTAATAGCATAAAAATTAGGATATCCACCGTAGATATTACCGTATTTTAGTTCCAAAAACGCTATATTCCTATTCACTTTTTGTGTGTATTCTGGGTTTCGGATTTACCAAGACCACCTTGAGAAAAACCGGGAAAAAATAATCGATGGCAATATAATATAAAACGGTAAATTATTCACAACAATTATTTGTTAAATATTTCAATAAACAATAAAACTATTTGATTGTCAAATCATTAAATAAAAATAAGGATGAATAATAATTAAACTCAAGCAAAAATGAATTAATAAAATTATTACGAATGGAGCTGTATTTTACAAAAAAATCAGTCATTTTATCTTTCAATATATAAAGAAAAAAGGCAGAAGGCACAGGATAACAAGTAAAAAAGGAACGCATAGAAATTACCATTTTTTTGCCTGATAAGGATAGCGAATTTTATACTGATCTTTTATGAGCACTAATAATTTTTTTCGAAAAACATCCATATTTTCCTTTTTCTCAGCAGAAATCAGCAAAGGCGCTGTCATTTCACTTTGTTCCCATTTTTTCAACAAAGCGGTCATGACTTCAACTTTACCTTCTTCGTCAAGAAGCTCATCAAAATATTTCTCCCTATAAAGATCCACTTTATTGAGAATAAGCCAGGTCGGCTTATCTGCAACGCCCAGATCAAGTAAGGTTTGGGTTACGGTAGCGATATGGTCTTCGTGTTGAGGGTGAGCGATATCAACCACATGAAGAAGGATATCACTTTCTCTTACCTCGTCCAAAGTTGATTTAAAACTTTCCACAAGATGGTGGGGTAATTTCCTAATAAATCCGACTGTATCAGAGAGTAAAAAAGGAACATCATCGAGTACTACTTTTCGAACTGTGGTATCTAAGGTAGCAAACAATTTATTTTCGGCAAATACATCTGATTTACTTAACAAGTTCATTAGCGTAGACTTACCGACATTAGTATAACCTACAAGGGCTACACGAATCAGGTCGCCACGACTTTTTCTCTGGGTTTCATTTTGCAAAGAAATTTTTTCCAGTTTTTTTCTAAGCAAAGTAACCTTATCTCTGACAATACGTCTGTCTGTTTCAATTTCCTTTTCACCTGGACCCCTCATACCAATTCCTCCTTTTTGGCGTTCCAAATGCGTCCAAAGTCCTCTTAATCTGGGCAATAGGTATTGCATTTGAGCCAATTCGACCTGTGTTTTTGCCTGAGCGGTCTGAGCTCTGGAGGCAAAAATATCCAGAATCAAGGTAGAACGGTCAATAATTTTAACTTTAAGAAACGCTTCCAGGATATTAACCTGTTTACCCGTCAAGTCATCGTCAAAAATGACCATATTAACATTTTCATGACTCTGGACGTACGCCTCAATTTCCTCCAGTTTTCCTTTACCAATAAAAGTACGGCTATCGGGATGAATCAATTTTTGGGTAAATCTTTTCAGACATTTCGCACCTGCCGTAAGGGCTAAAAAAGCTAATTCGTCTAAATACTCACTTACTTGTTCTTCCGTTTCTCCTTTTTGAATTAGCCCAACCAATACAGCAAATTCCTGTTCGACAAGAATTCCCTTTTGTGCTTTTTCCCCAACATTCCATCCATTACTCATTTCAATAAAATTATTGTATCCAATCGGAAGGATTAAGTCGTTGTTTCTCCTTCCATAATTCAAAATGTATTTCGGGTTTCTCGTCACCCAGGCTACCTATTGACTGATTTACACCAAGCACATCACCTCTTTTAACACTAATGGACTCCATATTAGCATAAACGGTATAAAAATGATCATGTTGTACAATGACCGTATATTGAAATCCCGGCACAACCTGCGTACCTACCACTTTTCCTGGAAAAACCACTCTTACAGACGCTTTAGGCGAGGTTAAAATATCAATACCATTATTTACTGTTTTCACATCTTTGAAATCAGGGTGTTGTTGGGTACCAAACGATCTGATGATCTGTCCATTTTCAACCGGCCAGGGAAGATTTCCTTTTGCTTGTTGAAAATTAGAAGCTGTAATTACAGGCACAGATTTTTTCTCAAATTTTGGTGCAATGGCGTTTCTCTTAGTAATGGCATCCATTTCCAAACGGATAACCTTTTCTATCGATTGGTCTAATTTAAGCCTTTGTCTTAATTGGTCTTCTAAAGAAGTAGCTAACTTTTTTTCATTCTCCTTTAAAGACGTCAACATATTATTTTTAATCTTAAGTTCCTCCCCCAGCTTCTCCTTCTGGCCGTTGATGGCACTTAAAACCGACTCCTTTTCCGCTAAAGTGGCTGTAAGCTGGACCGTCTTATTTTTCAAAGTTGTTTGCGTTGCATGTATTAAAGAAACCTGTCTTCGCCGATAACTTTCATACTGTTTAACTAAAATAAAACGTTTGAAAAATTGATTTAGATTTTCAGCCGAAAAAAGAAAAGCATCTAAATTTCGATTGATTTTATTTCGCAATGCTGCCCTCACCATTTCCTTATATTCATTTTGTAACTGGTCGATATCAGATTGAAGTGAAGATAACACATTTCTTGTCCGGCTAATTCTAGCCTCTATATTGATAATCTCACTATTCAGATTACTTAGTAATTGCTGTCTGTTAAGGACTTGTGTTTGAAGATTAAGATAATGTTGCAATGATTTTTCTTTATCTTCTCTGTTTTGTTGAAGTGCTTTTGTTGTTTGGTCAATATTTTTCAATAAATCCTTTCTTCTTTCCTCCAGATCCTTTCTGGATTGGCTAAAAGAAGGATTAATCAAAAAAAGGATAAAAAAAATATTAATTGCCACCAGAATACCTCTGCGGGATATCGAACCGAAGGTTGACAGGCAGATTAAATTGAACCTGATTGAAGGATAAGGTGACATGTAGGTTTCCAGTTTCTGCACTTTGTATATTCAAATCACGAAAATAAGAAAATTGTTGCTTGCTTTCTAATGCTTTATAGTCATCAAGCTTCATTTTAAAATATTTATTACTAAAAGGCTGGTTCCAGTCGATGACAGAGATTCTTTTATTTGTAAAATCCCACGCTAAGGAGATGATTCCATTGGGGGTTAAGTTTTGTACTTGCCACGCAAAGGATTCTTTTTTTATTAATTTATAATCAGATTGACTTCCGAAGGGTGCATTTCCCAATAAAAGAGCCTGTAAAAATAAAAAATCACCAGGGAGTTGGTATTTCTCCTGAATATAAGAAATTGGGAAAGACTGAAAATTATTATTCAATCTATCGAGATAAAAAAAAGAATCCTTTAAAATTAAGGCTCGCCCCACTTCGAAGCCTAATTTTTTCAAAGAAATCCAAACGGCGCTATCTTTACGAATCCGAATAATAGCCTGACCGCTCAGGTTCATGCTTTCTGACTGCATCTGTAATTGACATCTCCCCTCCATCCAATCTGGCAGAAAGACAGCTTTTTCGAGGAAATAAGAAGGATTTTCCTCGTCTTCGACAGTCAAATTTTTCTTTAACTTTGGAGAGCAGGCCATTAAAGTAAACAGAAGAAAGAAGGCTAAAAATAATTTTTCCATTCCATCAAAACTTACCCAATTTCAAAGACAAACTTTTTCCTGTATTTCCTAATGCTGCCGATTTGCGATAAGCCTTTTCCGCATCTAATTTATTATTTGCTAAAAGAAAGGCATCTCCCCAATGTTCAAAAAACAAAGGAGTACCCCATTTTTCATTTTCACTAAATAGTTTTAATGCCAGATCAAGTTGATTATTTTTGGACGCAGCAAAAGCCTTTGCATGCATGATAATTGCCATTTCATCTTTTTCATTTTCTGCTGGCTGACCCGTTTCAATCCCGGAGAGAACTTCGAGAGCCCACAAAAAAGGTTTTTTATCTTTTATCTTCAGTAAGGAAAACATATTTTTTGATACTTCCTTATCCCCTTGTAAAGAAGTAGCTAAAGCTTTTAAGGCACTTAAATGCAGGTTAAGTTCCTCATTTTTAGAACTTTGTAGTAAAGCTTCTTCTATTAAAGGTAATGCTTCATAAATTTTTCCCTGAAAAACATATCCATAAGCAGCATAAAATGGAATCAAAGGATTATTTGGGAAAATATCCCAGGCAAACATAGATTCTTTAGCTAGTAAAACAGAACGTCCATTTTTCCAAAGGAGATTTAAATATTTTTCCCAAACATCAATGATAGATTCTTCTTTAACGAGCGCCCCTTTATATTTCAAAATAGCCGTATCAACCGAGCCCATGATACTATAAATTTCAGCCTGAAGGGCAAGTGGCAAAGCATCTGAAGGATGTGCTTCTTCCATGGCCAAACAAAGGCTTAATAATTGATCCTTCTTTGTAGGGTCTTTTGAAATAATAAGCTGATTAATTTCTGGTAATAATCTTATTCTTTTCTTTTCTGTATCAATTTGATTATCCGAAAAAAAAGTTTTTAGAGACAGCAGAGGTGGCGTGCCCAAATTATTTTCAAGTTGATTCAGCTCAAAATTAGCTTGAGCCGCATCAGGGTCAATGGTCAATAATTGCTTTAAAATTTTCACGGCGCCTTCCGTATCTTTATTTTTAACAAAATAAGCTGAGGCAAAATAAAAATGATTCGACTCCGAGGGAAACAGGGTAATCAAGTTCAACAATTCCTTTTTTGCTTTAGGAATATTCCCAGATTTGTGGTGTAAATCATGTTTTTGAAAAATAGTTTTAGGCATCACACCCCAAACCAACTCTAAATCTTCTAGAACCTTAATCGCAGCATTCCAATCATTCATCTTTTGGAAGCAAAAAATTAATTTCTGGTAAGCGTCAGAATTTTTTGGATCTAAGGTAATCCAAGATTGCAAAACAGGAATGGCCGATTTAAATTGATTATTTTCTGAATAAAATTCAGCTAATTTTTGCTGAAACCAAATATTATCAGGCGATTTTTTAACCGCCGATAGCCCATGAAAAATAGCTTTTTCCCATTGGGCGCTATCTTGATAAATCAAAGCCAAATAATAATCGGCCAGATCATTATTTGGCTGATCTTTCAATAATTTTTGATAGATAGCCACTGCTTTATCGGTATTGTGTAAAAAATTTTGTTTAGCAGCATCAATGAGTGCAGCTTCCACCAACAAATCATTAGCAGAAACCTGCACAGGTTGTCCATGAACTGAAAGAATGAACGTCAAGAACGAAAGACAAAACCAGATGATTTTCATGAATTAAATTGAGCGTTATTATTCAATAACCGTAACTTTAAGCATATTGGTGCGGTGTTTTCTCATCAAAGGCATAGTACCGGTATTCACCACGATGTCCCCTTTTTCAACAATTGATTTTGCTTTGAGCAAATCGACTACATCCTGAATGGTGTCATCTGTAGTAGCAAAACGATCATAATAAAAACATTCCACGCCCCAAACGAGACTAAGGGTAGCGATCATGTGTATTTTATCACAAAAAATATAGGTTTTAATCCTAATGTCAGGTCTAAAGCTGGAAACTTTAAAGGCGGTATAACCGGAACTAGTCATGCCAATAATTGCTTTTGCCTTGATGCTTTCGGCAGTATGGACTGCTTGCTGACAAATGACATCAGAAAGGAAGGTACGAGAATTATCAGAAGGAACAGGTCTTTTCTCTCCAATTTCAAATACTTTTTCAGCTTCCTGAATAATTCTTACCATTGCTTCAACCACTTTAATAGGGTGTCTTCCAACGGAAGTTTCAGCACTTAGCATAACGGCATCGGCACCATCAAATACGGCATTAGCGACATCGGTAGCTTCAGCGCGGGTAGGCGAAGGATTGGTAATCATGGAATCCATCATTTGTGTTGCCACAATAACAGGCCTTGATCTTTGAATACATTTTTGTATAATTATTTTCTGGATAACAGGAACCTGTTCGATAGGAATTTCGATACCAAGATCTCCCCTTGCCACCATGATAGCATTAGAAGCTTTGATAATTTTATCAATTTTTTCAATAGCCTCTGGTTTCTCAATTTTCGAGATAATCTTAGCTGGATGATTTTTTGCATCAATTTTAGCTCTCAACTCTTTAACATCCTTTGCTGAACGGACGAAAGAAAGGGCAATCCAGTTAAAGGGCTGGGTAAGAATAAATTCTAAATCTACAAGATCCTTTTCGGGTAAGGAAGGCAGGGAGATTTTTGTATTTGGAAGATTCACCCCTTTATTAGAGGATAAAACGCCACCAAAAAGGGTAACCAGCCTTACGGTATCTTTAAAATTTGTTTCAATAACTTCAAAAACCAGTTTTCCATCATCGACCAAGACTTTTTCACCGACTTTGACATCGGACGCAAAATTCTGGTAGCTCATATATATAGCCTCTTTAGTACCAATGCAAGGTTTATTTATCAGCGTAATAACATCACCTTCGGCAAGTTCCAGTGCATTATTTTCAATTTGGCCAACTCTAAGTTTTGGCCCTTGTAGGTCGGCCAGAATACCAATATGATAGCCAAATTTTTCATTTAATTCGGTAATTCGTTGAATCACCTCAAGATGTTCATTGTGCCGACTGTGTGAAAAATTGAGTCGAAAAATATTTACCCCCGCATCGGCTAAAGCCCGAAGATTTTCTAGTGAGCTACAAGCAGGACCGACGGTAGCTACTATTTTTGTGTTTTTGTTAACTTTGTTATGCATTTTTTTGGGTATATCACATTTAACATTCTTATAAATGTAAGGGCGAAATAAGTAATAATATTGCAAAAAGGGGTTAAAAAATCCTAAAAAATGAAAGAAAGATTGCATAACAGTAAAAAAAAAATAAAAAACTTTGATTTTAAAGGTAGTTCTGCTTTACTTTGCACCTTATTTTAATAAACCACTAATAATTTCCCTATGTCTAGCATTGCAGAAAGAGTAAGCAAGATTATCGTTAAAAATTTGGGAGTTGACGAAGCAGATGTAAATCCAGGTGCAAGTTTCACTGGTGATTTAGGAGCCGATTCTTTAGATACGGTTGAACTGATTATGGCTTTTGAAAAAGAATTCGAAGTCTCTATTCCAGATGAGCAAGCTGAAAAGATTCAAACTGTTGGCGACGCCGTTAAATATCTAGAAGATCAGTTAGCTGCAAAGTAATTCTTGTGTAACTAAAGCGCAAACCACAAGTCTGTTTAATACCAGACTTGTGGTTTTTAAAACGATTAAATGGATCAGATGAAAAGAGTTGTTGTAACAGGTATAGGTGCCATCACACCTATAGGTAATGATATAAAAGCGTTTACTTCAAGCCTTCAACAAGGAGTTAGTGGAGCAAGCCTAATTACTCTGTTTGATCCTACTCTTTTTAAAACCCGGTTTGCCTGCGAGGTTAAAAATTTCGCCCCTGAAATGCATATTGACCGCAAGGAGGCACGACGGTTAGATCGATTTGCTCAAATTGCTATTTGTTGTGCCGCTGAAGCCGTTCAACATTCAGGACTTGATTTTGAAAATGACAGTTCTTTAGATCATGACAGAATTGGAGTTATCTGGGGATCTGGTATCGGCGGTCTAAGTAGCTTAGAGGAAGAAATTAAGGATTTTATGAAAGGTGACGGAACCCCTAGGTTTAGTCCTTTTATGATTCCTAAAATGATTTCGGACATTGCAGCAGGTCATATTTCTATACGATATGGTCTCCGTGGTATCAACTATGCCACTGTATCAGCTTGTGCTTCTGCTACCCATGCTATCATCAATGCTATGGATGCTATCAGGCTAGGCAGAAATGATATCGTTGTTACAGGAGGCTCTGAGGCTACCGTGACTGCTGCTGGAATGGGTGGATTTGGTGCTATGAAGGCCCTTTCAACCAGAAACGACGACTATGCAACTGCATCACGTCCTTTCGATAAAGACCGTGATGGTTTTGTCCTTGGTGAAGGAGGTGCGTGCATTATTTTAGAGTCTTTAGAGCATGCTCAAAAAAGAGGAGCAACGATTCTGGCAGAAATTGCCGGAGGAGGAGCAACCGCTGATGCTTATCATCTTACTGCTCCTCATCCAGATGGCCTAGGTGCTACAAATGTAATGAAAATTGCCCTGCGGGATGCAGGTCTAAATAAAACGGATATTGATTATGTCAATGTCCACGGCACTTCCACACCGTTAGGTGATATTGCCGAAACTAGAGCTATACAGAATGTTTTTGGAGAACATGCCTATAAAATGAATATTAGTTCGACAAAATCTATGACAGGTCACCTTTTAGGTGCTGCCGGTGCCGTTGAATCAGTCGCCTCTATTCTTTCTATTATTCATAAATTTGTTCCTCCAACGATTAATCATTTTACTGATGATCCCGAATTAGATGCAAAACTTAACTTAACTTTTAATGAGGCTCAACAAAGAGAAGTTAAAGTAGCACTTAGTAATACTTTCGGATTTGGAGGTCATAATGCATGTGTTATCTTTAAAAAATTTGTATAACCAATTATCTTTTGCGCGTACTATTCAAATTATTTAACTTTTATCTGTCAAAAGACAAATATTTCGCAAGGCGCATGTATGACGTCCTAGGATTTATTCCAGGCAATATCTCTATTTATAAATTAGCTTTTTCTCATAAATCTTCCCAAAATGAGAAATCTCTGCTTTCTCAAAATAATGAACGATTAGAATATTTAGGTGATGCAGTTCTTGGAACTATCGTCGCTGAGTATTTATTTAAAAAATATCCGGACAGTAATGAGGGTTTTTTAACTAAAATGCGATCTAAAATAGTTAAAAGAAAAACCCTCAATCGCATTGGAGATAAAATGGAGCTTGATGGTGTTTTACAGGAATTTAACAATACCAGACTGAGCCGCTCCATGCTTGGCAATGCAGTGGAAGCACTCGTAGGTGCTATTTATCTAGATGCCGGTTATTCTTTTACTCATAAATATATTGTTGAAAAAATCTTACGCCGTTATCTCGATATTCATGAATTGGAAAATTATGATGATAATTATAAAAGCCAATTGCTCGAATGGTGCCAGAAACATGGTAAAACAATCTCCTACAAGCTTATTTCAAGGTATAAATATGAAAAAAGAGATCGATTTAAAGTTGGAGTTTTTGTAAATAATCAGCGAATAGCTACGGCTGATGACTTCAATAAGAAAAGTGCAGAACAATCCGCTTCTGAAAAAGCAATGATTGAATTGGGCATTCTTTCGGAAGAAGAAGATGATGATTGATTTTCTCTAAATAAAACATGTCCTTACTACCTGTTTGGGAGGAAATTGAAAAATTATCTCCCGATCCTGCTACGCTCGAACGTTGTTATCGCTTAGCATCTAAACGATACTTAAAAGATATTGGCTTTTGTGAACCTTTTATATGGGGTAAAATAAAAACTTCAGGCGCTTCTTTCTATCAGGTTTGCTGGCAACTTGACACATTAATCTCTGCTTCTAATTCCCCTATTTATACGAAACCTGATAAATACGCGCTCGCTCTTGCCTTTTATTACTGCAAAAACACCATAGCCTTTACCCATTTTGAGGAAGTACCCCCATGGGTCATTACTTATGTTTCAAAAAAACCATTAAGTGAGGCAGAATCTTCCGAAAAGGAAGAAGAAAACCAGCGCCTACGGGAAAAAAATCAGCTTAAAAGACAATCCGAAATGCTTCAAGGATGTTTAGTTCTAACTCTTTGGATTGAAGATTGTTTGCGTATGGGTCTGGCAAGATTAAGAGAACAACCATTCTCGTATTGGGAAGCCATCGTTTCCCGACTTAATGATTTTAAATTAAACGGAATCGCTTCTCGTTTACTTCCTCTATTTTACCATCGGAATGAGGAAGACTGGATTCAATTATCTATTAAACAGTTCGGGGAGATTATTCTTTTTTGCGAAGCTTTCCAAAAATGGGATGACTTTAACCCTGATAATCAACAAGACCTTTTGATATATGGCGGCGCTACTATTAAAAAAGAAGTAGTTATCAATGAACCACCAATCCCTGATGAATGGTTTGTTTGTTCCATTTCTTATGAAGAGCTAAGTATAGATCTAAACGCGCGTTTCGTCTGGCTTTTTGGCATTTCTTCCAATCGATTTGCTCAATTAATCTCTTACAGCTGGCGAGGAGAAAAATGGGAAAATCATTTTAATTTGCAAACAAAAATTAAAGGAAATATTCATTATTATCCTTCCGGGTTTCCACAAAGAGCTGTCTTACAATCTATGGAAGAAAATTTGCCGTTATCTATATCTTTTCCCAAAGGATATGAAGACTGGAATACTTTCTTTGATTCCTACCGCATTGCCTGTAAACAAAATTTTCTTCTGGAAGAATTCCCCGGTATTTTGCAAAACATAAACGTAATTCCTGAGGAAATATGGTATTTGCAGGACAAAAATGGATCAAAGGTAGAACTCTCACCTTTGTATAAAGAAAAATGGGAACTAATCGCTTTGAGCCAGAATAAACCGATTTCCATTTTTGGGATTTGGAACGGCCTATACTTTATGCCCAAAAGTTATTCCCAATAAATGCTATTGTTTAACTCTCTCAGCAGCGTAAACAAAATAAGGGGTATCTCCTTGCCAAGGCATAGCTTTTAACTTTTCTTTATAATATAGCTTAACAGGAACTCCTTGTAAGGAATCAAGTGTTCTATATACTTTTTTATTTCTGACAGAAAAATCCCAGTTGGTAGAAATAAAACCTTGTTTAGTTTGAGCCATACCAGCAATTCCCAAAGTGCCTTCGTAAGTTTTAAAAATATATCCCTTTTTAGTAATTTTCACCAAATAACCAGAACGGGTTCCATTACTATAGGTAAAATTGCAGATTAACAGATAACTAATAAAGCCGAAAAGGATAAACCCAGCGACATATAGAAAAAATTTCTTCACTCTATTTCCAATATTATTTACACCATCTTTAACCATTTCTTTGTATTCACTCATGAGAATTAATTTTAAGCATTAAGAACGTATCCATTTGCCAAAATTAAACAATTTGCAATAATTCTTCTTGCTTCTTTAACAGGTTGGACAGGATATTTTGAAAATCTTTTGACACCCATTAAGAATGTTTTCAATAAATCTCCCTCTGAGAAAGAAGATAAGGCATCGGTAGCATTTTTTTGCATCCTAAAGGAAGCATCATGGAGAAATACTTTTAAGATAGCATCATAAACAGACTGACTTATCTGTTTATCTGCTTTATGAGATAGTTTTTCGACACGTAATAACGTAGATTCAGCTAAAAACAAATCGGTTAGCATATCGGAAAGGTTAAATAATATTTCCTGCTCTTCCTTCAAATTAATCTTACCGTCCATTTGTGACTTTGCAGCTGCTCCAGCTACCATCAGCAATATTTTTTTGAAATCTGTAATCGCTTTCTTTTCTTCTGCATAAGGGCCTGATAAATTTTCCATTACTGGCATAGAAGCCAATTCTTTTTGAACAGCCCAGGCAGGTCCAACCAGATCTAACTCCCCTTTTAAAGCTCGTTTGAAAAGCTGGTCAATCATCAACATTCTATTGATTTCATTGGTGCCTTCATAAATTCTGTTAATTCTGGAATCTCTATAGCCCCTTGCTGCCGTCCCCTCTTCAGAGAATCCCATACCCCCATGAATCTGTAAGGTTTCATCCACTACATAATCAACCACCTCAGAACCAACTATTTTAAGAATAGAGCATTCAATAGCGTATTCTTCGGCACCTTCCAGCTTTGCTTTAGCAAAAGGAACCCCTTCTGAGGCAAGTTGCTCTCTCTTTTTTTGTAGTAAATGGGAAACCCTATATAGAGCACTTTGACCCGTAAAAATACGAATAGCCTGTTCCGCAATTTTGTATTTAATGGCGCCAAAATTAGAGATAGGCTGGCCAAACTGAACTCTTTGATTGGCATATTTTATGGCGGTGTCAGCACTTCCTTGTGCGCCACCTAAACATAAAGCACCCAATTTATAACGACCTATATTTAATACATTGAAAGCAATCAAATGCCCCTTTCCTATTTCCCCTAATAAATTTTCAACTGGAACCGCTACATTTTCAAAAAATACTTGCCTGGTAGACGAACCTTTAATACCCATTTTTTCTTCCTCCTCTCCAAAAGTTAAACCAGGGGTATTTCTCTCCACAATGAAACCTGTGAATTTTTCTCCGCCAATTTTTGCAAATACAATGAAAATGTCAGCAAAACCTGCATTGGAAATCCACATTTTTTGTCCATTCAAAATGTATTTTGTTCCATCTTCATTCAAATCAGCCCTCGTTTTAGCTGCGAGTGCATCGGAACCAGAGCCTGGTTCGGTTAAACAGTAAGAAGCTTTTAATTCACCCAAAATAAGTCGGGGGAGATAATGTGATTTTTGTTCTTCCGTACCAAAATATAAAATAGGCAACATACCTATGCCAATGTGTGCTGCATAAGCCACAGTGAAGGAACCCGATGGCCCCATCACCTCGCTGATCAAGGTATTCGTATGGTTATCAAAATCTAAGCCCCCATATTCTGCTGGCATGTGAGTGCCCAAAAAACCAAGGGCAGCAAACTTACCAAGTACATCCAATAAGGTATTATCTTCTTGTTTGTCAATTTTTTTCGCATGTGGTAAAACTTCCTGAACCAGAAAATCATAAGCCGTCTGACGTATCATTTTCTGTTCCTCATTGAAATCTTCCGGGATAAAAATATCCTCAATGGTACTTTCTTTTAACAGAAATTCACCTCCCTTTAATTGTGACATAACAGCTTCAGATTCCATAATTTTATTTTTAGCGAATTTTCGCTACAATAATACAACAAAAATGAAAAGATAAAGGTTTATGAAAAATAAAATATGCAAAAAAATTAAACCTAATCTAGTCTATTTCAATTTAAATAATAAAATTAATAATAATGCTCCATATTATTTTCTATTGCCTATTTTTCTCCCTTTTCAATCCGCCTATTACTTTAGAAATTAAGATGGAAGGCTTGATACCTGAAAAGGGAACCATCCGAATTGGTCTATATAATTCTGCGTCTGCCTTCAAGGATGAGGCAAATCCTAATCATGCCCAAGTAGTATCCGTAGGGAAAAACGCTACGCAAATAATTAAGTTTGAAGGACTGCCAGAAGGCAAATATCTGGTAGCTGCCTATCAAGATGTAAATGGAAATAAAAAAATAGATAAAAATATTTTAGGCATTCCAACAGAGGCTTATGCATTCTCAAATAACGTGTTTCCCAAGTGGAAAAGTCCAACTTTTGACGAAGCTGCTATCAAATTAGAAAAGCCTTTCGAAGCTATAAAATTAAAATTTCGCACCTGGATTGATTAATTCATCATTTTAGTACGAATTAATTCGTACAACATTTGGAAATTTCAAAAAGCTACCTTAAATTGCACTACGAAAACAATCGTAGTAAAAATTAAGGTATGGAAAATTTACCCAATCCAACGGAAGCGGAATTAGAAATTCTGCAAACACTGTGGCAAACAGGTCCCTGCTCTGTTAAACAGGTACATGGTATTTTACAGGAAAAAAGGGAGGTTGGTTACACAACCATTCTCAAGCAGCTGCAAATTATGCTTGAAAAGAAATTGGTTAGAAGAGATGAATCTGCCCGAATTCATGTTTACAAAGCAACTATTTCTGAACAAAATACAAAAGAAAAGTTAGTTCAAAAGTTTGTAATCAACACTTTCCAGGGATCATCTCATCAGCTGGTTATGCAGGTTTTAGGTAATTCTGCCGCATCTTCATCTGAATTGGAAGAAATTAAAAAATTGATATCCACATTGGAAGATAAAGATTCCTCTACTGAAATTATCCAAAATTAATAAAGGCACTGATATGAAAAATTTCATTGAATTTCCTCAAAATCTGATTGATATATTAGGCTGGACGGTTTTCCATGCTATCTGGCAAGGTGCAATCATCGGTTTAGTATTTTATTTTCTGTTGACTGCTCAATGCTTTAAAAGTGCAAAAGCAAGATTTAATGCTGCATGGGTCACCTTATTTATCCAGCTACTTTCCTCCTTCACTACTTTTTTTTACATCCGAAATACGTTTCAAAGTAATCCTGAATATGTTGAAAATCAAAATTTAAACATCCAGCATCATTTATATTTATCAGGTACGGAAAATATTTCACAACAGACATCCCTTCTTGAAAAGTTACTCAATCTGCCTAACCAATATATTGACTGGATTTCATGGGTTTGGTTGATTGGTGTAAGTTTAATGTCCTTTAGATTAATTGGAGGATTTTCCTATCTGTTTTGGTTAAATAAAGTTAGTAACATCCCTCTCCCGATTGAAATGAATTTATTTTTGGAACAAAAACGAAAAGAAGCAGGGATAAAGAAGATTATGGGAAAATTATCTTCTCATATTCAAAGCCCTATCGTATTTGGACATTTCAAACCAATACTGCTTTTCCCCCTTGCCTTACTTTCAAAACTTACACCAGAACAAGTAGAAGCTGTCATTATTCATGAATTAGCACACGTAAAAAGAAATGATTACATATTAAATATATTTCAAATATTTATTGAAATTATCTTTTATTTTCATCCTGTTACCTGGTGGTTAACCAGTATTATTAAAAGAGAGAGAGAACATATCTGTGATGATGAAGCGGCAGGTAAAGAACTCAATCAAAAATTATCTTATGCTAAGGCATTATTGATAATACAGGAAAATAATACCATTTCAAGTATTGGTTCTCTGGCATTCGCCAAGAAACCATCTGAAATGTATCTCAGAATCAAAAGAATTTTAGAACCTTCAAAAAATGTAAATTTCATGGAAAAAACAACGCTGGGAATCCTGGTTTTAGGACTTGCCCTTGGTATGTTTTGGCAACAAAAACCAATTTTTGCCAATAACCCCACATTCAAAACCATATTGACCGTTGAGACCGATAGCCTTCCAAAAGGGGACATTCAGCTTAAACTGAATAAAAACGGTGCAACCTGGGATATGAATCTTAAAGATGGAAAAATTGTTTCATTGAAGAAAGACGGAAATACGATTCCTGAAAGTGACTTTCCCAAATACGAATCGGAGATTATGATGATTATGAGTGAAATGCCCCCACCGCCACCTCCGGGAGTACCTCCTCCACCACCTCCAGGCATAGCACCGCCTCCACCGCCAATGATTTGGAATGAAGGGCAACCATCTAAAAATACTAATGAGGATTACATGATTATTGTAAAAAAAGATGGTACCTCCCAAAAATTCATCCAGCATAAGGAAGTCATAGTTAAAAGTGAAGGCCAAACTATCCAATCGGAGGAAAAGATGATTTGGAAAGACGAAAAAGGTAATAATGTCAATATTGACGATATTGACCCTGCCACTATTCAATCCATTGATGTCAGAAAATCACCGAAAGGTCAAAAATCTGAAACCACAGTGACGGTGATAACAACAGAGAAGAATATCACAAATAATCTTAACAAAGAAGATATAAAAACCATTGATATCCGGAAATCAGTTAATGGAGAAGAAGTCATCATCGTCAACGGAATGCCTCTAAACAAGTTGAAAGAAGGCAAAGCATTATTCGTTGCTGACAGCATTAATTTTTCATTGGATAAAATTTCATTTCAACCAGGCAATGTGAGATCTGCTATCACCAGCCAATTAATGAATGACCAGGTAATTGCCGACGAGAATAATTTTCAGATGGAACTGACGGCGAGTTATTTAAAGATAGACGGGAAAAAATATGTCGGACCTTTTCATGCCAAGTATTTGAAAATTTATGAATCAAATACAGGTTTAAAAATGGATTCCAAATCAAAAATTTCCATTTCTGGTAAGGAATAATGTGTTGAGTTTATAAATGTTTCAGATAAAAGCCGTCAATTATTTTGCCGGCTTTTTCTATGTAATCAAGTCGGCAACTTCTCCCAGACCTTCCATCCTCAGATCAATTAAATCTGGATTAAAATCTTTTTCCAGGTCAGAGGAAATCCAGATAGTAAACATACCAAGATTTCTTCCAAACTGCATGTCAGACATTGAATCACCAATCATGACCGACTGACGAAAATCGATATTTGGAAAATCAGCCTGTGCCTGTAACCCCATGCCAATATTTGGTTTTCGACAAGGGTCATTATTTTTTTCCAGGGAGGGACAGAAATAAACCGCGTCTAAACGACCGCCAGCTTCCGTTATTTTATCAAGCATAAAAGTGTGAACTTCCTTCAAATCATCCTCTGTATAAAGTCCCTTTCCAATACCTTGCTGATTGGTAACGACAACAATATGAGTAAAATAGGAAGAAAATTGAACTAAAGCTTCTAACACACCAGGGAGAAATTCAAATTGGGCTATATTTTTCACATAATCCCCTGGGAGGTGTTTATTGATAACACCATCTCTATCTAAAAAAAGGAATTTTGCTGGAGGAGACAGGTTAAAAAATCTTTTAGGAATTTCCTTTTGAGCTCTCGCATAATCGGTGGGAATACCGATATCGATAAAATATTTGTCCTGAACAAAGCCTTGTAAAAAGTGCGTAGCAGCCTTTTCCTCGAACAAAGCTTTTTCATAAGAAAAAACATCCCCAGCTGTTTTTCCTTCAAATATTTCAGGAGTCAGAATGCTTACTCCGGCATTTATACATCCAGATTCGATGAATTTTTTTTCTGTGAAAGCAACAATTCGTTGCCCATCCAGCTGAACAGCACCATACCTATCTTGATTAATTATAGGTTTTAAAGAGAGAGAAGCCAAAGGATTTTCCTTCCTAAAGGCTTCAGAAAACGATTTGAAGTCAGCTTCAAAAAAAGTATCTCCATTCAGAAGGTAAAAAGGCTCCTTCCAATCTTTCAATACCGGCATAATAGCGCCTCCTGTACCAAGAAGTTCCTTTTCTACCGTATAAAATATTTTCATACCTCTAAAATGCTCCCCAAAGTATTGAACGATGACCTCATGACGAAATCCGACACATAAGAAAACTTCCTTGATACCCTGCCGAGATAAATAATTTAGTAAATAATGTAAAAACGGAAGATGGCTGATTGGCGCCATGGGTTTAGGAATTTCCCCCAGCAAACCTTTTAACCTGGTTCCAAGTCCACCTGCAAGAATGACTGCTTTATCAATCAAAAGATAAAAATTTAAAGTAAAAAATGAAATAATTAATTCAAAAAGGCTAACTTTGTGCCAGTTTTTAAAAAGCACTTATTTAAATTTCGTAAAGATAAGCAGATATGGCAAATATAGGTCACGTAAAACAAGTTATCGGTCCAATCGTGGACGTTTCTTTCCCAAACGCAAGCTCACTTCCTGAAATTTTTCATGCATTGGAAATTGAAAGACCAGGTGCAGATACTTTAGTGTTAGAAGTTCAACAACACCTTGGTGAAGATAGCGTTCGTGCCATTGCCATGGATTCAACGGATGGACTTACCAGGGGCGCAAAAGTAACTGACAAAGGGGAAACAATCACTATGCCCGTTGGGATGCACATCCGCGGTAGGTTATTCAACGTTGTTGGGGAAGCTATTGACGGTATCGGTCCGGTAAACAAAGACCAAACCTACCCAATCCATAGAAAGCCACCTGCTTACGAAGACTTATCGACTGAAAAAGAGATTCTCTATACAGGTATTAAAGTGATCGACTTGATTGAGCCTTACATGAAGGGAGGTAAAATTGGTTTATTCGGTGGTGCAGGTGTAGGAAAAACGGTACTTATCCAGGAATTAATTAATAATATTGCAAAAGGTTACGACGGTATTTCTGTATTCGCAGGCGTTGGAGAACGTACGAGAGAAGGAAACGATTTGATGAGAGAGATGTTAGAGGCAGGAATTATTCGTTACGGTGAAAAATTTATGCATTCTATGGAAGAAGGCGGCTGGGACTTAAATACCGTTGATATGAAAGCGTTGGAAGAATCGAAAGCTACCTTCGTTTTTGGACAGATGAATGAGCCTCCTGGTGCACGTGCACGTGTTGCTCTTTCTGGATTGACTGTTGCAGAATATTACAGAGATGGTGATTTGACAGACCCAAATGGTGGAAAAGATATCCTTTTCTTCATCGACAATATCTTCCGTTTTACACAGGCAGGTTCTGAAGTTTCCGCTCTTTTAGGACGTATGCCTTCAGCGGTAGGTTACCAACCAACCTTGGCTACTGAGATGGGTTTAATGCAAGAACGTATTACTTCAACACGCAGAGGATCTATTACTTCTGTACAAGCTGTTTATGTTCCTGCTGATGACTTGACTGACCCAGCACCGGCAACAACTTTCGCTCACTTAGATGCCACTACGGTTTTAAGTAGAAAAATTGCCGCCTTAGGTATTTATCCCGCAGTGGATCCTCTCGATTCTACTTCCAGAATATTAGATCCAATGATTGTTGGGGATGTACATTATAAATGTGCACAGGACGTAAAAAACATACTTCAGCGTTATAACGAGTTACTTGATATCATTGCCATTTTAGGTATGGAGGAATTGTCTGACGAAGATAAAATGATTGTGCACCGTGCACGTCGTGTTCAGCGTTTCTTATCTCAACCTTTCCACGTGGCGGAACAATTTACTGGTATTCCAGGTGTTCTAGTGCCTATTGAAGAAACGATTCGTGGTTTCAATATGATTATGGACGGTGAGGTGGATGAATATCCTGAAGCTGCCTTTAACCTTAGAGGATCGATTGACGAAGTAATCGAGACAGGAAAGAAAATGCTTGCTGAACTAGCTTAATTTGTTTTAATTGTTCATTAATCTGCCTCGCAATCATGAAAATAACGGTGCTTACTCCTGAAAAGGAAATATTTCGTGGAAATGTTATCTCTACTAAACTTCCTGGTGTTGACGGTAAGTTTCAGATTCTAAATAATCATGCCCCTTTGGTAGCAGCTCTGGGAGATGGATCTGTTCAAATTATTACCGATGAGGGGGACTTTTCTTACTGGAATGCTAAAGAAAATGTCGTTCAAGTGGCTAATGAAAAGGGGAAGCAGATTAATTTTAATATAACAACAGGTTTTGTGGAGGTGCTAAATAATGAAATATCATTACTGGTTCAGGGTTATACTAGCCAGGATAATTAATCCATTATTCTACCCAGTTAATCTTTTTAACTGTGTAACCCTTCTTTCCCGAAATCAATAAAATATAATACCCTGTCCTCATGTTTGGACAGGGTATTTTTATTTGTGGTGTTAAAGCTTCCATTTTTCCGCTTTGCAATCTTGTTCCATTTAAATTAAATAAAGACCATTCCTCAAATTGCCCAACCTGATTACCTAAAAACAGGGTAATGGACTCTTTATTCTCCATCGTTATTAATAAAGGGCCATTTTCGCAACTGACGGGTACTATTTTTGAATAGGCTATCCTACCATCAAAATCTATTTGTTTTAAGCGATAATAGATTAGCCCTCTCCTTTCTTCCTTATCTTCCCAATAATATTGCTTTCTCGATTGGCTTTCTCCATTTCCCAAAATAAAATGAAGGTCTTTGAAGATCAGATCGGAAAATGCTTGTTGTATCCAAAACCCATGATTTTTATTTTCCGAATACGTCTCCCATTTCAGAACTGGATAATTTTGATCTCCACAATTACCAGAAAAATCACCTAAAGACACCGGTAAAGCCACTTCCGTTGTTCCGGAAATAGTTACATTATCAATGCGCATAGTAGCGGTCATGGCTGCATTATTCTGCCTAAATAGATAAATTCTAATTTCTAAAGGACCACCACTCGTACCTGAAATATTGCACGAACCATTAAAATTATTGCATCCAATAATGGGAACCGTCCCCGAACTGATAAAAGTTTCTACGCCCCATCTGAATACCGAAACATAATAATCACTGGGTGCGCTGGAGGAGGACCTGGAAAGCATGAAACTGACACCGGTGATATTTGCCCGATAACCTTCCCCTGCCGTAACAGAAAAAGACATGTAAGATGAAGTATTTCGAGTGGAGGTGATAGGCCAGAAATTTGTCGCCCAGGTTTCAGGGCTGGCACATGTTGTAGGGCTTCCACTGTTTTGAGCACCGCTTAACCTACCCTCTCCTCCAGATATTCCCTCTCCAATCGATGAGGGCAAAATGGGAATACTAGGAATTGCACCCGTCACATTTTCAAAATTCCAGGCCGCTAGCTGGCTCTGTAACGTGTTTACCTGCAGATGGAAACATAGATGGAGCAACAAACTAAAGAGATAGGTATTGCGTATCATGCTTCCAAATTATAAGGGTGATAGCTTAAAGGCCTGATTGTGAATTGCTTGATTCTAAAATCAATTTGCCCTTCAATATTTACCATTTTTTGCTTTATGAAATAGTATTTTTCGATGTTAATCCATTTTTTCTCAAAACTGTTTAGCCATCGAATCTCCATTTGCCTTAATCTTTCTTCCATTAAAAAAAGAGGTAATAAATTATCAGGTGCAATAAGCCCCACTTCCGTATGTGCATATTTAGTGGCCAGGAACATTACATCCATTCTTAATTCGCTACTTAAATGGGTAGCACTTCCGGCGACGGGAAACTGCTGGGTTTCCGAAAAAACAGTTTCCAAAAGATCCATTATTCCATCCCAAAGATTATCAACATAGCGTGATTCCATTCCAATTTTTGGGCAATATCACCTCATTCGTCGAGATTAGATAGGACAGAATCTTGGTATTTCCGCTCAGCTAAGAAGTATAAAACAAAGTATTTTTATTTAATAAAATATTATTTTTCAATCAATTACGCCTAAATTTTTTAATTAAATACTGATAAATAATATATAAAAGAGCAAATTTTCCACCTATGAGCATCTGCAAAGGCACCTGAGTTGCGCCTGTGGCTTCATATTTTTTTGAAACAGAAGGAATCATACTCCCTTCCAGATCAAACGTTTTTATTTTCCCCTGAAGTGCCATCATATTTTGCCAGATCAACCAGATCATAGTCCCCCGGTGCCTATATTTCTTTTCAGAAATCTGAATTAAAAGCCAGGCGGTATTTTTATCCATGACCGTCCAGCTTCTGCCGTGAATTCTCCCCGATTCATCGGTGGCCTCAATCAACAGATCATTACCCCCCATCTTTCGAAGGCTATGCTGTATATTTTCAAAGCTGGCCAAATCCCATTTAAATGAAACATTTTTATCAGCGAGAAAAGTCTGTTGGCTTTTTAAAAATGCCTCTTTATTCTGCACATTGATTTCCGTCAGATGTAAAATATTTTCAGCTGCCTTCAAATCGTTCTCCACATCGGGTGAGAAATGAGCGCGAATTTCCTGGAGACTATCGAGGTCCTTAAATTGACGGGTAAAATGGGTAGATTGAAAATATCCATATTCCTTCCAGACCTGGGTATTCTGAAAATTTGGAGGCCATCGAAAAATAATAAGATCTGCCTCCTTCCGCATCATTTGGGACAGTTCTGCAAATATTTTTCTTTCTCTAATCGCTTTTGTTCCTACTTTTTCATTTTTAATAGGAAAAAGCCAGGGCCCATTCCAAGGCGTAAATGGAATAGGCAGCAACAGCTTCAAACCCATTTTTTTAATCACTTTAAATGGCCATACAGCGACTATCTCCCCGTTATGATCAACGATAACTGCGGGAGTCCAGTTATTTTCTCCACAATTTGCATCCCACCAGCCAGCCTGGTAAAAAAGAGGTAAACCCAGAGACTGTCTGATATATTCAAACCTGTCTTTAATTATTTTCATAAGGACAAAATACACTATAAAACGTAAAAATACAGGATAATCTGAAATTTGACTTTCATTTTGTATTACTGCATCTTTCGATTTTTAAAAAATGAAAATATGTGCGGTATTACAGGACTCTTTCAGCTAAATGGCCAACCTATCGATCCATCTCTTTTGACAGGTATGCATGAAGCCATTAAACACAGAGGTCCCGATAGTCAGGGTATTTTTATAGACCATGATGCTGGAATATCTAACCATAGACTTCGTATGAT
>Ga0114981_10000083_pt1 | contig 49324 bp, 47 predicted proteins | sample S_140806_MF_Meta_FD_87028 | JGI IMG/M metagenome (GOLD analysis project Ga0114981, IMG submission 87028) | Freshwater microbial communities from Lake Simoncouche, Canada to study carbon cycling - S_140806_MF_MetaG | ecosystem: Environmental > Aquatic > Freshwater > Lake | place: Lake...
GACCACGATTTCGTCCAGCTCCGAAACCTGTGGCTCCGGCGTCTGGGCCGCGGACCGGTCCGGGAGCGCCGCCCCGGCCAGCATGATCAGGACCGAAACGGCGATGACCAATTTTCTCACAATGATACCCACCTTGATTCAATAGAATTGAGTAACAATACGCCTTCGTCAGAACAAAAATCTTACATTTCTGTAATAATGACTTCGATTTAATGCATCTGTCTGTCTTGTAACTGGAGAGTGGGGCGACAGAACGCCACAGCTTCGTCACACGACGAGGGGAATTCTGCAATGACCAAGACCATCCTGCTGGCGACGACGGGCATCCTGCTGACCGCGGGCACGGCCGCCGCCCAGACCCCCCCGTCGCCGCCCGTCGCCCAGGCGGCGGACGCCGCGCAGCAGGGCGTCCTGGTCTTCACCCCGGACTTCTTCGCCGACCAGCGACCGAACACCGCCCTCGACATGGTCGGCCGCGTTCCCGGTTTCTCGGTCCAGGACGGCGACGGCTCACGCGGCTTCGAGGGTGCGGTCGGCAACATCCTGATCAACGGGTCACGCCCCGCCTCAAAGAACGACACCGGCTCGTCGGTTCTGTCGCGGACCCTGGTCGCCCAGGTCGAACGTATCGAGCTCATCCGGGGCGGGGCTCCGGGTATCGATATGCAGGGCTATGCCGTGGTCGTGAACGTCATCACCCGGAGTCAGGCCAGCACCGAACAGATCCTGACGGCCAATATGGCCTTCTTCGAGGGCGGCACCGATCGCGGCTTCGGCCAGTACCAGTTCACCCGCCGCGACGGCGACCGGGTCTGGGGTTTCACCCTCGCCGACGGCGTCGCGATCAACGATTCCAGTGGCGTCGGCCGCGTCATCCGCCGCGATGCAAACGGGGTCGTGATCCGCGACGAGGGCTATTACGACGACCAGACCGGCGGCGGACAGGCCGCGCGGGTCAATTTTGCCGACGCCTTCATGGGCGGCAAGATCGACCTGACCGCCCGGATCGGCCGTAACGACTACAGCCAGTTCAGCCTGCAGGACGGGCCGACGATCCTGCGCGACAACCGCTATGCCGAGGAGGGCACGAGCGGCGAGGTCGGCGCGGTCTTTACCCGTCCCATGGGCGCGGGCCTGTCGTCCGAGACCCGCTTCATTCGGGAGTGGAGCGAGGAGGACGGTGCCTCAACCTCAAGGACCACCGTCGCCGGCGTGGCCGGCCCCGAGCAGCGCTTCGAATCCATCGAAGAGGCCTCCGAGACCATACTGCGCTCGCTCCTGCGCTGGGAGCGGTCGCCCTCGGTCACGCTCGAGGCCGGCGGCGAGATCGCCTACAACATGCTGGAGGTCGACCAGGCCTTCACCGACGGCGGCATCAACATTCCGCTGCCGTCTGACCAGATCATGGTCGAGGAGACGCGGGGAGAGCTGTTCGGCAAGGCGACCTGGCGCGTGCGGCCGGACCTGAATGTCGAAGGCGGACTGCGGCTCGAGGCCTCGACCATCACCCAGTCCGGCGATGCCGACCAGGAGAAGAGCTTCTATTTCGCCAAGCCACGCCTGCAGCTGACCTGGACGCCGCGGCCGCAGAATCAGCTCCGGTTCCGCTTCGAGCGCGACATCGGCCAGCTGGACTTCGGCGACTTTGCAGCGGGGGCCGACCTGGAAGACGAGCAGGTGTTCGGCGGCAATGTGAACCTGGAACCCGAGGAACGCTGGATCTCAGAACTGACCTATGAGCGCCGGTTCCTCGGCGATGGCATCCTTTCCATCGGCTACCGCCACGACGAGATCATCGGCGTCATCGACCGCCTGCCCCTGCCCATGGGCCTGTCGGCGGTCGGCAATATCGGCGACGGGACGCTGGACCAGCTGGCCGTCAACTTCGTCCTGCCGCTGGACTGGACCGGGTTCTCCGGCGGTCAGTTCCTGTTCCGGAACACGTGGAACGAGACGACGGTGACCGATCCGACCTCGCGGGAAGAGCGCCCCATTTCGGGCGTCAGACCGTCCCAGCCGATCTTCGCCCTCTCCCAGGACATCACCAGCTGGAAGATCAACTGGGCGGTGACCTATATCGAGAGCCTGCGCCAGTTCAACTATGCCCCCGACCAGGTCTCGGGCTTCGCCGGCAGCGACTATTTCGAGGCGAACATCGAATACAAGCCGACGCCGACCCTGGCGATCCGCGCCCAGGTCAATGTCTGGAATGACTTCCAGGGCGAACGCACGGTCTTCGCCGACCGCTCGCCGGCCCGCCCTGTCGCCTTCACCGAACTGCGCCCCTCGGACCCGCGCACCTTCTGGCAGATCCGGGTGCGCAAGACGTTCTGAGTCAGCGCCTCCGGACCGCCCCGAACCTGACGGCGATTTAATCCACCTGTCCGGCTTGTCACTGTATGCGCGGCCGGATGTCGGTCACCCTTGCCCGGCAGGAGAGGGATCGATGACCAAGGCAATCTGGCTGGCCGGCGCGGCCGCATGCGGCCTTCTGGCTGGCCCCGCACTGGCACAGACCGCACCGGTCCCGGGCGCGCCGGTCGGCGCGGTCTCCCAGCAGGGCGTGCTGGTTTTCGAGCCCGCCTTCTTCGCCGAGTCTCGACCCGATACGGCCCTGGACCTGATCGCCCGCCTGCCGGGCTTCGCCTTCGAGTCCGGAGACAGCGGGACGCGCGGCCTGGCGGGCACGGCGGGCAATGTGCTGATCGACGGCCGGCGGCCCTCGACCAAGAGCGACAGCCTCGACCAGATCCTGCGGCGGATCTCGGCCGCCGGCGTCGCCCGCGTCGAACTGATCCGGGGCGGTGCCCCCGGGATCGACATGCAGGGCCGGTCGGTCATCGCCAACGTCGTCCTCACCCGCACGGTGACCACCGAACGGGTGTTCGAGGCCAACAGCTATGTCTATCCCGACGGCCACCTCGGCCCTGTCCTCGCGGCGCGCTGGTCCCGGCGCGAGGGCGACGACCAGATCGAAGGGTCCATCAGCGGCTTCTCGGACCGGACCGACGGCACCGGCGACGGCTTTCGCCGCCGGTACGATCCAGCCGGAAACCTCATCCAGGACGCCGACCTGGTGCTGTGGGACCGGATCCGGAACCTGCGCGCCACCGGTGCCGTGCAGCGCCGGGTCGGCGGCGGTCTGCTGCGCGTCAACGGCCTGCTGGGCTGGTTCGGCAACGAGAATGCGCAGGACCTGCTGATCCGTTCCGGGGGCGGGTTCGACAGTTTCAACGACGAGGAAGCCAACGACATCAACAGCGAGCTGGGCGTCAGCTGGGCCCGGGACCTGAACCCGCGCCTGGATCTGGAGCTGACCGGTCTGCAGCGATACGCGGCGGAAGACTACACCGGCGTCTCGGAGAGCCGCGGCGACAGTTCGACCTTCACCGCCGACGCGACCTCGGGCGAATCGATCGGTCGCGTCATCCTGCGGTTCCGCCCCGGTAGCCGCTGGTCGTTCGAGACCGGGGGCGAGGTGGCCTATAATTTCCTCGACAGTGCCACGACCTATGCCGAGAACGGCGTCCCGGTCCCGCTGCCGTCATCCTCGGTGAAAGTCGAGGAACTGCGCGGCGAGGTCTTCGGCCAGGCGACCTGGCGGCCCGACCCCACCCTGACCCTCGAGGGCGGCCTTCGCGTCGAGGTGTCAGAGATCAGCCAGTCCGGCGACAGCGACCTGACCAAATCCTTCGTCTATCCCAAGCCCCGCATCCAGGCGACCTGGACACCCCGGAGCGGGCACCAGTTCCGTTTCCGCGCCGAGCGGGCGGTGGGCCAGCTGGACTTCGGCGACTTCATCGCCTCGGCCGATATCGACATCGGCCAGGTCGAGGGCGGCAATCCGGACCTGGAGCCGGAGAAGTCGACGGTGATCGAGGCCATCTACGAACATCGCTTCGACGGCGAGGGGGTGTTCGAGGTGACCGTGAGCCATGCCGACATCGAGGACGTGGTGGACGTCATCCCCCTGACGGGCGGTTTCGACGGGGTCGGCAATATCGGCGACGGCAAGGCGGACTTCTTCCAGCTGCGCCTGACCCTGCCGACCGACCGGCTGGGCATTCCCAACGGGCGTTTCCAGACGCGCGGCAGCTGGTCCTCGACCTCGGTGCTTGATCCGGTCACGGGCGAGGCGCGCCGGTTCCAGGGCAACCAGGCCTTCGGCTGCGGCGTCTCCTTCAATCAGGACCTGATGGGCGGGCGTTGGTCCTGGGGCTTCGAGCACGGCTGCAATATCGACAAGGGCCGCGCCTTCCGGGTGCGCGAGGTCCGCGCCTTCCACCAGGAGCCGAACGTCGAGGCCTTCGTTCAGTGGAAGCCGGAGCGCGACCTGACCGTCCGCGTGGACCTCGGCAATGCCACGGATCGCGCGCAGGGCAATGATCGCGAAATCTACGCCGGCCCGCGCGACACGGCCCCGCTGGCGTTCCGCGAGGTGCGCCGCACCCGGATGAGCCCCTGGCTGTTCGTCCAGGTCAGAAAAACCTTCTGAGGACAGCCTCCCCTCACCGCCCGAAGCGGTCGCGGCGCCGACCGCCGCGCACAGAAAAGGGCGGAACCCTGCGGTTCCGCCCTTCCTCTATTCGGCCGTCCGTCCGGATCAGTGCGACGGATGGTTTCCGGCGTCATTGGCCCCGTTGGACCAGCCCTTGATCAGGAAGCTGATCAGGATGAAGCCGATGCCGATGCCGACGCCCCAGGTGCCCAGCTTGTTGAAGCCGTCCAGGGAGGTGGCGAGCGCGCCCTGCGGATCGAGGACCTGACCCCCGACCGTCTCCGTACCCATCAGGCCGGCGATCTTGCCGCCGACGAACTGGGCGATGGAGCTGGCCAGGAACCAGACGGCCATCATGAAGCTGACGACCGAAGGCATGGACAGTTTGGTGATCTCCGACAGGCCCACCGGCGAGAGGAAGAGCTCCCCCGTCGTGTGCAGCATGTAGAGCAGCGCCAGGATGATCAGCGGCATCTGGAAGGTCGGGCTGACCATGCCGGAACCGGCGGCCCAGACCACCACCAGGAAGCCGAGACCGACCTGAACCAGGCCGAGACCGAACTTCATGGTCGGGTCGGGATCCATCTTCTTCGAGGCCAGCCAGGCCCACAGCGCCGCGAAGATCGGGGCGAAGATGAGGATGAAGCCGGCGTTGAACGACTGGACCTGGGCGGCCGTGATGGTCGCGTCGATCCAGAAGCCGGTGGGCGTGATGCCCGCGGCCTCAAGCTGGGCCGGCGTGCCGATCGTGATGCCGAGGAACTGCATCGCGGTCGGGGCGATGGTCAGGTCCACGTTACGGTCGGCGAACAGGTTCAGCGAAGTGCCGGCCTGTTCGAACAGGGTGAAGAATACCACCGCGCCGAAGATCAGCACCAGGGCCAGCATCATGCGCTGACGCTGTGCCCAGGTCTTGCAGACGCCGACGATGACCCAGAGGATCGCCGCCAGGGACAGCACGGTCGAAACACCCAGGACGGCACCGACCAGGGCGTTGCGCTGGACCATGAACCAGACCACGGCGACGCCGAGGACGCCGAGGATGTAGATCAGCCATTCGCGGTTCAGCGGTCCGAACAGGGGCCGCTTGAGCAGTTCGGGGTTCGGCGGTTCGCCATGGCCTTCCAGCAGCGGCTTGCCGAGGACGAACACGACCCAGCCCAGCGCCATACCGACGCCGGCGAGGCCGAAACCGGCCCACCAGCCCACGGTCTGGCCCAGGAAGCCGCACAGCACCGCCGCCCAGAAGGCGCCAAGGTTGATGCCGTAGTAGTAGAGGGTGAAGCCGGAATCCCGGCGCGGGTCCCCTTGGGGATACAGCTGGCCGACGATCGTCGAGATGTTCGGCTTCAGGAAGCCGACGCCCATGATGATCAGCGACAGGGCGAGGTAGAAGACGTCGACGCCGGCCTGGTCGCGGGTCTTCTTCACCTCGTAGCTTCCGGGTGCCAGGGTCGCCGGCAGGGTCGAGCCCGCCGGCAGGCCCGCGACGGCAATGCCGCCGCCCTCGGCCGGGCCGAAGGCGTATTTCTGGCCGTTGACGACGATGTTCACGTCCCGCGACGCGCCGCGTCCCTCGGCCGAAATCTCATAGGCGGTGCCGGCATAGGTCAGGGTTTCGGTCGCCGGACGGCCCTCGAAGGCCATCATGCCGTGACCGGCCACCAGCAACAGGGCCCCGAAGGCGATGGCCTTGCGGGTGCCGATGTAGCGGTCGGCGAGAATGCCGCCGACCAGCGGCAGCAGATAGACCAGCGAGGTGTAGGAGCCGTAGGTCGATCCCGCCGTGGCGTCGTCGAACAGGAAATGCTGGGTCAGGAAGAAGATCAGGATGCCGCGCATGCCGTAGTAGGAGAAGCGCTCCCACATCTCGGCGAAGAACAGGATGATCAGTCCGCGCGGGTGGTTCTTCAGGATCTGCATCAGCACGGGGATGCCCGTGAGCAGCGTGATGATCAGGCCGGCGATGATGACGATGTTCATGCCCGACCTCCCCGAATGCGTCTGGCCTCAACTCCTCGGAGCGACGTAACCGCCCCCTCCTTGTCCGTCGTACTCAACGGCTCACTCCCATGTTGCTGCGCCCCACCTGACGCGCGAGGCCGCATAAGCAGCACGGGGAGCAAGACCGGACAAGGGTTAAGGGTAAATTGGCTGTGAGGTGGCGCAGGGACGGGGCAGGCGGCAGGATGGCGAGGAATCATGCGGGACGGGCTGGAATGACGACGACGCGGCGGGCGGCGCTGATCGGGGCAGGCACGGCCTTTACGCTGGCGGCCTGCGGCCCCGCCTCGCCGCGCGCGGCCGGAGACGTGATCGCGGCGGGGCAGCCTGCCGCCCTGCTGATCTGGGCCGTGGCGCGTGATCGGCTGGCCGGCTGGCCCCGCAAGCCGACGGCACAGGCGCTGGGGGTTCTGCCCGGGCGCGCGGCGGACCTGGCCGAGCTGGGTGCCCTGGCCAGCGGCGGCCAACCGGCGAATCTGGAGGCCGTCGCGGCGCTGAAGCCACGACTGGTGATCGACTATGGCGACACCGATCCCGAAAATCAGGCGCTCGGCGACCGGCTGAAGATCCGGCTGGGCGTCGACTGGCGGCTGATCGACGGAGCGCTGACGAAGATTCCTGAAGCCATCCGCGAGGCCGCCGTCCTGCTGGAGGCCGGTCAGGCCGCCGCCGGCCTGGCCGATGAGGCGGCCCGTATTCTGGACCGGTGGCGGGGTGCTCCCGACGGACCGTCCTTCTACTATGCCCGCGGTGCCGACGGTCTGGAGACCGGCTTTCGCGGCTCCCTGGCCACCGAAGTGCTGGAGGGAGCCGGCTGGAGCAATGTCGCCGGGGTGTCGCATGACATCGGCCGCATCACCCGCGAACAGGTCGTCGCCTGGGATCCGGAGGCCCTGGTGACCCTGAGCTCCGTCTTCGCCGCCGCCGTTCGCGATGACCCGGTCTGGCGCACCCGGCGCGACGGCCGACGGCGGCGACTGTTGCTGCTGCCTGAGCAGCCGTTCGGCTGGATCGACCGGCCGCCGTCGCTGAACCGCCTGCTGGCCTGCGCCTGGCTTGCCGATCCGGCCGGGTCGCAGGCGACCATCGCCGACCTCAGCCGCCGCCTGTACGGCCTGGCCCCGGTGGAGCCGGTGATGCCGCAGTGGATTCCGTGAACCGGCTGAAGGCCGCCCTGCTCCCCGCCGGCCTGATCCTGCTGGCGCTGGTCGGGGCGCTGGCGGTCATGGCCACCGGGCCCCTGGCCGTGGCACCCGAAGCCCTGCTGGCGGCCGTGATCGGCACCGGCTCGCCCGAGGCCGAGCTGGCGCTGGCCCTGCGCGGACCCCGACTGCTGGCGGCCCTGACCTGCGGGGCCGCCCTGGCCGGTGCCGGGGCCGGGTTCCAGATCCTGTTCCGCAATCCGCTGGCGGCACCCGATCTGCTGGGCGTGTCGTCGGGGGCCGGTCTGGGCGCGGCCCTGGCCCTGCTGCTGGGCGCGGGCGCGGCGCTGGTGCAGGGTGCGGCCTTTGCCGGTGGACTGGCCGCCGGCGGACTGGCCCTGGCCTGCGCCGCCCTGACCCGCAGCGGCGACGGACGCCTCGCCCTGATCCTGTGCGGGGTTGTGGCGGGAGCCCTGGCCTCGGCCGGGCTTGGGCTGGTGGTGATCGTCGCCGAACCCTATTCGCAGCTGCCGTCGATTACCTACTGGCTGCTGGGCAGCTTCACACGGGCAACCCTGCCGGAAGCGGTCGGTGCCGTAGTTCCGGTCGCGCTGGGCGCGGGCGTGCTGATCTGGCTGGGCTTCCGGCTGGACATTCTTTCGTTGGGCGATGAGCAGGCGCGGTCGTTGGGACTGCCGGCACGGCCCCTGCGCCTGCTGGCCCTCGCCGCCGCGGCCCTGATGACCTCCTCGGCCGTGGCGGTGGCCGGGGTGGTCGGCTGGATCGGCCTGCTGGCACCCCATGCGGCGCGGTTGATCGTCGGCGAGCGGGCCGGGCGGCTGATCCCGGCGTCCATGGCGCTGGGGGCCCTGTTCGCCCTGCTGATCGACCGGCTGGCCACGGCCTTCGGCCCGGCGGAGGTTCCCGTCGGCCTGCTGTCGGCCGCCATCGGCGCCCCCGCCTTCCTGATCCTGTTCGTCACCACATCGAGGCGGTCATGAGCGGGCTGAGGCTCGAGGGGCTGGTCGCCGGGCGCGGGTCTTTCCGCCTGCCGCCGCTCGACCTGACCGTCGCACCGGGCGAGGTGCTGGCCCTGATCGGCCCCAACGGCGTCGGCAAGACCACCCTGCTGCAGACCCTCGCCGGCCTGCTGCCGCCGCTGGCCGGTGCGAGTGTCGATACCGGTGCCGCCGCGGCCTATCTGCCACCGCCGGGGGCGGTGTCGGCCGGCTTTTCCGCCCTGCATCTGACCGCCCTGGGCCGTGCCCGGCTGCGCCGCTGGTCGCCCGGCCTGACGCCGAAGGATGTCGACGCGGCTCGCGGCGCGCTGGACCGGCTGGAGGTGGGCGACCTCGCGGACCGGCCGTTCGACCGCCTGTCCAGTGGCCAGCAGCAGCTGGTCCTGATCGCCCGGCTGTTCGTGCAGGATGCGCCGGTCTGTCTGCTGGATGAGCCCCTGGCCCTGCTGGACCCGGCCCATGCGCAGGCGGTGGAGGCGGCGATCCGGGCGCTGGCCGGTGAGGGCCGCGTGGTCATCGCCTCGAACCACCACCTGCCCTTCGCCGCCCGCGCCGACCGGGTGCTGGCGCTGGGTCCCGACGGGATGACGGTGGGTGTGCCCGCCGAAGCCCTGGCCCCCGACCGCATCCGCGCCCTGTTCGGGGTCGAGGTTTCGGGCTGTCCGTGCTGCGGTCAGGCCTTGAGTTGAGTAGCCGGATCCCGGTGCCTTGTCATCCCGGCCGAAGCGAAGCGGAGGGCCGGGACGCTTGAGCGCACAACGTCATCCTCCCGGACGCTGCGCCAGCAGCGAGCCGGGAGACGGGTCAGGACACAGCGCGGAACTCACCCGTCTCCCGGACAATCGCGATGCGATTTCCGGGAGGCAAACACTGGAGACCGGATGCCGTCCCGGATCGCCGCTTCGCGACGTCCGGGATGACAAACGCAAAGCGACCGCGCCGGATCGCCGCTTCGCGACGTCCGGGATGACAAAGGCGAGGCACTCGCGACTGCGCAGGAACTCAGACTTTGATCACATCGATCCGACGTTCGATCCTCTCAAGGCGATCGCCGCAATGACCCATGTGCCGGTTCAAGCTGCTCATATTGGCGTCGAGCGAGGTCAGCCGCACCTTGATGTGACGGGTGTCTTCCTTGATGTTGGCCAGATCGGTTTGGATGCGGGCGAGCAGGGCAGCAACACCCTCTGGCTCAGGGACCAGAATGTTGTTCAGGTCTGACATGCTTCATTTATCGCGCGAAACGGGGATACCGGCAATGAAACCGATCAGGCTGGCGGCTGCGACCTCTGTTCTCGCCCTCGCCCTTTTGGCCTCACCCGCCGCCGCCCAGGACGCCCTGCGCTGGTCGTTCGCCATCCACGGCGGGGCGGGCGTCATCGAGCGCGCCAGCCTGACGCCGGAGCAGGACGCCGCCTATCGCGCGGCCCTGCATCGGGCGCTGGAGGCGGGATCGGCCGTGCTGGCGGCCGGCGGATCCTCGCTGGACGCGGTGCAGGCGGCGATCGAGCGGATGGAAGACGATCCCCTGTTCAACGCCGGGCGCGGCGCGGTCTTCACGGCTGCCGGGCGCAATGAGCTGGACGCCGCGGTGATGAACGGCGCGGACCTGACCGCCGGGTCCGTCGCCGGCCTGACCACCACCCGACACCCCATCGCCGCCGCCCGGGCGGTGATGGAGCGGTCGCCGCACGTCATGCTGATCGGCGAGGGGGCCGACACCTTCGCCGCCTCGGTCGGGCTGGAGCAGGTCGACCCGGCCTTCTTCTTCACCGAGCGCCGCTGGCGGGGGCTGGAGTCGGCGCTGCGGGCGCAGAACCTGCCGATCCCCGAACGGCCGGCCGGGGCGCCGAGGCCGATGGCGGAAAACACCCTGCCCGCCCTGCCCCTGAACGAGCGGAAGTTCGGCACCGTCGGCGCCGTGGCGCTGGACAGCCAGGGCCGGCTCGCCGCGGGGACCTCGACCGGCGGCATGACCGCCAAACGCTGGGGCCGGGTCGGGGACGTGCCGGTGATCGGGGCGGGGACCTATGCCTCGAACCGCGAGGGCTGCGCGGTGTCGGCGACGGGGGACGGAGAATTCTACATCCGGGCCAGCGTCGCCCGCGACATCTGCGCCCGCATCGCCGGCGGGTCAGCCACCCAGGCCGCCGCGCAGGCCGAGGTCGATGACGCCCTGTCGCTCGGGGGGTCCGGGGGCGTCATCGTCATGGACCTGCAGGGGCAGCCCAGTTTCGCGATGACCAGTTCCGGCATGTATCGCGGAGCCGCCTCCAATGTGGCGCCGGCTGCCGTCGCCATCTATGGCGACGAGGCCCTGCGACCTTGACCCCGCGCGCCGCCGTCTTCGACTTCACCGCCCCGCAGGGACAGACGATCTGATGAGCAAGACCGACACCCCCGGCGTGATCGCCCCGCCGCCGCTGATCTTTCTCGGCTTCCTGCTGCTCGGCTGGGGGCTGGCCACGATCGGGGGCCGGCCGGAGGCGGTCGGGGCCGGGTACCGCTGGCTGGCGGCCGGACTGGGGCTGGAGCTGGAGGTCCGGCGCGGTGTGGCCCTGACCCTGATCATCGGCGGCCTGTTGCTGGACGGTATGGCGGCGGGCCTGTTCCGGCGGCGGGGCACGGCGGTCGAGCCGTGGAAGCCGTCGACCGTCCTGATCAACGAAGGCCCCTACCGTTTCAGCCGCAATCCGATCTATCTCGGCTTCGCCATCACCTATGCCGGCCTGGCCATCGCCATGGACAGTGCGCTCGCCCTGTTCCTGCTGCTGCCCTGTCTGGCGGTGGTCGACCAGTTCGTGATCCAGCGCGAGGAGCGCTATCTGGCGGCCAAATTCGGGGCCGACTATGACGCCTATCGCCAGAAGGTGCGCCGGTGGCTGTGAGTGACGACGAGCTGTCGGCCATGGCCATCGAGGAACTGGACCAGGCCTGCAGCCTGATCTGGCCGGAGCTGGTCAAGGTCACGCCCTGGGGCGACACCTTTACCGGCATTGCGCCGTCCGGCCGCGAGGTCGAGGTCGAGCGCCGCTATCTGTGGGCCCATGAGCCCGAGGGGGCCTTGGCCGTCGAGATCGAGGTCCGCGACATCGGCGCCCGCACCGGGGCCGAGGCCCGGGCGCTGATCACCCCGCCCCGTTGAGCGCCTCAAAAATCACCCCTGACGGGAATCGGTCGCACCGTTAACCTTTGTCGTTGCCAAGCGTCGCGGCGGCGGCAAGATGCCCCCCGAACACGGACGTCGATCCAGGGGAGCAGCATGTCCTACGGCGCAGACTTTGCCACCGCCGACCCCGGCAACGCTCCGCTGGATCCCGTCATCATGATCGGGGCCGCACCCTCATTCTGGGGGGCGATCCTGCTGGCGCTCCTGGCCGCCGGCCTGATTGGCTGGATCATGGGCCAATACTTCGCCCGATCGAAGGTCGACGCGGCCGAAGCAATCTGGAACGCGGTCAATGACGCCGTAAAGGACGCGATGAAGGCGAGCACGGAAGCCTTGCCGGATCGTGCGGGCAATCTGAATCGCGTTCTGCAGGACCGTCTCGGCAAGACCCTGAAATTTGGCGGTAATCTGGGAAAAAACATCAAGGACCTGGAGACGGCGATCAAGGGCGAGATTGAGGACAAGGCCCCGGCGGCACCCCCGGCGGCCAAGGTCGAGGCCGGCTCCAAGGAAGCCGGAACGGGATCGGCCGCTACAGCCGCAGCGGCAGCCGCCAACAATGTGACCATCGTCTCCCTGTGCCCCCAGCCCACTCCGGCCCCTGCAGCGGCACCCGTCCCGCCCGCCAAGCCCGAAAAGCGGCCGATGACGACCAAGGAGCAGAATGACGCTCTTCGCCTCGCGGTCGCGACGTTCGACGATTACTGGCGCCACAAGCAGTTACGCGCGGCCGATATGCGCGAGATGGTGGCCGAACTGACCAATCCAGGGCCGAAGCCGGCCAAGGACTCCCATGGGCATGGCCACGGCGGCGCGGCCGCAGGCCATTGAACCGGGCCAGGCTGTTTCCCCTTCCCAAAAAACCGCCTAAGCCTTGAGCCATGAAACTCGCCTCTCTCAAGCACGGCCGTGACGGTCGACTGGTCATCGTCTCAAACGACCTAGCCTGGTTCACAGACGCCTTCCTGATCGCCCCGACCCTGCAGGCGGCGCTGGACGACTGGGACCGGATCGAACCCGACCTGCGGGCCCTGGCCGAAAGCCTCGAACACGGCGGCGTGCCGCGCGGCCGGTTCCACGAGCGCGAGGCTGCGGCCCCCCTGCCCCGCGCCTATCAGTGGGCCGACGGCTCGGCCTATGTGAACCACGTCGCCCTCGTGCGTCAGGCGCGCGGCGCTGAAATGCCCGACAGTTTCTGGACCGATCCCCTGATGTACCAGGGCGGCTCTGACGGCTTCCTCGCCCCGCGCGACCCCATCCCCCTGGCCGACGAAAGCTGGGGCTGTGACCTCGAGGCCGAGGTGGTGGTGGTCACCGGCGACGTGCCCCAGGGCGTGACGCGCGAAGAGGCGCTGGAGCACATCCGCCTGGTCGGCCTGGTCAATGACGTCTCCCTGCGCAACCTGATTCCGGCCGAGCTGGCCAAGGGGTTCGGCTTCGTCCAGTCCAAGCCCGCCTCGGCCCTGTCACCGGTCTTTGTCACCCCATGCGCGCTCGGCGATCGCTGGGTCGACGGCAAGCTGAAGGGGGCCCTGAACGTCCAGCTGAACGGCGCCGATTTCGGCAAGGCCGACGCGGGCGTCGACATGACCTTCGACTTCGGCACCCTGATCGCCCATCTGGCCAAGACCCGGTCGCTTTGCGCCGGCACCATCATCGGCTCGGGCACGGTCTCGAACCGCGACGCCGACGGCGGCCCGGGCAGGCCGGTCAGCGAGGGCGGCCTCGGCTATTCCTGCATCGCCGAGGTCCGGACGGTCGAGACCCTCCTGCGCGGCAAGCCCGAGACCCCCTTCCTCAAGGCCGGCGACACCGTCCGCATCGAAATGCTGGACGACCAGCATCACTCGATCTTCGGGGCCATCGAGCAGACGGTCGCGGGGGCATAGGGCGCCTGCGCCATCGCCGCGACGGGTCCCTGACAGGACAGCAGCAGGCCTCCCAGGGCGATCGTCAGCCAACGTTTCATCGTGCGCCTCCTTCGGTTTCCCGGAGAAGAGGCCCTCTTGCCGCTTTACGGATGCGTGGGACGGATTAAGCTTTGGCCACGTCTGCGGCCCGAGGGGGGCGAGCCGGACGCCACAGGGACGGGACACGCTCAAATGCCGGATATGTCGCCCCAGGTTCTCATACCGCTGATCGTGATGGCGATCGTCCTGCCGCTGGTCTTCCTGCGCAACCGCAGGCCCCGAACCCTGTATCCGCAACGGATGTGGATCATGCCGGCGATCATCGTCCCCATGATGGGCCTCGCGCTGTGGGGAACCAGTATGGACCCGAGGATTCCCCACGTCGCCTTTGACGGGCTCGCCTGGGCCATCCTGGCGGTCGGCCTGACCCTCGGCGGCACCTTCGGCTGGTGGCGGGGCAAGATGACCACGATCGAGAAACACGCCGACGGCACGCTGAAGGCGCAGGCCTCGCCCATCGGCCTGATCCTGATCATCGCCGTCATGCTGGGCCGCCGCGCCCTGAGCAGCTTCCTTGAGCCGCACGCCGCGGAATGGGGGCTGAATGCCCTGGCCATCACCGACGCCTTCCTCCTGTTCGTCGTCGGAATGATTGTGATGCAGCGGCTGGAGATGTTCATCCGCGCGCGCCGCATTCAGTCCGGCGCGGGCGACAGCCATGTCGAGACGGTGGCGTGAGGCCCCGTCGCCCGAGCCGACGGCCGGGTGCCCTGAACACCGTTCCCGATTGACCTGATCGGACCGCGCGAGCTACCAAGCGCGCCTGCCGAAGCGAGCAACCGGCCTGTGCGGGCGTGGTGGAACTGGTAGACGCGCCGGACTCAAAATCCGGTTCCGAGAGGAGTGTCGGTTCGAGCCCGACCGCCCGCACCATCCTGCTTCGCCCTTCGGGCTTCGCAGGACCCGTCCCGGCAGATCAGGCGAAGCAGGGCCGGTTCAGACCACCTGGCCGTCTTCCTTGACGAAGCGGTCCGGCGCTCGCTCCAGCAGGTCGAACACCTTTTCCGACGGGCGGCACAGGGCGGCCCCCTTCGGCGTGCGCACGATCGGGCGGTTCACGAGCACCGGATGGGCGACCATGGCGGCGAGGATAACGGTGTCCGGGGTGCCGGGGTCCAGCAGGCCGAGTTCGATCGCCGGAGAGCCCTTCTCGCGCATGGCTTCGCGCGGCGTCAGTCCGGCTTCGGCAAACAGGGCCTTCAACTGGTCTACGGTCCAGCCGGTTTTCAGATATTCGACCACCTCGGGCCGGTAGCCGGCGGTCTCGACCATGGACACGACATTGCGCGAGGTGCCGCAGGCCGGGTTGTGGAAGATGGTGACGGGGAAGTCGGTCATGGGGGGCTCCGGGAGGGGGACCTAACATCCGGCCGGGGAGAAATCACCCTCCGCCGCCGTTTCGAGGCTTGCGCCCGCAATCCGCAGCCCGCATCTGACCCCGATGACTGCGCCTGGCTCCGGACCCGCCGCCCCCGCCTTCAAGGGCCCGGGATTTCCCGAGTTCGTGGCCCTGATCGCCATGATGATGGCACTGAACGCCCTGGCCATCGACGCCATGCTGCCCGCCCTGCCGGCCATCGGCGATGCCCTGGGCGTGGCATCGGAGAACGGTCGGCAGTGGGTCATCACCGCCTATCTGCTGGGCTTCGGCGTCGCCCAGATCGTCTATGGCCCGCTGGCAGACCGGTTCGGGCGCAAGCCGATCCTGATGATCGGGCTGGCCGTCTATATCGTGTTCAGTCTGCTGGCGGCGTTTTCACCGACGTTCGAACTGCTGATCGCCGCCCGGGTCGGCACAGGGATCGGCGCGGCGGCCCTGCGGGTGCTGGCCGTGTCGATCGTACGCGACCGCTATTCGGGGCGGACCATGGCGCGGGTGATGTCGCTGAGTTTTCTGGTCTTCCTCGGCGTGCCCATCCTGGCCCCGGCGCTGGGCCAGCTGGTCCTGACCGTGGCCCCCTGGCGCGGGGTCTTCGGCGTCCTGGCGGCCGCCGGCACCGCCTTCGCGATCTGGGCCGCGATCCGCCTGCCCGAGACCCTGCATCCGGAGGACCGGATGCCGATCCAGACCGGGCGCATCGCCTCGGCCTTCCGCCTGGCCCTGACCAACCGGCGGTCCATCGGCTATACCCTCGCCATCACGGCCATCTCGGGGGCCCTGTTCGGCTTCATCAATTCCAGCCAGCAGATCTTCTTCGACGTCTTTCATGAGCCGGGCCTTTTCACCGTCCTGTTCGGCGCGGTTGCGGGCGGCATAGCGATCGCCTCCCTGCTCAATGCGCGGCTGGTCGAGCGGCTGGGGTCGCGACTGATCTCGCACACGGCCCTGCTGGGCTTCATCACCATGTCGACGATCCATGCGGCGGTGGCGGTGTCGGGCCATGAGACGATCTGGACCTTCGCTGTCCTGCAGGCCCTGACCATGTTCTGCTTCGGCTTCATCGCCGGCAATTTCGGCGCCATGGCCATGGAGCCTATGGGCCATATCGCGGGCACGGCCTCGTCAGCCCAGGGGTTCATCTCGACCACGGGCGGGGCGACGCTGGGCTTTCTGATCGGCCAGCAGTTCAACGGCTCCACCGTGCCGATGACGACCGGCTTCGTCCTGCTGGGTCTTGCGGCGCTGGTCTTCGTCCTGTTCGCCGAGCACGGACGGCTGTTCCAGGCGCGGAACCTGCCGCCGGTTCCGGCCCCCTCTTGATCTTTCCGGCCGGGCGGGGCGTTGTCCCGACGGGAAACACACCCGCCGCGCCGACCGAGCCGGGTCAGCGGGATTTTTGGTCAGGGACATTCAATGATCCGCACGCCTGGACTGGTCTTCGCCATGGTGCTCGCCACGGCAGCGGGCGGTTGCGCCATGATGCCCGGCTTCGACCCGGGACCCGGACCGGCGGCAGCCCCGGCCGTCGCAGCCGCGCCGGTCGAATATGTGCGGGACGTCCACTCCTACGCCCGGCCGGAAATCGCCCGGGTCAAACACCTCTCCCTCGACCTCACCACCGACTTCGCGACCGGGACACTCTCGGGCACCGCTGCGCTGGACATCACCGCCGAGCCGGGAGCGGAGGAGATCATTCTCGATGTCCGCAATCTGGACATCCAGTCGGTTCGCGACGCGTCGGGCGCTGCCATGACGTTCCGGACCGGCGACAATGACCCCATCATGGGTCAGCCCCTGACCATTCGCTTCCCGGCCTTCGCCGCCGGCGAGCAGCGCCGTATCGTCATCCGCTATGCCACCCGACCCGATGCCGCAGCCCTGCAGTGGCTGACCCCGGCCCAGACCGCGGGCGGCCGCCTGCCCTATATGTTCAGCCAGGGCCAGGCGATCCTGACCCGGACCTGGATCCCGACACAGGACAGCCCCGGCATCCGCCAGACCTGGGATGCCAGGATCACGACGCCGCCCGGGATGAACGCCGTGATGAGCGCCGAGATGCTGAGGGATGAGGTCGAGCCGACGGCGGACGGCGGCTACCGCTGGCGCTTCCGCATGACCAATCCGGTCCCGCCGTATCTGATTGCGATTGCTGTCGGCGATGTGGCCTTCGCGCCGATCGACGAGCGCACCGGCGTCTGGACCGAGCCTTCGATGCTGCATGCCGCCGAGGCTGAACTGGCCCCCACGGCGGGGATGGTCGATGCGGCCGAGGCGCTCTACGGCCCCTATCGCTGGGGCCGCTATGACCTGCTGGTCCTGCCGCCCAGCTTCCCCTTCGGCGGGATGGAGAATCCACGCCTGACCTTTGCCACACCGACCATCATCGCCGGCGACCAGTCGCTGGTCAGTCTGGTGGCGCATGAGCTGGCGCACAGCTGGTCGGGCAATCTGGTCACCAATGCCACCTGGGACGACTTCTGGCTCAATGAGGGGTTCACCGTCTATTTCGAGAACCGGATCATGGAGGCGGTCTATGGCCGCGACCGCGCCCTGATGCTGCAGTCGCTGGGCTGGGGTGATCTGCAGTCGGCCCTCGCCGGCCGCCCCCCCGAGGACACCCGGCTGAAGCTCAACCTGGCCGGACGTGATCCCGACGACGGCATGAACGATGTGGCCTATGAGAAGGGCGCGGCCCTGCTGTTCACCATCGAGCGGATTGTCGGACGCGAACGGTTCGATGTCTGGCTGAAGGGCTATTTCGAGCGCAACGCCTTCCGGCCGATGACCACGGAGATGTTCCTCGCGGACATCCGCACCCATCTGGTCACGACCCGCGCCCTGGAAGACCGGCTGATGATGGACGCCTGGATCTATCAGCCGGGCATGCCGTCGAACTGGGTCCCGCCGGTGTCGGGGGCCTTTGCGCCGGTGGATGCGGCGGCCCGATCCTTCCATGCCGGTGGCCCGGCCGCTGCGGTGCCCTGGGCCGGCTGGTCGACACAGGAGCGCCAGCGCTTCCTGGCCTGGCGTCCCGAGGGCCGCGTCGCGGGCGCCGACTGGCTGACCCCGGCCCAGCTGGCCGATCTGGAGGCGACCCTGAAGCTGCGCGAGGAAGGCAATGCCGAACTGGTGTTCGCCTGGCTGCAGATCGCGGTCCAGCATCGCTACCAGCCCGCCGTGCCGACGCTGGAGCGGTTCCTGACCACCATGGGGCGGCGCAAATTCGTCCTGCCGCTGTTCACCAGCCTGTGGGCCGAGGGCGACTGGGGCCGGGGCATCGCCAGGTCGCTGTATGCCCGGGCTCGCCCCGGCTATCACCCGGTGACGACCAATTCGGTCGATGCCGTGGTGGGCCGCCCCTGAGCCATGCGCCCGGACCGCCGCAGCCTGATCGCCGCCGCCGCGGTCCTGCCCTGGATCGGCAATGCCGCGCGCGCAGGCACGGAGGCCGGGACGCTCGCCGCCCTGGCCGATCCGGCCCGGCCGGACACGGTCATGGGCGTCAGCGTGATCGCCCGGGACGGTGCCGGGCGGGTGGTGCTGGAAGAGGCCCACGGGTCGGGGCGGCTGACGGTCGGCGGCAGCCTGCGGACCCGCCCCTTTACCCTCGACACGCCGATGCGGATCGCCTCGGTCACCAAGCTGGTGGCGATGACCGCGCTGATGACCCTGGTCGAGGCCGGGCAGCTCTCGCTCGACGATGACGCGGGTGATCTGGCGGGCTTTCGCCTGCGCCACCCGGACCATCCGGACATCCGCATCACCCCCGCCATGTTGGCCAGCCACACCTCGGGCCTGCGCAACGGCCCCAGCTATCCGGTCCCGCTCGGGCATCATCTGGGCGAAGCCTTCACCGCCGGCGGGCGGCATTTCGACGACGGCGGCTGGTTCGCCCCGGCTGCCGAGCCGCCGGGCTTCTTCGCCTATGCCGATGTCAATTTCGCCGTCCTGGCCCAGATCGCGGAGCGGGTGTCCGGCGAGCGGTTCGACCGCTTCCTGAAACGGACGACGCTGGACCCGCTGGGACTGGACAGCGGGCTGAACTGGAGCGGCGTCCCCGACAGCGTCCGCGCCCGCGCCTCCGCCGCCTGCCGGCCGGTCGACGGGGTCTGGGAGCCGCAGGTCGACGGCGAGGTCGCCCCCGCCCCCGCCATTCGCGTCACCACCCCGGCCGAAGCCCCCGGCCTGACGGCGGATGATTATGTTCCCGGCGAGAACGGCTTTGTCTTTTCGCCCCAGGGCGGGCTGCGCGCCTCGGTCCGCGACCTCGACCGGCTGGCCCGGTCGTATGCCGGGCATGACGGCGCTCCGGGGATGGTCGCGCGTGAGACCATAGAACGCATGAGCGCGCCGCTCTGGACCTGGGATCCCGCAGCCCCGAACGGCGATCCGGACCGGGGCCTGCTCCAGAGCTATGGCCTGTCGGTGCACATCCTGACCGGGCGGGCGGGCGACGCCTTTCTGGGCCACGACTCCCGCGACTGGCGCGGTCATTTCGGCATCGCCTACGGCCTGCAGTCCGGCCTGTTCTGGAACCGGAGGGACGGCCGCACCCTGAGCTATATGATCTCCGGCACGCCCCGGGACGGCGAGGGTCTGTCGGGCGCGCGCTCGGCCGCCGCCCCGTGGGAAGAGGTGATTTTCGACGCCGCCCTGGCCGCCTTTGCCGGGCGCGGGTGACGCTCCCGGCCCTGTGACCACGCCCCACCTTCCCTTTGGGCACCTCCGCCTCTAGTTTCCGCCCCACAATCGGCGGCCAACGCCGACCCGCGCTTTCAGGAGCCCCCCATGCACGACGCCCCCCAAACCGACGCGGCCGCGCGCCTCGACAAGGAAAACCCGCTGGGCGTCGACGGCTTTGAATTCGTCGAATTCACCGGCCCCGATCCGGCGGCCATGGTGGCGCGGCTGGAGCTGATGGGGTTCACCGCCACCCATGTGAACCCGGCCAATGATGTGGTGCGCCTGAAACAGGGCGACATCACCATGCTGGTCCACCGCTCGCCCAAGGGTCAGGCGGCCGCCTTCGCCGGCGAGCACGGCCCCTCGGCCAACGGCATGGCCTTCCGCGTCCGTGATGCGAAATCGGCCTTCGAGGGCGCGGTGTCGCGTGGTGCCAAACCGGCCGAAGGTCACGAGGGCGGGGCCCTGGCCGGCGGCTATCCCTATGTGCTGCAGGGCATCGGCGGCTCGCTGCTCTATGTCATCGACGCCTATGGCGAGGCCGGCTCCCTCTATGACGGCTGGGACGAGATCGAGGGCTGGGAAGAGGCCGAGCGCAGGAATTCGGTGAACCTGTTCAGCCTCGACCATCTGACCCACAACGTCCGGCGCGGCCAGATGCGCACCTGGTCCGGCTTCTACGGTGACGTCTTCGCCTTCGAGGAGCAGAAATATTTCAACATCAAGGGCAAGGCGACCGGCCTGCTGTCCCAGGCCATGATCGCCCCCGACCGCGCCATCCGCATCCCCCTGAACGAGAGCCAGGACGAAAACAGCCAGATCGAGGAATTCCTGCGCCGCTACAACGGCGAGGGCATCCAGCACATCGCCCTGGCCACCGACAACATCTTCGAGACGGTGGAAGAGCTGAAGCGTCGCGGCATCCCCTTCCAGGATACGATCGAGACCTATTTCGACCTGATCGACAAACGCCTGCCCAACCACGGCGAGGACGTGGCCCGGATGCGGCTGAACCGTATCCTGATCGACGGCTCGGACGAGGACGGCCTGCTGCTGCAGATCTTCACCCAGGATACCTTCGGTCCGATCTTCTTCGAGATCATCCAGCGCAAGGGCAACCAGGCGTTCGGCGAGGGCAATTTCCAGGCCCTGTTCGACTCCATCGAGCTGGACCAGATCCGGCGCGGCGTCATCAAGGTGGATGCGTAAGCCGCCGTCATGGCTGCCCTGGCTCGGCCCGCTGCTCGCGGCCGTGGTCGGGGCTGCGGTCGGCGAATACGGCCTCGGCGGCGGCTTCTGGACGGTGCTGATCGCCGCCCTGGTGGGCGGGTTTGCGCCGATCGTGGGCTACCGCGTGTGGGTGTGGCGGGTGCGGCGGCGGGGGTAGGCTGAATCGCAAATGAGCGTCGACTATCTGCACCTGCCTGAAGGCCGGAAACCGCCCGAGCACGAGGGCGGGGTTCCCTTCAGAGCGATCATTGTCGCTGATCAATCCGTCGATGCGGATTGGAGATCACTCGTCACTGGTTGGCTCGTCCGCAGCGGCTGCCTTTACGCGCTCGCGTGGGGAACGGACTGCGAAGCCTGGCACGATGACATAGACGAAGCGCTCCTGGTGGCCTTCGACTTCAACGACATTCCCGAGGACCGGCACGTCATAACGACGTGGCATAATGACGAGCCGCTTTCCGAGGTCTTCTGGTTCGCAGGCTTCTGCGCCATGCATGAAAAGGTGGATCTGGATCAGACCCTGATCGTCCACATCTCGCCCAAAGAGCGGGAGACCGAGATGCGTCGGGTCTATGGGGCAGCACAGTTGTTCGAGGCCTGATAACAATTGTCATCCCGGACGCCGCGCAGCGGCGATCCGGGACGCTTGTGCCCACCACTCGTTCACCCTCCCGGACGCTGCGGCAGCAGCGAGCCGGGAGACGGGTCTGGACCGGCGCGGCACCCACCCGGCTCCCGGCTCAGCCCTGCGGGCTGTCCGGGAGATCCGACAAGGAGCGTTCCCCCGTCCCCGATCTCCGCTTCGCTCCGTCGGGGATGACAAGGACCGCGACGCCTCCGGTAAGAACTCACCACCCCGGCAGCCCCTGCACATCCCGCGGATACCGTCCCCGATCTCCCCCCGGCCTTCGCCGGGGTTCGTCGGGGATGACAAGGGCCCCCTCAATGAAAATCCCGCGACCCCGGCAGCACCCTCACATCGCGCGGATGCCGACCGCGGGCCGGGGCGTGGGCTGAGCCCGGGGCGGCGTCGGGCGTCAGGTCGCCCAGCATCGGGGTCCAGTCCTCCAGATGGTCGACGACCAGATGGGTCACCCCCTCGGCCGTCTGCACCTTGCCACGCGCCAGCACCATGCGCGCGCCCATCGCCACAGGTCTGAAACGCTCGAACACATCGGGCCAGAGGACCAGATTGGCCACGCCGGTCTCGTCCTCGAGGGTCATGAAACAGACGCCCTTGGCCGTGCCGGGCCGCTGACGCACCAGCACCACGCCGCCGACCACGACGCGCCGGCCATTGGGCCGTGCCGGATAGTCCTTCGCCGTCAGGGCCCCGGCCCGCGCCAGCCGCTCGCGCAGGAAGCTGACCGGATGGCCCTTCAGCGACAGGCGCAGGGTCTGGTAGTCGCCGACCACCTCCTCCGACGGCGTCAGCAGCGGCAGGGCCTCGGGCGGGCGGCCGTCGGCCTCGTTCAGCCCCATGGCCTCGAACAGCGGCGCGGAGGCCGCCGGGGCCGCGCCCCTGGCCGCCCAGACGCCCTGCCGTCGGGTCAGATCGAGCGAGCCGTAAGCATCCGCCTCGGCCAGCCGGTCCAGCGCCGGCGGTGTCAGGGCGGCGCGGCGGCGCAGGTCGTCGAGGTCGAGGAAGGGGCCCTCCGCCCGCGCGTCCATGATCGCCTCGGCCCAGTCCCGGCGGAAGCCGTCGATGGAGCGCATCCCCAGCCGCAGGGCGTGGCGGCGGCGGCGCGAGCGGGGCTCCAGGGCGGCGTCCCAGTCGCTGGCGTTCACATCGGGGTGCCGCACCTCGACCCCGTGCTCGCGGGCGTCGCGGACGATCTGGGCCGGGGCATAGAAGCCCATCGGCTGGCTGTTCAGCAGGCAGGCGGCGAAGACGTCCGGGTACAGCCATTTCACCCAGGCCGAGACATAGACCAGATGGGCGAAGGCACAGGCGTGGCTCTCGGGGAAGCCGTATTCGCCGAAGCCCTTGATCTGGTTGAAACAGTTCTGGGCGAATTCGGCGTCATAGCCGCGCGCGATCATCCGCCCGACCATCTTCTCCTCGAAATTGCCGATGGTGCCGTTGTGCCGGAAGGTGGCCATGGCGCGGCGCAGGCCATTGGCCTCCTCGCCGGTGAATTCGGCCGCGACCATGGCGATCTTCATCGCCTGTTCCTGGAACAGGGGCACGCCCAGGGTCTTGCGCAGGACATTGGCCAGTTCGTCCGGATCGGCGGCCGAGCCCGGCATGGAGAAGCGGTAGCTGCCCGGCCCATGCCGCGCCTCATGGGTCCGCCGCTCCAGCCGCCGCTGCAGATAGGGGTGCACCATATTGCCCTGGATCGGGCCGGGCCGGACGATGGCGACCTGGACCACCAGATCGTAGAATTCCACCGGCCGAAGGCGCGGCAGCATCGACATCTGCGCCCGGCTCTCGACCTGGAAGACGCCGACCGAATCCGCCCGGCACAGCATGCGATAGACCCCGCGCCGCTCGACCGGCACGGCGGCGGTGTCGGGCAGGGGCCGGCCATAGGTGGTTTCGATCATGCGGAAGGCGCGCTTCATCGCCGTCAGCATGCCGAGCGCCAGCACATCGACCTTCATCAGCTTGAGGAAATCGATGTCGTCCTTGTCCCATTCGATGAAGGTGCGGTCGGCCATGGCCGCATTGCCGATGGGCACGATCTCGATCAGCGGGCTCTGGCTGAGCACAAAGCCGCCGACGTGCTGGCTGAGATGGCGGGGGAACCGGATCAGTTCGGCGGTCAGTTCGAGGGCCAGCTTCATGCGGACGTCGTCGCGGCTCAGCCCGGCGCGATCGACATGTTCGTCCTTCACCCCGGCTCCCCCCGAGCCCCAGACGGTGTCGGCCATGCGGGCAGTGACGTCCTCGGTCAGGCCCAGAACCTTGCCCACGTCGCGGATCGCCGAGCGCGGCCGGTAGTGGATGATGGTCGCCACAATCCCCGCCCGGTCGCGGCCGTAGCGCTGATAGACATACTGCATCACCTGTTCGCGCCGCTCGTGCTCGAAATCGACGTCGATGTCGGGCGGCTCGGACCGGTTGGCGGAGATGAACCGCTCGATCAGCACCTCCTGCCGGGTCGGGTCGACATTGGTGATGCCCAGACAGAAGCAGATCACCGAATTGGCCGCCGACCCCCGGCCCTGACACAGGATCGGATCGGGCCGGGACCGGGCCCAGGAGACGATGTCGTGGACGGTCAGGAAATAGGGGGCGTAGCGAAGCTCGCGGACCAGCCGGAGCTCCTTGAGGATGATCGCCCGAATCGCCTTCGGGACGCCGCCGGGCCAGCGCGACCGGGCCCCCTTCAGGGTCAGTCGGGCCAGCCAGCCCTGGGCGGAATAGCCCGCCGGGACCGGTTCGTCCGGGTACTGATAGCTGAGCTCCCGCAGCGAGAAAGTGCAGGCCCGCGCCACCGTCATGGTCCGCGCCAGCGCCGCCTCATGGCCCCGGAACAGCCGCGCCATCTGGGCCGGCGGCTTCAGATGGCGCTCGGCATTGGCCTGCAGCCGCCGCCCGGCCCTGTCGATGGTCGTACCCTCGCGGATGCAGGTCAGGACGTCCTGAAGCGTGCGCCGCCCGGGGTGGTGATACAGCACGGCATTGGTGGCGATCATCGGGGCCCCGGTACGCTGCGCCATGGCCGCGAGCCGGTTAATCCGTGCACGGTCATCGCCCCGCCACAGGGGGGCCGCGGCCAGATACAGGTCGTCCGGCCAGCGCCTTCGCCAGGCCGCCAGCCGCGCCTCGAAGGCCGCATCGGGCCGTTCCGGCGCGGGAACGAGGGCGATCATCCCCTCACCCAGCGCCAGCGCCTGTTCGAAGGTCAGCCGTGTCTCGGCTTTTTCGATACGGGTCTCCTCCTCACGCAGTGGGGAGGAGAAGGCCTCGCTCTTGCCCAGGGACAGCAGGCGGCACAGGCGGCCGTAAGCGGCACGGTCGCGCGGGAAGACGATCAGCTCGGTCCCGTCGGTGAAACCCAGCCGGGACCCCACGACCAGCGTGAGGTCGACGGCCTCCGCCCCCATCAGGGCCCGCACCATCCCTGCCAGGGTATTGCGGTCGGCCACGCCGACGGCGGCCAGGCCGAGGGATTTCGCCTGATGCATCAGCTCGGCGGGATGCGACGCCCCCTCCAGAAAGCTGAAATTGGTCATGGCCCCGAGCTCGGCGTAGTCGCCGTCCCAGCCAGAACCCGGACCACTCACGGCAGCACCCCGTGCATCCACCACGAAGGCGCGCGCTCGTCCGGGTCGCCGGAGTATTCCCGGCCGTACAGCCCTTCGCGGAACAGCCAGTAGCGGCCGCCCTCGTCATCCTCGACGCGGTAATAGTCGCGGGTGCGCACCTGCCGGTCGTCGGGGCGGGGCCGCCACCATTCGGGCGACAGACGTTCGGGGCCGTCGGCGCGGGTCACCCGTCGCGACAGCCTGCGCCAGGTGAAGCGGGCCGGGGCCCCGTCGGGCAGTTCGGCGATGGCCTCCACCGGCTCGGGCGGATCGAGCAGCAGGAGGGGCCGACGACCCGTGTCGTCGTTCGCCGCCGTCGGCGACCGCCCCAGCGCCGGCCGCCAGCGCTCGGCCCGTTCGGGGACCCAGCTGTCCACCGGCTCGGGCGTCAGCACCCGGTCCTCGCCCAGCCGGGCCGTCAGCCGGTCGATCAGGGCGGCCAGGCTTTCGGCCTGTTTCGTCCCGGCCTCGCTTTCCAGCACCCCCTGAAGTGCCGTCATCGGCTCAACTTCGTCGGCGGTCAGCATCAGGGCGTCGAGGCCGAGGCCCAGCTCCAGCCGGCCCAGACCCGCCTCGCGGAACAGCCGCAGCCAGATTCCGGCGTCTCGCCCCGCCCGGCCCATGCGCACCGACAGACCGGAGGTCCCGCCGTCCGAACGGAAGCCCGTCAGGGTCAGGGCCTTCGCCCCCTGCCCGTCGCGCAGCAGTGGCGCGGACAGGTCGGCGGCCAGTTCGCTCAACCGCGCCGCCACCCCCTCGATATCCTCGACCGGCTCCATCCAGGTCCGCCAGGCCCGGTATTTCGGTGGCGGCCGCACCGGGGTCAGGGCCTCGCCCGTGAACCCCAGCGCCTGATCCAGCCGCTGCACCAGCCCCACGCCCGCCCCGTCCCGGAACCGGCGCGCCAGCCCGGCGCGCGGCATGGGATAGAGGTCGCCGATCCGCTTCAGACCGAACCGCCGCGCCTGGGCCAGGGTCCGTTGATCGATGCGCAGGGCCTCGACCGGCAGGGGGGCCAGATGGTCGCGCACCGTCTCCTCGTCCGCGATCACCCCCTCGCCGCCCGCCTCGCCCCAGCGGGCCAGGGCCCAGGCCGCGCCGGGCGTCGGGGCCACGGCCACGCGCGCCCGCGCCCCGGCCTCGGCCAGCCGGTCCCGGATCTGGGCCAGCAGCGCCGCCTCGCCGCCGAACAGATGGGTCGCGCCGGTGACATCGAGGAACAGGCCCTCCAGCCCATCGCTGGCTGGATCGAGGCTGACCGAGGGCGACCAGCGCCCGGCCCAGACCGCCAGCGCCGTCAGGGCCCGGGCGTCGGCCTCGGGGTCGGCCGGCTTGCAGATCAGGTGCGGGATCATGGCCCGGGCGTCGGCCTGGGTCTGGCCCCGGCGCAGACCGGCCCGGCGCGCGGCGGGATTGAGGGCGTGCAGGATCGCTGCGCCCCGACTGTTTTTCAGGACCAGGGCGAACGGGGTCTGCGGATCAAGGGCGGGGTCAGGCGGCGAGGCCGGACGGCGCGCCCGCATGGCCGATCGCCGCCAGACCGTCACCGGCCAGTCGATCAGCCAGACGGAGACGATGCGTCTCATCATCCTGCTCCAGTATCCAGGCACCCGGCCGCTCGCCCCGGCCGCGGACCAGTTCGGCGACCAGCCGTGCCGGACCGGGGGCCCGGGGATCGTCGGGGTCCGTCGCACTCCCGCGGGTCGAGATGCACCAGCGCCGCCGCGCCGCACTCAGCCCGTCCAGCCGCCGGGGCAGGATCAGACCCACCGCCTCGCCCTGTCTGGCCGCGAAATCCAGCCGCCGCGTCTGGGCCAGGCTGGCCCCGTCCACCGCCCCCAGGGCCAGGGCCACCGCCCCGGAGCGCAAGGCCTGTTCCAGGGCCCACAGCGCCTCGGCCGTCGTCGTCGTCGGGGCCAGGATCAGCGGAACGCCGGCTGCGCCGGGCCCGTAAGGCCGTCCATGCTCCCTGAACCAGACCCGGGGAGCGGTCATCAGCACGGGCCGCCGGTCCCCCGCGATCCGCCGTGACAGGGCGAACAGCAACAGGGCCGCCATGTCGCGGGGCTCTGACGCGCATGCCTCCTCCAGCGGCGCCGGCGGCTCCGGATAGAGGTCTGACGAGAGAGGGGGTGCGACGGTCATGGGAGTCCGGAAAACGGTATGTTCACTCTTTGTTCCATATCCGCCCGGAGTCAAATCCTGAATCCGGCGCGGCCTGGCGGGGCCTGTTCCAGCGCCCCCGGGGCTGGCCCGCTTCCTGCGTCGACGGGGTCCGGGAGGCTGATCCTGCCCCGAAAGGAGACCCGACCAGACATGGTGCCCCGCGAACTGACTCCGGACGACTACCCCGCTGTCCAGGCGTTGCACCGCCTGGCCGGCTGGCCGGTGCGTTCGGCTGCAGGTTGGCGCTGGCTGTATGACAATCCGGCCCGGCTCGAGGCGAAGGCGGCGGCCGGATGGGTGACGGACGGCCCCGACGGGCAACCGGCGGCCCATGTCGGCAATCTGGTGCAACGCTTCTGGCTGGGCGATCAGGTCCTGTACGGGGCGACAGGGTTTTCCGTCATCGCGGCACCCGGGGCCCGAGGGGCCGGCCGTGTCCTGCTCGAAGCCTTCAGTCACCAGCCCGGCATGTTCGCCACCTGGGTCTTCAACGCCAACCGCCGGTCACAACCCCTGTATCACCGCCACGACATGGTCGCCTGGCCGGAACAGACCCATGCGCTGAAGCTCAGCTGGATTCTGTCGCCCCTGCCCCTTCTGGCCGGACGGGCCCTCAGGGCGGCCTCCCGGATTGCGCCGCGCACGATCGCCGCCCTGGACGAGCCGCTGCTGAACGCCCGACTGGGGCGGACACCGCGGGTGACCTTTCCAACCGGCGTGTCGCTGCTGACCGAGTTGACCGACGATTCGCCCTTCGCCCGCTTCTGGAAAACACTGAAAAACGAGGGTCGACTGGTGGCCGACCGCAGCCCGGCCATGCTGCGCTGGCGCCTGACCGATCCGGATATCACCATCCCGCCCCTGCTGCTGGCCCATAGGCGCGACGGGGCCGTCACCGGCTATGCCATGGCCCAGATGGCCAAGGCCAACAGCCTGGAGCCGCCGGTGCTCGAGATCATCGACCTTGAGGCCCTCGCAGACGACAGCGAGGCCATTCCGACACTGATGGACGGCCTGAAACTGGCCGCCGGGGCGATGGGGGCCGCCAAGCTGAGGCTGCAGACCATGACGCCACTGGGCCTCTCACGCCTGGGCCGGCATGCCAATGTCACGCGGCGGGAAGGGGGCTGGGGTCATTGTCACGTCCGGTTCGCCCAAGGGGCTCCGGATCCGGCCCTGTGGTCGCCGACCCCCTATGACGGCGACTATGCCGCCAGTCTGAGACCCTTGCCGCTGCAGAACCGTTCCCTGGCACGCCGCGGCAGGGTCTCGGCGACAGTCACCGCCCGGGCCTGACGAGGGTTCGCGCGAAGCCGGTCAGACGCGCGGCCGGGCCTTCAGTTCATCGCGGATCTCGGCCAGCAGGGCCTCGGTCGCGGTCGGGGCGGGTGGTGCCTCCGGCTCGGCCGCCTTCTCGCGGCGCAGCTGGTTGATCGCCTTGACCATGAGAAAGATCACGAAGGCGACGATCGCGAACTGGATCAGGGTGTTGATGAAGGCACCGTACTGGATGGCCACTTCCTCGACCGCCGTGGTGGCCGGATCCTCGGGTGAAAGCACCCATTTCAGGTTCGAGAAATCGACCTTGCCCAGCAACAGGCCGATCGGCGGCATGACGACCTGTTCCACCAGGCTGGTGACGATCTTCCCGAAGGCGGCCCCGATGATCACGCCGACCGCCAGGTCGATGACGTTACCGCGCGAGATGAAGTCCTTGAACTCGGAGATCATTCCCATGGTGGCCTCAGGCGTCCCCGGCGTTCAGCCGCTCACGCAGCTCCTTGCCGCTCTTGAAGAAGGGCACCGCCTTGGCGGGCACATCGACGGTCTCGCCGGTCCGCGGATTGCGTCCGGCCCGGGCCGGGCGGGCCCGCACCGAAAAGGCCCCGAAGCCACGCAGTTCAACGCGACCGCCGTCGCCCAGTGAATCCACCATCCGCCCCAGCACGATATTGACCACCCGCTCGACCTCGGTGTGGGTCAGGTGCGTATTCTCGGCAGCGAGTTTTTCGATCAGCTCTGACTTGATCATCCGGCAGGCCCCCGCCCAGTTGGCCGCATCCGGGTGCATCCGAACGCGGTTTGCTGAAGCACACTAGCCCTCCCCTGTCGGGGGAAAAAGGCCCGAGATGCGGATTAACGGCCGAAATGTCCGTTAACGCTCATAAATCTGCCCGTTCCGCGCATGAAAAAGGCGGCGGGATTGCTCCCGCCGCCTGATCCGTTTCATCGGGTGAAGGAGACTATTCCTTCGACGCCGCCTTCTCACGCATGGCCGCGCCCAGGATGTCGCCCAGCGAGGCACCCGAGTCCGAGGAGCCGAACTGTTCGATGGCCGAGGCCTCGTCCTTCATTTCCAGCGCCTTGACCGACACCGAGACGCGGCGCGAGGCCTTGTCGATGGCGGTGATCATGGCGTCGACGCGGTCGCCGACCGAATAGCGCTCGGGGTTCTGCTCATTGCGGTCGCGCGACAGGTCGGACTTGCGGATGAAGGCCGAAACCGGCGCGTCATCCTCGCCGAACTTGACCTCGATGCCGCCGGACTCGATCGAGGTGACCGTGACCGTGACCTGCTGGCCCTTCTTGTAGGTGTCGCCCTCGGCGATCGGATCGCCGCCCAGCTGCTTGATGCCCAGCGAGACGCGTTCCTTCTCGACGTCGACGTCGAGAACCTTGGCCTTGACCATCTCGCCCTTGCGGTAGCGCTGGATGGCTTCCTCGCCGGAGACGTTCCAGTCCAGATCGGACAGGTGCACCATGCCGTCGATGTCGTTGTCCAGACCGATGAACAGGCCGAATTCGGTGGCGTTCTTGACCTCGCCCTCGACGGTCGAGCCGATCGGGTTGGCGGCCACGAAGGCATCCCACGGATTGTCCTGGGCCTGTTTGAGGCCCAGCGAGATACGGCGCTTGGAGGCGTCGACATCCAGCACGACCACATCGACTTCCTGCGAGGTCGAGACGATCTTGCCCGGGTGGACGTTCTTCTTGGTCCAGGACATTTCCGAGACGTGGACCAGGCCTTCGACGCCGGCTTCCAGCTCAACAAACGCACCGTAGTCGGTGATGTTGGTGATGCGGCCGGTCATCTTGGCGCCGACCGGATATTTGGCTTCGACGCCGTCCCAAGGATCGGTCTGCAGCTGCTTCATGCCGAGGCTGATGCGCTGGGTGTCCGGGTTGATCTTGACGATCTGGACCTTGACGGTGTCGCCGACGGCGAGGACCTGCGAGGGGTGCGAGACACGCTTCCACGACATGTCGGTGACGTGCAGCAGGCCGTCGATGCCGCCCAGGTCCACGAACGCGCCGTAGTCGGTGATGTTCTTGACCACGCCTTCGCGGACTTCGCCTTCCAGCAGCTGGCCGACCAGTTCGGTGCGCTGCTCGGCGCGGGCTTCCTCGAGGATGGCGCGACGCGAGACGACGATGTTGCCGCGCGGACGGTCCATTTTCAGGATGGCGAAGGGCTGTTCCTTGCCCATCAGCGGGCCGACGTCGCGCACCGGGCGGATATCGACCTGGGAGCCCGGCAGGAAGGCCGAGGCACCGCCGAGGTCGACGGTGAAGCCGCCCTTGACGCGACCGACGATGGCACCGTTGACCGGCACGCCCTCGGCGAACACGACTTCCAGACGGGTCCAGGCTTCTTCGCGACGGGCCTTGTCGCGGCTGATGACGGCTTCACCCAGGGCGTTCTCGACGCGCTCGAGATAGACTTCGACATTGTCGCCGACCTTCGGGATGACGGCGCCTTCGCCGATGCCGAACTCGCGGGCCGGGATACGGCCTTCGGTCTTCAGGCCGACGTCGATGATCAGGATGTCCTTTTCGATGCCGACGACGCGGCCGTGGACGACCTGACCTTCGCCGAGGTCACGGCCCTGAAGGGTTTCGTCGAGCAGCGCGGCGAAATCATCGCGCGAGGGGGAGAAGCTGGTGTCAGTCATACGGTGGTTGGGTTTCTAACGGTTATGGCGCGCGACCGAAGGGCCCCGCGCGAGGTGGTTGAAAAACAGGAACAGGTCGTCTGGATGCGAGGCCGGTAAAGGTCAGGACGCCCGCGGAAGCCGAGGATGACGCGCTGGATTTGCCTTCGGGTCCCTAAAGACCGTGCCGGACACGCGCCGCCTCGACGATACGGCGGGCCGCATCGAAGGCCGCCTCTATATCCATATCGGTCGTATCCAGCAAGACGGCGTCTTTGGCCTGGACCATCGGGGCGGCGCCGCGGCCGGCGTCGCGTTCGTCCCGGCGCATGATGTCGGCCAGCATGTCCTCATAGGCGATGACGTCGCCGCGCCCCGTCAGCTGCTTCCAGCGACGCAGGGCGCGGACCTCCGGCGTCGCCGTGATGAACAGCTTGGCCATGGCGTCGGGGGCGATGACGGTGCCGATATCCCGCCCGTCCAGCACCGCCCCGCCCGGCCGGGCGGCAAAGGCGCGCTGGAAGTCCAGCAGGGCGGCGCGGACGCCGGGATAGCCGGCGACCCGGCTGGCGGCCTCGCCGGCGTCGCCGCTGGTCAGCCGGTCGGTGTCGTGCAGGCTCTCGGCCTTCAGGGCGCGAGCGACAGCCACGGCCGCGGCCTCGTCCTCAAGTGAACCGCCCGCGTCGAGCACCCCGACCCCGACCGCGCGGTACAACAGGCCGGTATCGAGGAACGGCAGGCCGAAGGTCTGCGCCAGTCGCGCGGCGATGGTGCCCTTGCCCGAGGCGGCGGGTCCGTCGACGGCGATGATGAGGGGACGGGTCATTCAGACGCCGCGATATCCGCCCCGAGCCCGCGCATCAACTCCACAAACCCCGGGAAGCTGGTCGCGATCATTCCCGGCTCGTCCACCGTCACCGCCTCGTCCGCCGCCAGCCCAAGCACCAGATGGCTCATGGCGATGCGGTGGTCGCCGTGGGTGGTGACGGTCGCGCCGCCCTTCACCGGGCCGCCGAAGACGGTGAAACCCTCCGGCTCCTCCTCAACGCGGACGCCGCAGGCGGTCAGCCCTGCCGCCATCAGGGCGATGCGGTCGCTCTCCTTGACCCGCATTTCGCCGATGCCGCGCATCACCGTGGCCCCCTCCGCGAAGGCGGCGGTCGCGGCGAGGACCGGATATTCGTCGATCATCGCGGCGGCCCGCTCCGGCGGCACGACCACGCCCTTCAGCGTTGAATGCCGGGCAGTGATGTCGCCGACCTCCTCGCCCCCGGACATGCGGCGGTTCGAGACGGTCAGGTCGGCACCCATCTCGCGCCAGGTCTCGAACAGGCCGGTTCGCAGCGGGTTCAGCATCACGCCCTCGACCGTCACCTCCGACCCGGGGACGATCAGCCCCGCCGCCAGAGGGAAGGCGGCCGACGACGGGTCGCCGGGGACGTTGACGACGGTTCCGGCAAGCGCCTGTCCGCCCTGGAGGCTGACGAGCCAGCCCTCGCCGACCGGCCGGACCCCGACCTCGACCCCGAAAGCCTTGAGCATCCGCTCGGTATGGTCCCGGCTGGGCTCGGCCTCGGTCACCGTGGTGACGCCGGCGGCGTTGAGCCCGGCCAGCAGGATGGCCGACTTGATCTGGGCCGAGGCGACGGTCTGGACATGGTCGATGGCCGACAGCCCCCCACCGGCGACCGTGACCGGCAGCCGGTCCGCGGCATCCTGCCAGCCGAACCGGGCACCCATTTCGGCCAGCGGTCCGGTCACCCGCTTCATCGGCCGTTTCCGCAGGCTGGCGTCGCCATCGAAATCCGTAGTGATCGGATAGCCTGCGGCCGCTCCCATCAGCAGGCGAACCCCCGTCCCGGCATTGCCGCAGTCGATGACACCGGCCGGTTGCCTGAACCCGCCCTGCCCCGCAACGCGCCAGCGGCCTTCGCCCAGACGTTCGACCGTCGCGCCGAAGGCCTCGACCGCCCGCGCCGTGGCGAGGATGTCGTCGCCTTCCAGCAGGCCCTCGATTCCGGTCACGCCCGTCGCCATGGCCCCGAGGATCAGGGCGCGGTGGGAGATGGACTTGTCACCCGGTGCCCGCACCCGGCCGGACAGCGCGGGGCTGCGGCGGGCGGTCAGATGGGCGGGAATCGACACCCGGCGGTCTCCGAACAGGTCAATCGGGCGCGGGGGCGCAGAGATGGCTTTTGACAGCGGCGTCAGGGGGTGGCAAGGGAGCCGCCCGTTTTCCCCACTCCCGCCAAAGGTCTTCAACCGTGGCCAAACCCGAACTGGGCCAGAAGCAGGTCTGCCCGAACTGCCAGGCCAAATTCTACGACCTGGGCCGTCGCCCCGCCCACTGCCCCAAATGCAGCACCGACTTCGATCCGGAGGAGGCGCTGAAGCTGCGCAACCGTCGCGGCCGCCCGGCCGGCTATGCCGCCGACGACTCTGATGAAGATCAGGTCAAGGACAAGAAGGTCGACGGCGACGAGGACGAGGAAGAAGAAGCGGTCGCAACGCCCGAGATCGATGAGGAAGGCCACGAGCCGATCCTGACGCCGGACGACGATGACGACGCCGTCGTCGACCCGACCGAAGAGCCCGGCATGGGTGAAGCGACCGAGGATGACGACGTCCTGGCCGACGATGACGATGACGACTCCGTCCCCTTCATCGAGGACGAGGACGACGACAATTTCGAAGATGAGATCAAGGCGCCGAAGGACGACGAATAGGACTTTCCGGGCCCCTGCCGCGCTTCGCCTCCTTGCAGCGCGGCAGGATCCGGCCTCCTGACGGCAGCGTGTCGGGAGGTCCCGAAGGATCGACGATCACGGCCCAAAATAAATGGCTGAACCGGGCTTGATCGTGATCAGGCCCTGACATAGGTTCCGCCGCCTCGCCGCAGGGCCTCCCGGCCCCCACGCGATCCGACCGGCAGGCCCCGCGCCTGACGATTGGGGCTTTAGCTCAGCTGGTAGAGCGCTTGCATGGCATGCAAGAGGTCAGCGGTTCGACTCCGCTAAGCTCCACCATCGAAGGCCCTGCGGGAGACCGCGGGGCCTTCGTCCATTTCGGGACCCGTTGATCTCTGCGCCGTCCCGCCCCATCTGGAGTCGTGGCCGACGCCTTGCCGATGACGGGGGGCGCAGACGGCTGAAGGCCTGCTTCGGGGGCGAGAGACCATGACGACACGGACCATCCTTTTCGACAGCCCCTTTCTGCTGGGCTTCGACCATACCCGCGCCCTGATCGACCGCGCCGCCCGGGCTGCGGCGGACAGCTACCCCCCCTACAATGTCGAACAGCGCGGCGAGCATTCGGTGCGCATCTCCCTGGCCGTCGCCGGCTTCGGGCCCGATGATCTGATGATCACCCTGGAAGGCCGCCAGCTGACCATCGCCGGCAAACGCGAGCCGGGTCCCGAACAGGCCGAACAGGCCTTCCTGCATCGCGGCATCGCCGGGCGCGGCTTCGTGCGCAGCTTCGTGCTCGCCGACGGTCTGGAGGTCGATGCGGCCCACCTCGAGCACGGTCTGCTGCACGTCGACATGAGCCGCCCGGCGGACCTCCCGGCCGTCCGGCGAATCCCCATCACCACCGGCTGACCCTGATGATGCCCACCACCCTCATGTCCGGAGAAGAGTTCAGGGGTCTGGGCGCGCCCGACCTCGTCTATGTGCGCGAGATCCGCGCCGCCGACGTCATGGACCAGGTCGCCGCAACCGCGACCCGGGGCCTGTCGATCGATCCCGAAGCCATCCTGTACGCCGTGCATGGCGCGGACGGCGAGCGGCTGGCCGTCATGATGGACCGCGAATCCGCCTTCGCCACCGCCCTGGCCCATGCGCTGGAGCCGGTGTCGGTCCACTGAGGGGCAGCGGTTCGTTTCATCAGACGGGATCGAACTCCGGTCGGGTTCCTGGCCCGGCCGCGCCTCACAAGATCGCGGCGTACGCCGCGTTGAGCGGGCTCAGGCCGCCGTCGCCGAAACCTGATCCCTGACGAACAGGGCGCGGACCGCATCGGCGGTTCGGGCCTGACGCAATTGCTCGCGCATCTCGGGGGAGCGAAGCGCCCGGGACACAGCCGCGAGCGCGCGGAGATGTTCGGCCCCGTCGCAGGGCGGGGCGAACAGGGCGAACAACAGATCCACGGGCCGGTCGTCGACGGCACCATAGGCGACGGGCGTATCCAGCCGGACGAATACCGCCGTCACCCGCGAGATACCTTCAAGCCGGGCGTGCGGAACGGCAACCCCGGAACCCAGCCCGGTCGAACCCAGGGCCTCGCGTTCCAGCAGGGCCTCCATGATCCGGCCTTCCGGCAGGCCGAGCGTGTGCGCGGCGGCCTCAGCCACCGTGTGCAGGGCCTGACGCCTTGACGAGGCACCACTGCGCAGGACGACACCGCCGTCCGCCAGCAATTCACCGATATCCATGAGGAGTTCCCGACTCAGCCCATCCGTCCCGAATGGGCGGGGGCCCAGTAGACCACCCGCCTCGATTGGGGAAGACTATACGTCGCTACCCTTTACCGAACCTTGTCCGTTGATCGACTTCACCGTTCGTTCCGGATCAATCCAGCCCACATTGCCGTCCGGCCGACGATAGACCACCGATATGCCGCCATGGGCTGCATTGCGGAACAGCACGACCGGATAGCCGGTCATGTCCAGCTCAAGCACCGCCCGGCCGACGGTGATGGTGCGAATTTCGGAAACGGTCTCGGCGATGACCATGCCGACCGGTGGTGGCTCGTCCGGAGCGCCCGCGTCACCGAAGGCGTCGTCCTCAACCGCATCCGGACTGCGCAGGACCATGCTGCGAGCCACGTCACGCGCGGCGTTCTCGGTCTTCTCGGGCGACAGGCCGCGCGGGCCGGCGTGATGATTCTTGAGCCGGCGCTTGTAGCGACGGACCCGCTTCTCGAGCTTCTCGAGCGAGTCAGAGAAGGCCGCGTGGGCATCGCCGCCAAGACCGCTGGTGACGATGGCCTCTCCCGAGGCGAGGCGAACCCAGCAGTCCACCTTGAAGCCGTGGCCGTCCTTGGACACCACAACCTCGGCGTCCTGCGCCCCGCGTTCGAAATATTTTCCGATGCCGTCTTCGAGTTCCCGGGAGATGCGCGAGCCTAACGCGTCGCCGACATCCACTTGCTTGCCACTGACCTGTATTTGCATGGGCTTAGAACGCGACTGTTCCCGCCGGGTGTCAACGGCGATCACCGAAATGTGGTGAGGGTTGGCAGGGGTCGCTTCTCTCTCCGCCGAAGTGGGGAGGGAGAGGCCGGACGCCTACCCCGTTTTCAGCATCCGCTTGCGCTCGACCGAGGACGGTATCCTCAAGGCCTCGCGGTATTTCGCCACGGTGCGGCGGGCGATGTCGATGCCCGTCTCCTTGAGGATCTCCACGATCCGGTCGTCGCTGAGCACGTCGCCGTCACGGGCCTCGCTGTCGATCATCGCCTTGATCCGGTGCCGCACGGCCTCGGCCGAATGGGTCGCGCCGCCATCGGAGGACTGGATCGCCGCGGTGAAGAAGAATTTCAGCTCGAACACCCCGCGCGGTGTCGAGATGTATTTGTTCGAGGTCACCCGGCTGACGGTCGATTCATGCATGCTGATGGCGTCGGCCACGGTCTTGAGATTCAGCGGGCGCAGGAATTCGACGCCGAAGGCCAGGAAGGCATCCTGCTGGCGCACGATTTCCGACGACACCTTGAGGATGGTCTTGGCCCGCTGGTCCAGCGACTTGACCAGCCAGCTGGCCTGGGCGGCGCAATCGGCGACAAAGGTCTTCTCCACGTCCGAGCGCGAACCGGCGGCGACCACGCCATGATAGCGTTTGTCCATGATCAGGCGCGGCAGGGTGTCCGTGTTCAGCTCGACCTTCCAGCCGCCGGCGGGATCGGACCGGACATGCACATCGGGGATCACCGTCTGGGCCGGCTCGCCGCCGAAGCCGGCACCGGGCCGGGGCGTCAGGGCCTTAAGCTCGGCGATCATCTCGGCCATGTCCTCGGCGTCGACACCGCAGGCCTTGCGAAGCGCCGTCAGATCGCGCTTGGCCAGCAGGTCGAGGTTGGCCAGCAGGCAGTCCATCGCCGGATCAAACCGGTTGCGCTCGATCAGCTGCAGCTTCAGGCATTCCGGCACCGAACGGGCCATGACGCCCGTGGGCTCGAAACCATGGCAAATGGTCAGGACCGCCTCGATCCGTTCGAGCGGAACGCCCAGACGGTCGGCAATTTCGGCCAGTTCGCCGCGCAGATAGCCGCCCTCGTCGACGGAATCGATCAGGGTCAGGGCGATGGCGTGGTCAGAGGACGAAAAGCCTGCCTGTGAAGCCTGGGCCTGCAGATGCTCCCACAGGGTCATTTCGCGGCTGTCGGGCTGCTCCCGGCCCTCGCCGTCCAGCAGCCCCCCGCCGGACCCGGCGCGGGACCAGTCATTGAGCCCGACCTGGGCCTCGCCGACGCCGACGTCCTCCATCCGGTCGGAGGTCCGCTCGCCGGGGCTGGCATCGCCGTAGACATCGTCGGAGCGGGCATCGAGCGTACGGTCGGCGTCCGTCACCCGACCCTCATCGAAACTCATCTCGGCGGCGTCATGGCTTTCCGTGGGGGCCGGCGCGTCGATCTCGCCGCCGGGCTCGGCGTCCTCGCGCTGCAGCAGCGGATTGCGCTCCAGTTCCGCCTCAATGAAGGTATCCAGCTCCTGGCTGGACAGTTGCAGCAGCTTGATCGCCTGCTGCAGCTGGGGCGTGATGACCAGTCCCTGGCCCTGCCTGATGTCCAGCCTCTGTCCGAGCACCGTTCTTCTTCCCCTGCTCCCGGGCGTGGCCCGAAACTTGCTCAGGCCACCTTGTGGCCTGACCGGTTAACGGCGTTCTAAACCGCTGGACGTCGCGTGCGCGCTTTGCTCCCCTGTCCGGACCGTCCCTCCCGAGCGAGAGCCCCGATGCGCCCCATCCTTGCCGCCCTGCTGCTCCTCGTCCTGCCCGGCGCCGCCTTCGCCCAGTCGACCTTCGCCCCCGTGATCGACCCCGCCGAACAGACGATGGTTCGGACGGTCGTCGTCGAGCACGACCGCCACATCGCCCTGCTGGAGCGGCTGGTGAACCAGAACAGCGGCACCCTGAACCTGCCGGGCGTCCGTCTCGTCGGCGACAGGGTCCGGGCCGAGCTGGAGCCTCTGGGATTTACGGTTCGCTGGGTGGATATGGCGGAGACCGGCCGCGCCGGCCATCTGATCGCGACCCATGAGGGGCCGGGCCGCAACGTCCTGCTGATCGGCCACCTCGACACCGTCTTCGAGGCCGACAACCCGTTCCAGCGGTTCGAGCGCACGGGGATGCGCGCAACCGGTCCCGGCGTCGGCGATGACAAGGGCGGGGTGGTGGTCATCATCGCCGCCCTGCGCGCCATGCAGGCGGCCGGCACGCTGGAGGACGCCAATGTCACCGTCTTCCTGACCGGGGACGAGGAGCGGATCGGCGCGCCGCTGGCGATCGCCCGCCGCGACCTGATCGAGGCCGGCCGCACGGCCGCCTTCGCCCTGGAGTTCGAGAATCTGGCGGTCGAGGATGAGGCGGATTTCGGCACCATTGCCCGGCGCAGTTCGTCCAACTGGACCCTGACCACGACGGGCCGCACAGGGCACTCCAGCGGGGTGTTCAACGATACGCTCGGCTATGGGGCGATCTATGAGCTGGCCCGCATCCTCGACGGTTTCCGCCGCGACCTGCCGGAGCCCAACCTGACCTACAATGTCGGCGTGGTCGCCGGGGGCACGCCCGCCGCCATCGACGCCGAGGGCTTCACTGTCACCGCCTCGGGCAAGACCAATATCGTGGCCTCGACCGCCATCGCCCGGGGCGACCTGCGCACCCTGACCCGCGAACAGGACGAACGCGTCCGGGCCCGGATGCAGGCCATCGTCGCCGAAAACCTGCCCCGAACCGACGCCGAACTGGTCTTCGGCGAGGGCGGCTATCCGCCCATGGCCCCGAGCGAGGGCAACCGCGCCCTGCTGGCCCGTCTGAACGCGGTCAACAGCGACCTCGGCCTGCCCGAAATGGCCGAATACGACCCCGCCCGTCGCGGGGCCGCCGACAGCGGTTTCGTAGCCGGGGATGTCGACACCCTGGGCGGCCTCGGCATGGCCGGTGGCAATGCCCATGCGGACGGGGAATGGGTCGATCTGGACAGTCTGGTGCGGCAGGCCCAGCGGGCGGCGGTGCTGATCTCGCGGCTGAGTTTGGGCGCAGAGAGTGATTAGTGATTAGTGATTAGTGATTGAAGGCGTTGAAGATTCAATATCATCCATATCATGGATCATGGATCAGCGCTGACTCACCCACTACTCACTAATCACTACTCACTAATCACCCGTACATGTCGCCCAGATAGACCCGGCGCACTTCCGGGTCGCGGATCACGTCCTCGGCCTTGCCCTCGAACAGCACGGCCCCGCCCGAGATGATCGAGGCGTGGTCGATGATTTCCAGCGTCTCACGAACATTGTGGTCGGTGATCAGGACGCCGATGCCCTGTCCCGCCAGATAGCGGATCACCTGACGAATGTCGGCGATTGCCAGGGGGTCGATGCCGGCGAAGGGTTCATCCAGCAGCATGAAGCTGGGCTTGCCCGCCAGCGCCCGGGCGATCTCGCAGCGCCGCCGCTCGCCACCCGACAGGCCCGAGGCCGGGGCGTGGCGCAGGTGGTCGATGCGCAGCTCTTCCAGCAGACGGCTGGTCTCCTCGGCAATGGCGGCCTGGCCGGTGTGATGCAGCTCCACCACCGCCATGACGTTGTGCTCGACCGTCATGCCGCGGAAGATCGAGGCCTCTTGCGCCAGATAGCCCAGACCCATGCGGGCGCGCTGGTACATCGGCTGGGCCGTGATGTCCTCGCCGTCCAGCCAGATGGTGCCGCTGTCGGGCGGGATCAGGCCGGTGATCATGTAGAAGCAGGTAGTCTTGCCGGCCCCGTTCGGTCCCAGCAGGCCCGCGACCTGACCGCGCTCGACATGCAGGGAGACATCGCGCACCACCTGCCGCTGGCCGAAGGCGCGGGCGATGTGCTCGACCCGCAGGCCGGTCAGGCGCGCGGGCTCGGCCGCCGGGGTTGCCGGGGCCTCGATCACATTGAGGGCTGAGAGTTCCTTGCGCGCCAATGGTCAGACCGGGCCGGGGCTCAATTGCCGCTGCGTTCGGGATAGAAGACGCCGCGAATGCGCCCGCCGTTCGATCCCGAACCACCCGCCATGGTGACCGCCTGGGTCTCGGTATTGTAGGTCAGCCGCCCGCCCGTCATGACATTCTGGCCCTGGGTCACGATGACGTCACCCGTCATGACCACTTCGTTGTCCGACAGCGTAAAGACGGCCCGATCCCCTCGGATGGTCTGTTCCGGGGTGACGAAATAGACGTTGCCGCTGGCCTCGATGCGGTCGATTTCACTGTTGACGCCCGAGCCGCTGATGACGTCGGCGCGAAGGCGGTTCTGTCCCTGCACGACTTCAGCCCGGCCGCGCAGCGACAGGCTGTTCGGCGTCGCTTCGCCGGCGTCAGCGCCATAGGAGATGGCCCCCTTGTCCAGCTGGGGGGCTGTCTGGGGCGTTGTCTGGGGCGTCGTTTGGGCACCGCCCATGGTCGGCAGGGCCAGAAGCGCCAGCGCCGCCGACGCAATCGTCAGGGTTCGGGTCATGCTCATTGGGTCGGCCCTCCGGCGTTGATCGTGCCGCGTATCTTGTTCTCGCCGGAGCCCCGAAACTCGACGCGCCCGCCCTGCTCCCGGATCACATAGGACGAAGCGCTGATGGTTCCAAGCGGGCCGGAGCCCTGAACGCCCTTGTTCCCGCTCACAATACCGGTCGCGGTGTCGACCACCGCCTCGGGCGTCACCAGCGTAAAGCCCGAGCCGCCGTCGGAAATCCGCACATTGGGGCCGATCACCACGCGCTTGCCGGCCTCGTCATAGACCCCGCCGTCGGCGGTCAGGGTGGTCACCTTGCGGCCGCCGAGGTTCAACCGCAGCGCCGGGCCGATCAGGCGATAACGGCCGGTGTCCGGATCGCGCACGGCCCCCTCGGCGCCGATAACGAAGCTGCGGCCCGCCGCGTCCTGACCGTGGAACCTCAGCGCATCAAGCCGGATCTCCCGGCTGGTTCCGGCCTTGCGCTCGACGTCGGACATGACGCTGCGCAGCACGATCCAGCCGACCGTGCCGCCGGCCAGCAGAATGATCGCGACCGGCAGCACCCGGCGCAGCAGCTGCACCCGCCGCGACCGCGCGCGGAAGGCCCGGGCTGTCGCGGCGACGCGGGCCTCGTCCTGATGCGCATGGATGTCGGCGGGATCGGTCATCAGCTGTGCGCGAACACGTCCATCTCGTCCCAGCCGGCCAGGTCCAGCGCCGCGCGGGTGGGCAGGAAGTCGAAACACTGGCGGGCCAGTTCGGTCCGGCCCTCGCGCGCGAGCATTTCGTCCAGCCGGGCCCTGGCGGCGTGCAGATAGAGGACGTCGGAGGCGGCGTATTCCAGCTGGGCCGGCGAAAGCTCGGCGGCACCCCAGTCACTGGACTGCTGGGCCTTGGACAGATCGACCCCGACCAGTTCGCGCACCACATCCTTCAGGCCGTGGCGGTCGGTATAGGTGCGGGCCAGTTTCGAGGCGATCTTGGTGCAATAGACCGGGCGGGTCTCGACCCCCAGGTGCAGCTGGAACATGCCGATGTCGAACCGGCCGAAATGAAACAGCTTCAGCACCTTCGGATCGGTCAGCAGGCGTTTGAGATTCGGACAGTCATAGGCCGGGCGGTTCAGGCGCACGACATGGGCGTCGCCGTCACCGGCCGACAGCTGCACCACGCACAGGGGATCACGCCGGAAGCGCAGCCCCATGGTCTCGGAATCGATGGCGACCTCGGGGCCGAGATCGAGGCCGTCGGGCAGGTCGCCGTCGTGGAGGAACACCGTCATTCGTGAAACCCTTTCAAGCCCTCAACTAGCGTGTGGCGGCGGGGATGTCTCCCTCCGGCTCGGAGTGGATAGTGGCTAGTGGCTAGTGATTGGTGGCAGAGGCTGAACAGGCGACGCCGAAGGCTTCTGGCCAGCGAACCCGCCCCCGCTAGTCACTAACCACTAGCCACTAGTCACTAGCCACTACTCAAACACAAACGGCGCCGCACCGAAGTGCGACGCCGTTCAGAATATTGGTGCCCAGGAGAGGACTCGAACCTCCACGACATTTCTATCACTGGCACCTGAAGCCAGCGCGTCTACCAATTCCGCCACCTGGGCCCAGACGTCTGGCGTTTGCACACGTTTCGTCCGGAAGGCGCGGACCCTTAAGGCAGGGTCCGGGGCCGGTCAACAGGGATTTGCGGCCTTTGCGTTGCGAGGGCTGCGGCCATCGTCTAATCCCCGGCGCGTCGAGGCTCTTGCGTCCTCGCACCGTCGCCCAATGGAGCCTGTCATGAACGAAGTCGCCCCCGGCCTTGTCACCGTCTTCGGCGGCTCCGGTTTCGTCGGCAGCCAGGTGGTCCAGGCGCTGGCCAAACGCGGCTGGCGGGTGCGCATCGCCTGCCGCCGTCCCGACCTCGCCTGGAAGCTGCAGACCTCCGGCACGGTCGGCCAGCTGCAGTCGGTCCGCTGCGACGTGACTCGTCCGGAAGACGTGGCTGCGGCCCTGAGGGGTGCGGACGCCGCGATCAATCTGGTCGGCATCCTGTATGAATCCGGACGCCGCACCTTCCAGAGCCTGCATGTCGACGCTTCGCGCAACATCGCCGAGGCCTGCGCGGCCGGCGGCGTCAGTCGTCTGGTCCAGGTCTCGGCCATCGGTGCCAGTCCGGAAAGTCGCTCCGACTACGCCCTGTCAAAGGCTGCGGCCGAGATGGCGGTGCGCGAGATCAAGCCGGACGCCGTGGTGATCCGGCCGTCGATCGTCTTCGGTGCCGGTGACGACTTCCTGAACCGTTTCGCCGCCCTGGCCTCCATGGCCCCGGCCCTGCCGCTGATCGGCGGCGGCCAGACGAAATTCCAGCCGGTCTATGTCGCCGATGTGGCCGAGGCCATCGCCCGCGCGACCGTGTCCCCTGAGGCGGCAGGCCGCACCTTTGAACTGGGCGGCCCGGCGGTGATGACCTTCGAGGACGTGCTGAAACTGATCCGGCGCGAGACCTATCGGGCCTTTGTCCTGGTTCCCCTGCCCTTCTTTGCCGCCCGCGCCATCGGCTCCATGGCCCAGCTGACCGCCATGGTCGGCATCGCCCCGGTACTGACCCGTGACCAGGTGACCCTGCTGGAGAGCGACAATGTCGTCGCCGACGGTGCCGAGGGTCTGGCGGCGCTGGGGATCGAGCCGACCGGCATCGAGGCCATCGCCCCGTCCTACCTCTGGCGCTACCGCCGGGGTGGCCAGTTCGCAGAGGCTCCGGCGGCCTGAGGCCTGAGGCCTAAGGCCTGAGGCCTGAGGCCTGCGCTGCCGAGCGCTGGTTCGCCACAACGAACACAACGGGGTCACGACGGACACAACGGGTTCCGGGAGGCTGACAGACACGCACGCCGACCGTCAGCGCCGGCCTGACTCAGTAGAGCCAGATCGCCAGCAGACCGACGGTGCCGACCAGAATGCGCCAGGCCGAGAACGGGGCGAAACCGAAGCGGCCGACAAAATCCACCAGGAAGCGGACGACGAACAGGCCGCTGATGAAGGACACCACGAAGCCGATCGCGATCAGTCCGGCGACGTCGTTGGTGATCATTTCCCGGCTCTCCCAGAAGTCCAGGGCGAACGCGCCGACCATGGTCGGAATGGCCAGAAAGAACGAAAACTCTGCGGCGGCCTTCTTGTCGACACCCAGCAGCAGGCCCCCGACGATCGTCGCGCCGCTGCGCGATACGCCCGGAATGATCGACAGACATTGCCACAGGCCGATGCCCAGCGCCGTCTTCCATGACAGCTTCATGGAGTCCTCGGTCAGGTCGCGCTGTTCGAGGGTCTCGACCCCGTCCCTGACCACGCGCCTCAGACCCATGGTGCCGGCATCGGACCAGCGTTCCAGCACGATCAGGGCGATCCCGCCGACAATCAGCGTGACGCAGACGATGGTGGTATTGAACAGCACGCCCTTGATGAAGTCGTGAAACAGCAGGCCCAGCAGCGCCGAGGGGAAGAAGGCCAGAAGGACGGAAATGGCGAACCGCCGCGCAGCGGGATCCTTGCCCGGCAGGCCCAGCAGCACCTTCCAGAGCCGGGCGAAATACACGGCTACCACGGCCAGGATCGCGCCCAGCTGGATCATCACGATGAAGGTGTCCCAGGGCGTATTGGGAAGGCCGAGGGCTTCCTTGGCCAGCAGCAGATGGCCGGTCGAAGAAACCGGAATGAACTCCGTCAGGCCCTCGACGAGCCCGAGAATGATTGCCGCAATCCAGTCCGCCACGCACGCCCCCGATGTCCAAGGGCCGTCAATGCGCGCCCGGTTCGGGTCCCACATAGCGCAGCCGCGCCCTGATAGGCGAGCCATTCGTCGCCTGATCCAGCGCATGACCCAGCAAGCCGACCAGACGGCCCAGCAGCAGCAGGTCCCGGGCGCCGTCGCGGGGCAGTTCCAGACGCCGGGCGATGACCGCCAGCGCCAGGCCGAAATTGGCCGGCTGCCCGGTGGCCGCTTCGCCCTCCTGCACAGCGCTGGACAGGTCGGACGGCAGGTCCGCCGCACTGATCAGCGCGACGGCGCGTGGATCGCCGGCGGGATATACAGCACTGCCGAAACCGGCCAGTCCACCGGCCGCATGGGCCCGACGCGCGGCGTCCGTGGCCTGGCGGCGCACGGCCACAACCCAGTCCGATGCCCGCACCAGCTCGGCCATCGCCTCGGACCCGCTCAGGGTCATCAGTCCGGAGAAGGCTGCTGCAGCGGGGGCCGCCCCGCCGCTGACCGCCGCCCGGGTGGCCAGGACCGAGGCGTTCATCTCGTGGTCCGCTGACAAGACCAGAGCGCGACGGATCAGGTGGGCGTCGCGGTCCGGCGTCTTCCATGACCGGGCCAGCCGCTGGTGCAGGAACAGGCGGGGCCCCGAGCCGGCTGCGGCATCCACCGCCTCATCCAGTACCCGGGCGCATTCCAGCCGCAGGTCCTCGACGGTGCGCGCCTTGGGGTCAGCGTCTTCCTCGGCGCGGCGCGCCAGGGCGGCAAACAACCGGGCCCGCACCGACCCGCCGGGCACGGCACCGACGCGCGGCCGGATCTCGGCGAAAGGATTGGCCGATCGGGCGTCCCAAAGTCGCCGGGCCACATCTTCCAGCGTCGCCGTCTCGGCCAGCTGGACAGCATCCAGCCCGCGATAGAACAGTCGCCCGTCGTCGATCACCGTCAGGGATGATGAGACCTCGGCCTCGCCCCGGCTAGCCAGCCGGGGGATGCGGCGCTGGGCCGCCTGAACCTCATCGTCAACGATTTCGCCGTTCAGACGGGCTATATCCTGCACGGCATAGAGGCTGCGCCGCGGATCTGACGGGTCCGGTCGGGCGGCGATCCGGCCACGGCTGACATAGGCATAGAGGGTCTGGGTCTTGACCCCGAGCCGGGCCAGTGCCTCGCCCCGTCCGATCCAGCGGACGGCTTCCATGGCCGGGTCGACACGCTCCAAGTCGCAACCTCCGCGGGGAGCCCAAGGCTCCTTCCCCTATCGGAACGCCACCATGGGGCCGTTTCGTGACGATCCCCCTAACAGGCTTAACGGACCGGCCTTGGCAGGGAACGGGCTTTCCGCGACAAGGCAGCCATGACGTCCGCCGCCTCACCCATCGATATCCACGCCGAGGGTCATGCCGCGACCCGCGCCGTCACCCGCCTGTCGGTCGGGGTCGCGGTCTTGCTGATCGCGCTCAAGGCCTTCGCCCTCGGAGCCTCCGGCTCAGTGTCGATCCTGGCCTCGCTGGCTGATTCGGCGCTGGACCTGCTGGCGTCTCTGGGCGTGTTCTTCGCCGTGCGCTGGGCCGCCATGCCTTCCGACGAGGATCACCGCTACGGTCACGGCAAGGGCGAGGCCCTGGCCGCCCTGGTTCAGGCCGGTCTGGTCTTTGCCTCCGCCCTTTTCATCGGCTGGGAAGCGGTCCAGCGCATGCTCGACCCCCGGCCTGTCGTCTCGGGCTATTGGGGCGTTCTGGTCATCCTGATCTCGATCGCCCTGACCGGGTGGCTCGTCTGGATGCAGGGCCGCGCCATGCGCCAGAGCGGCTCCATGGCGGTCGCCGCCGATCGCGCCCACTACGCCGGCGACCTGGCGGCCAATGGTGTGGTCCTGATCGGCGTGATCTCCGGCTCCTTCCTGGCTGCGCCCGGCCTTGATGCGGCAGCGGGCCTGGTCGTCGCGGTCTGGCTGTTCTGGGGGGCACTGGCCGTCCTGAAAACCGCGTCCGACCATCTGGTTGACCGGGCCGTGCCCGATGCCGACCGGATCACCATCACCACCGCCGTCCTGGCGGATCCCCGGATCTCGGGCGTGCACCAGTTGCGTACGCGGATGGCCGGCCCGGCGATGATGATCCAGATGCACATCGACCTCGAGCCGACCCTGACCCTGGAAGCGGCCCACGCCATTGTCGTGGAGGCCGAGAACCGGCTGCTGGCGGCCTTCCCGCGCGCAGACGTGCTGATCCACCCGGACCCGCGCGGCCGGGCCGAATCCCATGGCGGCGCTTTCGGGGAAAAGGAACAGCCCGACCTCAACTGAGACAAGACCTGACAGGCCGGGCGCGCAAGACAGCTAACGCGGACTTAACGCCCTCGCGTGCAAGACAGACCCATGTCGAGCTTCGTCCTCTACCATTTTGCCTTCGATCCCGGCTCGCGCGCCGTCCGACTGGCGCTGGGCGAGGCAAGGATCGAATTCTCCGAGACCCCCGTCCGCCCCTGGGAAGACGACTGCCCGCTGGCGACCCTGAATCCGTCGGGCATGCCCCCGGTACTCCGGATCAGCGACGACAAGGGACGCGCCCTGACTCTTTGCGAACCCGCCGCCATCCTCGGCTGGCTGGAGGAGCGGACAGCCGAACCCCTGCTCCTGCCCACCGACGTCGCCGAACGGGCCGAGGTGCGGCGTCTGCTGGCCTGGTTCGACCGGCGGTTCACAGACGAGGTGAACGCCGTCCTGCTGCACGAGCGGATGGAAAAGCCGCTCCTGCGCCTCGGTCCGCCCGAGGCTCGCGCCCTGCGCGCCGGGCGCGGGGCGCTCCGGTCCCATCTGGCGATGCTTGAGGCGCTGTTGACCCAACGCGACGCTCTTGCCGGCCGTCGGATCAGCCTGGCCGACATCGTCGCCGCAGCCCACCTGTCGGTGCTGGACTATTTCGGCGAGATCTCCTGGGTGTCGTATCCCGGCCTCAAGACCTGGTACATGAAGCTGAAGTCGCGCCCCTGTTTCCGGCCCCTGCTGGCCGACCGTTTTCCGGGCGTCACCGCCTCGGCCTGGTACGCCGATCTGGATTTCTGATTTCACAGGACGGAGTGGTGTGGGAGACAAGGCCATGCTGGCCGACCCCCGCGATATCCTCCGTCAAGGCGCAGCAGCCCTGGGCTTCGACGTCTGCCGCTTTGCCTCCGCGACCGAGCCGTGGAGTGCGGGCGAACGGCTGGCGCATTTCGTCGAGGCGGGGCGGCACGGCGAGATGGGCTGGATGGAGACGACGCTGGAGCGCCGCGCCCATCCCACCGCCATGTGGGACGGGGCCCGGACCGCCGTGGTGCTTGGCCTCAACTATGGCCCGGAGCACGACCCCCTTCCCGAAATGGCGGACCGCTCGGCCGGCTATATCTCGGTCTACGCCCGGGGCGATGACTATCACGAGGTCATCAAGGGTCGGCTGAAGACTCTCGCCGGCCAGATCGCCGCCCGCACAGGCGAGGACGTCAAGGTCTTCGTCGACACCGCCCCGCTGATGGAAAAGCCGCTGGCCCAGCGCGCCGGCCTCGGCTGGCAGGGCAAACACACCAACCTGCTGAGCCGCAGCCACGGCAACTGGTTGTTTCTCGGCGTGATATTGACCGCTGCCACGTTCGAGCCGGATCCGCCCGAGGGCGAGCATTGCGGCACCTGCACAGCCTGTCTGGACATCTGCCCCACGCAGGCCTTTCCGGCCCCTTTCCAGCTCGATGCACGCCGCTGCCTGTCCTATCTGACCATCGAGTTCGCCGGGCCGTGGCCGGAAGCGTTCAGGGTGGCGACAGGTAGCCGGATCTATGGCTGCGACGACTGTCTGGCCGTCTGTCCATGGAACAAATTCGCGGCGGCCTCGCGGGAATCGCGGGTACAGGCGCGCGAGGCCCTGGTCTCGCCCCGGCTGGCCGACCTCGCCGCCCTGGACGACGCGGCCTTCCGCACCCTGTTCGCGAAGAGTCCGGTCAAGCGGATCGGTCGCCACCGCTTCGTGCGCAATGTCCTCTATGCGATCGGCAACAGCGCGGACACGGGGCTGATCCCCGCAGCGGAGCGGCTGCTGGACGATCCGGACGCCGTGGTGCGTGACGCGGCGCTGTGGGCGGTGGGACGGCTTAGAGAGACCGTCCCGGCCTACTAACCTTCAGCTATGGCCCCGCCCCGCTCGCCGCCCGGGGTGCGCGCAATGGCCAGCAGCTTGAGCCGGAACACCATGACCGAATTGGGCGGGATGCCCGGACGGCCCTGTTCTCCGTAGCCGAGCGCCGGGGGCAGATAGATGATCCACTCGTCACCGACCCGCATCTCCTGCAGGACCTCCGTCCAGCCGGGTACGACGTCACTGACCGTGAACACCGCCGGCTGGCCGTTCTGGAACGAGCTGTCAAACACCGTCCCGTCGGTCAGGGTGCCCTCATAGTCGACGCGGAC
>Ga0114981_10000090_pt1 | contig 48377 bp, 42 predicted proteins | sample S_140806_MF_Meta_FD_87028 | JGI IMG/M metagenome (GOLD analysis project Ga0114981, IMG submission 87028) | Freshwater microbial communities from Lake Simoncouche, Canada to study carbon cycling - S_140806_MF_MetaG | ecosystem: Environmental > Aquatic > Freshwater > Lake | place: Lake...
CACCGTCGTCAACAACGACGGCAACGTCGTCAACCACACCGACCGTGAGCACCACGACGGTCACTCCGACCCCGAAGTCCGGCGGCTGACCGGTTCGCCGTTTTTCCCAAAGCCGCCCACGGCGTGCCCGGTTGCCGTGTAGTCATGGATGTTGCCGTGTAGTCGACGAATTCACCCGCGAACACCTGGAGGTGCACCCCCCATGCCCAGTCCCAACCTGCCACCGGGTTTTGACTTCACCGATCCCGACATCCACGCCGAGCGACTGCCCGTCGAAGAACTTGCCGAACTGCGCAAGACCGCGCCGATCTGGTGGAACGAGCAGCCGCAGGACTTCGGGTTCGAGGACGGCGGCTACTGGGTGGTCACCAAACTCAAAGACGTCAAAGAGATCTCGCGGCGCAGTGACGTGTTCTCCAGTCAGGAGAAAACGGCGATCCCGCGCTACCGGGACGGCACGTTCGCCGAGCAGGTCGATCGGGGCAAATTCGTTCTGCTCAACATGGACGCCCCGCATCACACGCATCTGCGCAAAATTATCTCGCGGGCGTTCACGCCGCGGGCTATCGAGGTGCTTCGTGCGGACCTGGCCCGCCGCGCCGCCGAGATTGCCCGGGAGGCGGCCGCGAGCGGCTCCGGGGACTTCGTCGAACAGGTCTCAGCCGAGTTGCCACTGCAGGCGATCGCCGGCCTGATGGGTGTGCCCCAGGAGGAACGCAAGAAACTCTTCGACTGGTCCAACCAGATGGTCGGCGACGTCGACCCCGAGTTCGAGTCCAACGATGCGATGGCTGCGTCCATCGAGTTGATCATGTACGCCATGCAGATGGCCGCCGACCGCAACGCGAACCCGCGCGATGATCTGGTCACCAAGTTGGTGCAGGCCGATGTGGAGGGCGACAAGCTCTCCGATGACGAGTTCGGATTCTTCGTCATTCTGTTGGCGGTGGCGGGCAATGAAACAACGCGCAATTCGATCACCCACGGCATGCACGCCTTCACAGAGTTTCCCGAGCAGTGGGAGCTGTACAAGAAGTTGCGGCCTGCCACCGCTGTCGACGAGATCGTCCGCTGGGCCACGCCGGTCACATCATTTCAGCGAACTGCTTTGTGCGACACCGAACTTAGCGGCGTCACGATTAAAAAGGGTCAGCGCGTGATGATGGTCTACCGGTCAGCGAACTTCGACGAGGAGGTGTTCGAGGACCCCTTCGCCTTCAACATCCTGCGCGACCCCAACCCGCACGTCGGGTTCGGTGGTACCGGCGCGCACTACTGCATCGGCGCCAACCTGGCCAGGATGACCATCGATCTGATGTTCAACGCGATCGCCGATGCCATGCCCGACCTGACCGCTCTGAGCAAGCCTGATCGACTGCGGTCGGGCTGGCTCAACGGGATCAAGCACTGGAACGTCGACTACACCGGCGCTGGGGCCGACCGCGCCGGGTAGACCGGCGGGGCGTCGCCTTGCTCAGCCGTTGATGATGACCGGGTCGCCGATGCCGACCTGGTTGAAATACCAGACCGCGTTATCGGGCCCGAGGTTGATGCAGCCGTGGCTGACATTGGCGTAACCCTGCGACCCCACCGACCACGGCGCCGAGTGAATGTAGACACCACCCCAGGTGATCCGGACCGCGTCGGCCACCGTCAACTTGTAGCCCTCCGGGTCTGTCAACGGGATGCCGATCGTGCGGGAATCCATCACGATCGACTTGTACTTCTCCAACACGCTGAACGATCCGATCGGCGTGGGGAATTTGGGCTTGCCCATGGACGCCGGCATCTGCCGCATGATCACGCCGTCGATGCTGACGGTGAAGGTGTGCGCGGAGATGCTCCCCACTCCGAGAACCGTCGCTCCGGTACCGAAACTGCGGGGAACCCCTCCCGCCATCAGTGTGATCCGGGAATGCGCGGGCCAGAATTGGTCGGGGATCCACTGGACCACGTTGGCATCAAGCCATTGGAAGCGGCCGGTCAGATTGGCCGGCGAGGTGACGGTGATGGTCTGCTCGGCGGCGCGACGGTCGACGACCGCCCCGGTAAACGTCACGATGATCGGGTGCGCGACGCCCACGGTCTGGCCGTTGACGGGACGTACCGAAGCAACCGACCCCGAAGCAACCGACCCCGAAGCAACCGACCCCGTGCCCGCCGATGGCACCGTTGCGGCGGGTGATACCGGCGCTGTGGCCGTCATGGCAACAAGCGCGATACCCGCGGCGGCAAGTGCCCGTCGAAGTGCTCTGGCCATGGGTCCCTGTCCTGTCGGTGTCAGCAAATTGCAGTGTAGATGTTTGCGCAATTCCACCACGCAGTCGCATACCCCCGGCGCGTCGGAAGCAGGCGAGCAGGGATTTGTAAGAGTTCAGGCCTGATGGCGTGGCAGTGCGGCGACCATCGGCGTATCCATCCCGACGGGTCCCACGCTCTCGGCCCCGCCCGGTGTACCCAGCGCGGCGGCGCGGCCCGGAAGGATCTCAGCGAAGAATGCCGCGTTATCCGCCAGGAACGGCTCCTCGGACTCGGGCAGGTCGTCGGCGTAGAAGATCGCGTCGGCCTCGCACAGTAATTTGCAGGCGCCGCAGTCGACGCATTCCTCCGCGTTGATGTACATGGTGCGGTCGCCTTCGTAGATGCAGTCGACCGGGCATTCCGCGGCGCAGGCCCGGTGTTTGACGTCGACGCAGGCACTGGTGATCACGTACGTGATGATCGGCTCAATTCTTCCGACGTGGGGTTCGGTGCGCCGGGTGCTGAGCCGGTGCCGACCCTCACCGCTGGCGCATACTCGCGGCGCAACAGCCAGGCCGCACCTCCGTAGGCGGCCAGTAGGACGCCCACCAACGTCACAGTGTTCATAAATTGATTGTAGGTGTGACAGGCCGTACCAGACACGGGCCGAGGACCCGCCACGCCGGGGACCAAAGTCCTCAGTTCCCGCCCATCCCCAGCGGATGCGGCAGAAAATCAGCGGTAGAGCTCGCCGGTGACATTGGTGAAACCGACGGTTTCCCGCTGATGATCGGTGGTAACGCGGCATTCGCCGTAGATCTGAAGCACGCCGCGGCGGGTGAGATCGGGGTTGCGGTAGTAGACGGCGGCCACCCCGTCCTTGACCAACGTGTGCCCGCCCGGGTGGTGGCTCGGCGGCAGCCCCTCAGTCCATCCCCGTGCGGTCAGGGAGCGGGCGATCTCGCGGAAATAAGCCGGGGTCGCGGTAATGGTGGGCACATCGAAGTCCAGGTACGCGCTGCCCTGGTAGGGCGGCGCGTTGTCCGGTGCACACGACACCAGGATGTAGGTGCCACTCGCCGCCCTGAGCTTGCCGGCCCCGATCACCTGGCGGGCCGATTGCAGCACCTGGTCCTTGGCCGCAGCGTCGGTGATCGGCCGCGCTGGCGCCTCGACGGCCGGCCCGCGCAAATCATAGATCCGGTGCATGACGATGAAGGTCACGGCGAGAACTGCGGACATCACCAGGGATGCCGCGAGGAGCAACCGGAACGGCCGGGAGCGGAGGGTCTTGGTGAGCATAGGTTCCTCGGCCGGTGATGACGACTACCCGATGCTACCGGTCCGGGCGGGGGCCGACTCGGGTCCGATCACGGCGAGGCTTTTCGCCGTTTCGGATGTTTTCAGGCAAAGTTAAGGGCATGCACGCACCGCATCGACTAGCACCAGGCTATCGGGTGAGGCGCCTGCCTGGCGTGCTGGCTGTCCTGGTGCTGCTCGCGGGCCTGGTTGCCACGCCCGCTACGGCGGCACCGGCACCGTCACCCCGGACTCCTCTGGACCAGTCGGCCCTGTTGAGTCAGGTGGTACCCGGTCTGGTCGACATCAACACCACACTGAGCTACCAGGGTGCCGTCGGAGCCGGCACCGGAATCCTGTTGAATCCCGACGGCGAGGTGCTGACCAACAACCACGTCATCGAGGGAGCCACCGAGATCACCGCGGTGAGCCTGGCCAACAGCCGCACCTATGCCGTTGATGTGATCGGCTTCGACCGGGCCAGCGACATCGCCCTGGTTCGACTCCGCGGTGCCGGCAGCCTGCCCACCGCGGTGTTGGGCACCTCATCGACGCTGGCCGTCGGGGACCCGATCGCCGCGATCGGCAACTCCAACGGATCCGGTGCGCCACCGAGTTTCGCCCCGGGCACGGTGACCCAGATCGGCGCATCGGTGCGCGCGTCCGACGAGTCCGGCGGCGGCACCCGGGAGTTGTACGACCTGATCCGGGTGGCTGCCGACATCCGGCCGGGTGATTCCGGTGGACCCCTGGTCAACGGGGCCGGGCAGGTGGTGGGAGTCAACGTCGCGGCCACCCTGACCTACCGCATGGGCGGAGTCACCGGCGGGGAGGGTTTCGCGATTCCGATCGACAGGGCAGTGGGCATCGCGAACCAGATCCGTTCCGGTGTGCCCTCTCCCGCCATCCACCTCGGTGATACCGCATTCATCGGGGTCGCGATCGCCGACTCATCGCCGATGGGTCGGGGGCCGGTCGGCGCGGTGGTGCGACAGGTGCTGCCCGGGACCCCGGCCGGCCAGGTCGGGTTGTTCGGTGGTGACGTGATCACCGCGGTCGACGGGATCGCGATCACCTCGGCGGCGGATCTGTCCAACATCATGGATCAACGTCGGCCCGGGGACACCGTTGTGCTCAGCTGGATTGACCGCGGCGGCGTGCCGCGCAGTGCGCCCGTGTTGCTGGCCAAGGGTCCGGTCGGGTGAAAACCCGGCCGGTGTTTCCGGCCCTGGTGCACCGGCTGGTTCTTAACTCTCGCCGCCCTCGCGTGGATCGGACACCATTTTCTCGATCCGCCGCAATGCCACCGCACACACCGGCAGATATCCCGTCGCCCACCACGGTGCCTCGAAGCGGACCCGGCAGCCGGCGCGGGTGACGCTGACCTGGTGGCCGGTGGCCGGCACGCCCGCCACCGACCAACTCCACCGGTGACCGGGGTCGAACTCGGTGATGACGAACCCCATCCGCACGCCGACCGCGGTCCAGACGTCGCCACGGACTCCGAGCCCCAACTCCGTTGCGCCGTCGCGCAGAGTCGCACTGCGCACCGACGGCCCCCAGATCGGCCATGCAGCAATGTCGACGAGCACGTCCCACACCGCATCGGGCGGGGCGGGAATGTCGCGGTCCACACTGGCAGTCGACCGACGCCGGACTATCCCCATGCGGCTATCCCCACATGCCCAGACGCTACCCGCCTAGGATCTAGCGTCATGGATGGTTCCGTAACGGTTCACATGGCCGCCCCCGCCGACAAGATCTGGAATCTCATCGCCGACGTCCGCAATACCGGCCGGTTTTCCCCCGAGGTGTTCGAGTCGGAATGGCTCGACGGTGCCACCGGTCCGGTGCTCGGCGCGAAGTTCCGCGGGCACGTCCGCCGCAACGAGATCGGCCCGGTGTACTGGACCGTCTGTCGGGTCACCGCGTGCGAACCCGGCCGGGAGTTCGGGTTCGCCGTCCTCGGCCCGGGCGATACCGCGGTCAACAACTGGCACTATCGGCTCGTCCCGGCGGGCGACGGCACCGATGTGACTGAATCGTTCCGGCTGAACAGCTCTGCGTTGACGAAGGTGTTCTGGATGTTCGCGGGACACCTGCGCGGGCGGCGAAATGTCCGCGACATGCGGACCACGCTGGAGCGCATCAAGAAGGTCGTCGAAGAAGAGTCGTAGCCGCGCGGAGCCAGCGAGTCCGGCGCACCCCTCTAATGTGGAGTCGATCATTCCCAACCAAGGACGGTAATCATGGGCATCGCAACCCGGGTCAACGGCCAGACTCCCCCGCAGGTCCCGCTCGCGGACATCAACCTGGGCACCCTGGAGTTCTGGGCTCTCGACGATTCGATTCGGGACGGGGCGTTCGCGACCCTGCGCAATGAGGCGCCGATCAAGTTCTTCAATGAGGTTGGTTTCGAGGGCTTTCCTGCCGGTGCGGGCCACTGGGCGTTGATGAAATTCGACGATGTGCACTACGCCAGCCGCCATCCTGAGATCTTCAGTTCGGTCCCGAATATCACCATCGGGGATCAGGCGCCCGAGGTAGCCGAGTATTTCGGGTCGATGATTGCCATGGACGATCCGCGCCATGCGCGGCTGCGCAATATCGTGCGCAGCGCCTTCACTCCGAAGGTGGTGGCACGCATCGAGGAATCCGTTCGCGACCGCGCCCGTCGGCTGGTCGAGGATCTGATCGCCAACCATCCCGACGGCAAGGCCGAACTGGTGGCCGAATTGTCCGGACCCCTTCCGCTGCAGGTGATCTGCGACATGATGGGCATCCCGGAGGATGACCACCAGACCATTTTCCACTGGACCAACATCATCCTCGGTTTCGGTGACCCGGACTTCAGCACCGACTTCGAGGAATTCATGAAGGTCGCCATCGATATCGGCGCCTATGCCACCGCACTGGCCGAGGATCGGCGGCTCAATCCGCGCGACGATCTCACCACCGCACTGGTGACCGCGGAGGTCGACGGCGAGCAACTCACCTCAGCGGAGATCGCCTCGTTCTTCATCCTGCTCGCTGTCGCCGGCAACGAGACCACGCGCAACGCGATCAGTCACGGTGTCCTGGCGCTGTCCCGCTACCCCGAGCAGCGTGAGATCTGGTGGAACGATTTCGACGCGCTCACGCCGAGTGCGGTCGAGGAGATCGTGCGCTGGTCGTCGCCAGTGGTCTACATGCGCCGCACCGCGACCCGCGATGTGGAACTCAGCGGCGTCACAATCGCCGCCGGCGACAAGGTCTCCATGTGGTACGCCTCGGCCAACCGCGACGAGGACAAGTTCACCGACCCCTGGAAGTTCGACGTGGCCCGCACCGGCAACAACCACGTCGGGTTCGGTGGCGGCGGCGTCCATTTCTGCCTCGGCGCGAACCTGGCCCGCCGCGAAATCTCGCTGGCGTTCGAGGAACTGCATCGCCGGATTCCGGACATCACGGTGACCGAGGAACCGGCGATGCTGTTGTCGGCGTTCATTCACGGCATTAAGCGGCTACCGGTGAGTTGGACACCGCAGTGAATTGGACACCGTAGTGAATTGGACACCGCAGTGAATTGGACACCGCAGTGAATTGGATGCCCTGGTGAGCACCCGGGAACGCCTGCACTGGTTCGCCATGCACGGCGTGGTGCGCTCGGCTGCCGCCTTCTCGGCGAAGCGTGGTGATCTGCAGGCCCGGCTGATGGCCGATCCGGCGGTGCGTGCCGATCCGGTGCCGTTCTACGAGGAGTTGCGCGCGCATGGCCCGATGGTGCGGTCCCGAGTCGGCTACCTCACCGTCGATCATGCAATCGCCCACGAGTTACTGCGGTCTGATGACTTCCGGGTGATCACCTCGGGCGCCAATCTGCCGGCACCGCTGCGCTGGCTGGAACGCCGAACCCGGGCCGATCTGCTGCACCCACTGCTGGCGCCGTCGCTGCTGGCCGTCGAGCCGCCCGAACACACGCGCTATCGCAAGACGGTCTCGTCGGTGTTCACCTCCCGGGCAGTGGCCGGGTTGCGCGACGGCGTCGAGGCGACCGCGGCGGAGTTGCTCAACGGACTTGCCGACGACACCAGCCCCACGGACCACAGCGGGGTGGTCGACAGCGGGGTGGTCGACATCGTCGACAGGTATTGCTCGCAGCTTCCGGTCGCGGTGATCAGCGAGATCCTCGGGGTGCCGGAGGCCGATCGGTCGAAGATTCTTGAATTCGGTGAATTGGCGGCTCCCAGTCTTGATTTCGGCCTGGGGTGGCAGCAGTATCAGCGGGTTCAGCACGGTATTTCCGGGTTCAACGACTGGCTCGGCGCGCATTTGCAACACCTGCGCGACCATCCCGGCAACGATCTGATGAGTCAGCTAATCGAGGCTTCCGAAGGCGGAGTCCGGCTGGATCAGACCGAACTGCGGGCGGTAGCCGGTCTGGTGTTAGCAGCCGGGTTCGAGACCACCGTCAATCTGCTCGGCAACGGGATCCGACTGCTGCTGCACCACCCCGACCAGCTGGAGGTCCTGGCTGCCGATCCGTCACTGTGGCCGGGAGCGGTCGAGGAAATCCTCCGCCTCGACTCCCCCGTACAACTCACCGCGCGGGTGGCCAGGACGGACTCCCTCGTCGGCGGCACGACGGTCAGACGCGGGGAGGTGGTGGTGATCTACCTGGCGGCGGCCAACCGTGACCCCGCGGTCTTTGAGGATCCCCAGCGTTTCGACGTGCGCCGCCCCAATGCGGGCAAGCATCTCGCGTTCTCCGGGGGCCGGCACTTCTGCCTCGGTGCGGCCCTGGCCCGGATCGAGGGCGAAGTCGGCCTGCGCCAGTTCTTCACCCGTTTTCCCGACGTGCAACTCGCCGGTGCCGGGCTGCGGCGCGACACCCGGGTATTGCGGGGTTGGGTGCAACTGCCAGTTCGGCTGGGTCCGGCGGCCAGAAGCGCCGCGGCACCCGGAGGTCGTTGACACCCGTGAAACTGCGCTGTTCGATGGCCCTGTGAGCTACGACGCGATCATCCGCGGCGGCCGCTGGTTCGACGGCAGCGGTGCGCCCTCTGCCGTGCGCAATATCGGCATCCGCGCCGGCCGCATCGCGGCGGTGACCCCGCACGACCTCGACCCGACCGGGTGCCCACAGGTCATCGAGGCGGACGGCAAATGGGTACTGCCCGGGTTGGTCGACATTCACACGCACTACGACGTCGAGGTCCTCGGTGGCCCCGGACTTCCGGAGTCGGTGCGACACGGCGTGACGACGGTGCTGATCGGATCCTGCTCGCTGTCGACCATCCATATTGGCGGAGTCGACGCCGGCAATCTGTTCGGCCGGGTCGAGGCGATCCCGCGCGAGCACGTCATCAACGCCGTGGATGGCGCGAAAACCTGGGAGACCGCGCAGGAGTATGTCGCCGCCCTCGAGTCGCGGCCGCTCGGTCCGAATATCGCGGCATTCATCGGGCACTCCGATATGCGCACCGCCACCATGGGTTTGGATCGGGCAACCCGCAAGGACAGTCGGCCCACCTCCGGGGAGCAAGCCGAGATGGAGCGGATGCTCGCCGAGGCACTCGACGCCGGCTTCCTCGGGATGTCGTCCATGCAGTTGCTCTTCGACAAGATCGACGGCGAGGTCTGCCGATCCCGCACCCTGCCGTCGACCTATGCCAAACCCCGCGAACTTCGCCGGCTCAAGTCCGCGCTGCGTCGCCGCGGCCGGGTACTGCAGTCCGGACCGGATATCGAGAACCCGTTTAATCTGTTTTCGCAAGTGGCGCAATCACTTCCGGTACTTCGAAAGAAACTCAAGACCTCCCTGCTGTCGGCCGCCGACGTCAAATCCAATCCCTTCGCAATCGCCCTGCTGGGCCCGGTGGCCAGGTTCGTCAACCGATTCGGCGCCGACTTTCGCTGGCAGCACCTTCCGGTGCCGTTTGAGGTCTACGCCGACGGCATCGACCTGGTGGTCTTCGAGGAGTTTGGATCGGGTGCGGCGGCGCTGCATCTACGCGATGAGATCGAGCGCAACGCCATGTTCAACGACGAGCACTACCGCCGCCAGTTCCGCAGGGACTACGACAGCAGGTTCGGTCTGCGGGTGTGGCACCGGGATTTCTTCGACGCCGAGATCGTCGCCTGTCCCGACGAATCGGTGGTCGGCAAGTCGTTCGGACAGGTGGGTCTCGACCGGGGTGGCCTGCACCCGGTAGACGCCTTCCTCGATCTCGTCGTCGAACACGGCACCAAGGTGCGCTGGCGCACCACCATCTCCAATCACCGTCCCGAGGTGCTCAAGAAACTGGCCGGCGACTCCGGAGTCCAGATGGGCTTCTCTGACGCCGGAGCGCACCTGCGCAATATGGCGTTCTACAACTTCGGATTGCGCCTGCTGCGCCATGTGCGCGACGCGGAAGCGCAGGGTCAGCCCTTCATGACCATCGAGCAGGCCGTGCACCGGCTGACCGGGGAACTGGCCGACTGGTACCAGATCGATGCCGGTCATCTTCGCATCGGAGATCGCGCCGATCTGGTGGTGATCGATCCCGAGCACCTCGACGAGCGTCTGGATGACTACGCCGAGGAACCGGTCCTGCAGTACGCAAACCTGCCGCGGATGGTCAATCGCAACGGCGCGGCCGTCAACCTGGTCCTGATCAGCGGTCGCACTGTCGTGCGCGACGGTACGCCGACCGGACTGTTGGGTGCCGAACGGACCGGAAGTTTCCTACGCGCCGGCCGTCGCACGTCCGCGCCGACCAGCACGGCACCCATCCCCACGGAAGAGGTTCTGTCCCATGTCAGTTGAGCAGACGGTGCTCGGAATGTGGCACGCCCTGTCCGACCGTGACTGGGAGAAGCTGAAGGCCTTCATTGCCGACGACTGCATCTACGTCGACATGCCGGTGGGGCTTGCCGCCGCCGCGCGCGGCCCGGAGGACATCGTGAAGCGACTCAAGGTGGGTCTGGAGTCGCTATCCGGTTACGAGAACCACGACGGGGTGCTGGTGAGTAACGGCGTCGACGCCATGTACGAACATTCCGAGACCTGGAATTGGGCCACCGGCGAGAGCACCGTCCTGCAGTTCGTCACCGTTCACAAGGTGCGGGGTGACAAGATCACGCTGTGGAAGGACTACTGGGATTTCGGCGGCCTGCTCAATCATGCGCCGGCGGACTGGATGGAACAGCTCGCCGCCGCAGACACGTCGTGGATGTTCGACGCCACCGGGCTCATCTGACCCTCAGTCGATGCGTCGATGGTTGTTTATAGGCTCCAGGCCAATCGGAACCTATCTGCCAATGCCACGGCATCGAGATCGGCGTAGTGCTGCTGCTCATACCGCCGCACGGCGATGAGCGCGTCAATGACCGAATCACCGAGGATCGTCCGCAGCCGCGATGAATGATCCAGTGCCGCAATCAGATCGCGCTGGTCGGCGGAAAGCTGTACCGCCCCGACACCGTGACGTTCAGCATCGGTCAAGCGTTGCGGATCGACGGTGACTTCAGGCGGCAGCGTCACAGTGTTCTCGATGCCGTCGATGACCAGTCCGAGTATCGCGGCGGTGGCGAGATATGGGTTCGCGGACGGATCGACGATCTTCACCTCCGCGTTGGCACCAATCGGAGTGCCGCGCGTCGCCGGTATGAAACGCACCGCCGCTTCGCGATTCTCAGTTCCCCAGCAGGTGTAGGCGCCGGCCCAACTGCCGGGCTGCATCCGAAGTCCGGAGACGATCGATCCGCAGAGAACAAGTTGTGCGTCGGTCAGGCCGGAGACAATGCCGGCGATCGCTGCGGCGCCGTGCGCGGTGAGGCCGTGTTCGCCGTCACCGCCGGAGAGCAAAGGTGTATCGCCACGCCACAGCGAAAAGTGTTGATGGGCTCCGCAGCCGGCGCCGTCGGCGAATGGTTTCGGTGACATGCTCACCCGCATGCCGTGCTGGCGCGCCACCCTGCTGATCAGGATCCGGGTCAGAACCAATTGATCGGCAGCCGCCACCGGTGTTCTCGGCGACAGGGAGATCTCGAACTGATTCACGCCGTACTCCGGGTGGAATTGTTCCACTCCCACACCGGTAGCGGTTAGGGCCGCCATCGCGTCCCGAACGAAGCTCTCGTGTTCCAGCACTCCCGCAAGCCCGTACTGGGCCCAGAGCTCCCCCGGTAACCGGTTACCTACCGGATCGACGAGGATGAACTCCATCTCGTGGCCGACCTGGGCGCGCAGACCCAGCTGCGCCAGCCGGGATTCGATACGCGCAAGCGTTCCCCGGGTGCATGCGGCGACCGGGTTGCCGTCCTGATCGAAGAAGGCCCCCGGCGCCCAGGCGAGTCCGTCGTCGATCACCCGCAGTGCGTTCGGATCGATACGTATCCGTTGGTCACCGATGACGCTGATCTCGTCGGTAAAGGCGATGCCGGTGCGGTCAATCGCGAACCCGTGCCAGGTCGGACTCGCACCAAGACCGGGATCGACGAATCTGCCTGCGCCACTGGCCGAAACGACCTTGGCCAACGTCAGCCCAGCAGGATTGACGATGGTTCCGATGAGGGTGTCGTAGCCGGGCGTGCCCACCGGTCGGTTCAGGCCCGGCTGGGCAGCGTGAGCGTGCAGGCCTGACCCATGTCGAGGGTGCGCAGCATCCGCCCCATGCCCAGCCACATCGCGCACGACATGGTCAGGTCTGCCAATAGTTCGTCGGAGAAGTGGTCGCGGCATCGCACCCAGAATGCGTCATCGGCACGCAGGCCGATGTGATCGGTGGCGAACCGGTGGGCGAATTCGGCGGCCAGCCGTTCCTGGTCGGTGAACCCCGGCCAGGTTCGCCACTGGAGCGCATGGGCGTAGAGGTCCTCGTCGACACCGGCCGCCGGGCCGTCGGCGTCGCGGGTGTTCTGACACACCACGCACTCGTTGTCGTAGGCAATCACGATGCGGGCGATTTCGCGCACCCGCATCGGCAGGCGGTTGCGGTTGTAGACGGCACCGCTGAACGCCGCCATCGCCTTCCCGAGTTCGGGCGACAGGGCGATCCAGCCCGACACGTCATCGTCTGCGAAGTCTCCGATTCGGCTCATGAATCGATGGTAGTTGCGGACCGGGGCGACGAACCAGTTCGGGTGCCCTAGAATTCTGCGCGCCCGGTAGATCTAGTCAGGAGGCGCTGTCCATGGATTACAACTGGCTCAGTCCCAAGGCCGAGGCTCGGCCCGCCGGTGGCAAGGGCTGGGGTTCTTTCGCCCTCGAGCCCATCCCGGCCGGTGAGACCGTCGCTGCGTTCGGTGGATGGATCGTGACCGGGGCCTACCTGGCTGAACTCAGCGACGACCGGCAGAGTCGGTCGATTCAGGTGGACTCCGACCTGTATCTGCTCTCCGGCGACACCCCGGAACCTGGCGACATGCTCAATCACTCCTGTGAGCCGAACTGCGGCCTGGTCGGGCAGACGTTGCTGGTCGCGATGCGCGATATCGCGCCCGGCGAGGAAATGTGTTTCGACTACGCGATGTGTGATGCCAGCGACTACGACGAGTTCCGCTGCCTATGCGAAACACCGAGCTGCCGGGAGGTCGTCACCGGGTCCGACTGGCGCGACCCGGATCTGCGGACGAAGTACGACGGCTGGTTCTCGCCGTATATAGCTCGGCGGATCGCAGCCCTGCCCGCGCAGAGGTGATCGCCGCTACCCCGTCGCGGTGCCCGACCGTCCCCTAGTGAACTCGGCGAGCGCTTCGGCGTTGGCCTGGGCTCCCATCAAGTCGGCGAAGTAGGCGTCTTCCCGGGCGCGCGCGGCGGCAATCTCGGCGCGGGTCGGTTCGACCATGGCTTCCTTCACCGCAATCAGACTCGGAATCGGTTTGGCCGCAAGCACTTCCGCGTGCCGCCGCGCGTCGGCCAGCAGTTCGTCGGGCTCGCATACTTTCCACACCAGGCCCATCCTGAGCGCCTCGGCGGCATCGACCCACTCCGAGGACATCAGCAGCCAGGCGGCGTTCTGCCGGCCAATCAAGGCGGGAACCAGATACGACGACGCCGCCTCCGGTGCCACCCCGAGACTGGTGAACGGACACTTCAGTCGCGCCGTGGCAGACATGAAAGCCAGATCGGCGAAGCCCAGGATGGTCACCCCAAGTCCAAGTCCGACACCGTTGACCACACAGATCAGCGGTTTGGGGAACCGGCCCAGCGCGTCGATCAGACCGGGGAATCCGTGTCTACCACCGGTGAAGCCCGGATCGGTGATCCGGGCCTGCATCTCGGCGAGGTCCTGCCCGGCGCTGAAGGCCCGGCCGGTGCCGGTAATCATCACCACGGCCACCTCGGGATCGTCGGCCGCTGCGGCCAGTGCCTCGGCCGTGGCATCGTAGAGAGTTTCGTTGAAGGCGTTAAGCGCGTCGGGCCGGTTGAGGGTCAGCGTGCGGACCCGGTTTTCGTCATCGATGAGCAGCGTCACGCGAGCCAGCCTAGGTGGTCAATCCCGGAACGGGCGCGCGAACACATACCGTCCGGTGGCCACGGTGTCGATATTGACGTTGGCGCCGAATGCTGAGGTGCTGGCCACCATTTTGCCGAGTCGGTCGGCTAAATCCGCGTCATCGGCGGCACCGAAGAACGCGTGCAGGCTCGTCACCGATTCGATGGGGAACAACTCCTCGACGATGGCCGATATCGGTGGCGCGTCCGGGGTCAGTGCGCGCACGACGTAATTCTGGACGTAGCCGAAGGTCGACTGGGTGTCTATGGCGACCGGAGTGTGGTCGCGGTGCCAGCGGGTGAGCCACGTCGCCTCGTCCATATCCGCCGGCCGGCGCAGCAGCGCGATATTGGCCAGGCCCGCCGCGCGTGCACCCGGCGGCGACATCGGCGGCGGCATCGGCGCGGACTCGGTGACCAGATACGCGGCCACCAGATCGGCCTCGCGAGCCAGGATCTCCAACGCGCCATGAATCTGCGGGCCGTAGCTCTGCTGGGTCCACAGACTCACCAGCGCCTGCACCGGCGGATCCAGAGTCGTCAGCGTCATCAGCGACGCGCGCACGGGGGCGTCGCGCACATTGATGATCAGCCCGGGCGGATCAAGGTTGCGCAGTGCGGTGGCGACCGGGCCGCACAACCGGTCCACCCACTCATCGTCGGCGATTGCGCGCCGCAGCGTCACAATGACTTTTTCCATCGCATCTACCTCCTAGCTTTCCCGCAGCCAGCGCGGCGTGATGAACACTCCCTCGGCCTCCACCGTGACACCCTCGGCGTCGGCGATATGACCCGTGCAGTAGGTCTTGATGCCGTCGGTCCGAACCTGCACCGCCTCGGTGCGCAGCGGCCCGAGTTTGGTCGGGCGGACGTAGCGCATGGTGATGGTTCCGGTGAATCGCGGTTGGCGGTCGACGCTGGCCGCCTCGCCGAGCACATGGTCGAGGATCATCGCTGCCACCCCGCCGTGGACGTGGCCGGGCGGACCCTCGTAGGCCGCCCCGAGATGGAAGTCCGCCGAAACCCGGCCGTCGGCGTCGCGCTGCGTCATCAACGGCGGTGCAAACGCATTGCGAATGCCGATCACGGCGTTGCCCCAGCCCATGCTCTCCCCGGAGGTGGTCACCCGGACGCCGAACGCACCGTCAAGTTGGCGGGCTTGCAGCCGTGCCACCGCGGCGTCGATATCCCGCTTCACCTCGGCGACGGTCTGCGCGTCGGCCTCGGTTCGGATGGTGGCGTCGACGAGCAACCGCACCGATTCGGCAAGCGGCTCATAGATTCCGCGCAACCGTTCGACGTCGGCGTTCGACAGGTCCTCGATGGTGAACTCCAGCACCCTGGCACTAGAACACGCCGCCGGTCGCGGTGTCTAATGCGGTCGACTGCGTAGAGTCAGCAACCATGCCCGACAGTGGGATCCGCACCGGGCCGGACTGGGTGCGTCACGCGATCTGGTGGCACGTCTATCCCCTCGGTTTCGTCGGCGCCTTCCCCTCCGCTACCCCACCCGGCACCGGCGAACACCGGCTATCCCGGATCATCGACTGGCTCGATCACGCCGTCGAACTCGGCGCCTCCGGGATCGCGCTCGGCCCGGTATTCGCCTCCCGCACCCACGGCTACGACACCACCGACCACTATCGGATCGACCCTCGACTGGGCGACGACGCCGATTTCGACCGATTGATCCACGAAGCCCACAGTCGCGGCCTGCGCGTGCTCCTCGACGGGGTGTTCAACCACGTCGGTACCGATTTCGCGCGCTACCGGCAGGCGATCGAGCATCAGGACCCCGAAGCGCAAGCATGGTTTCGAGGCCGGCCCGGACACTTCGACACCTTCGAAGGCCACGGCGATCTGATCACGGTGAACCACGGCAACGCGGACGTCATCGACTACGTCGTCGAGGTGATGACGCACTGGCTGGGCCGCGGTGCGGACGGCTGGCGACTGGACGCCGCCTATGCGGTGCCGGAGGCATTCTGGGCGCAGGTGCTACCGCGGGTGCGCCAGTCTCATCCGCAGGCCTGGTTCGTCGCGGAGGTGATTCACGGTGACTACGGCGCATTCGTCGAGGGCACCGGCGTCGACTCGGTAACCCAGTACGAACTGTGGAAGGCAATCTGGAGCAGCCTCAATGACAGCAACTTCCACGAACTGGACTGGGCGATGCAGCGCCACAACGAATTCCAGGACACCTTCGCGCCGCTGACTTTTGTCGGCAACCACGACGTCACCCGCATCGCAAGCCAGTTGCAGCACCCTGGAAACCTCGCTCACGCACTGGTGCTGCTGTTCACCGTCGGCGGCGTTCCGTCGGTCTACGCCGGTGACGAGTTCGCCTTCCTGGGTGTCAAGGAGGGTCGCGCCGGCGGCGACGACGCCGTGCGACCGGAGTTCGGCTCCCCTCTCGGGTCCGTGGATAGCGCCGCGCAAGAAATTCTGAATCTGCACCGCTACCTGATCGGATTGCGCCGTCGGCACCCGTGGCTGCACGAGGCAAGAACCACGGCGCTTCGACTCCAGAACCGGTTTCTGGCCTACGAAACCCGCCATGGTGACGACGCGCTGATCGTCGCGCTCAATATCGACGACGCGCCGTGTGCGCTTCCCGTCGAAAAACTGACCGGCCGAAAAGCGCAGCTGCTGGCCGGCTCCGGCGCACCACCGGAGAAGGTGGTGAGCGCAACGGAGGTGCCCGCCCACGGTTGGCAAGTGCTCCGACCGTCCTAATGGGACTACCCTCAGGAGCCATGTCAGCACCAAACCCGCAGCCCCGGCCCCGGCGGCGCCTGCTCTCCCGGGTCGGCATCCAGTCCAAGCTGCTGCTGATGATCCTGACGATGAGCGTTTTGGCCGCACTGGCGGCTGGCGGAATCGGATTCCAGTCCGGTCGCTCGTCGCTGCGCGCCGCGGTGTTCGACCGGCTCACCGGCATCCGGGAGTTGCAGACCCAGACGATAGAGGGCCGTTTCACCGACATGCGCAACTCGGTGCTCAACACCGCCGCCAACGAAACCACCCTCGCGGCGATCGGCGCGTTCACCGCGGGATTCGACCGACTCGCCGACGCCAGCGTCACCCCGGAACAGGCCGGAGCCCTCGACGCCTACTACGCCGCCCGGTTCGCCGGCGCCAGCGACGGCGGCGGCACTGTCGACGTCAAAGCGCTGATGCCCGCCTCGAACGCCCAGAAGTATCTACAGGCGGAATACACGGTTGCCGCCACCGATCCCATCGCCGGGCGTGGCCGCGACGATGCCGGCGACGGCAGTGCCTGGTCGACGGCGAACGCCCGCTACAACGCCTACTTCCGGCGTCTCATCGAACGGACCGGCTACGCCGATCTACTCCTCCTCGATAAAAACGGCGATGTGGTGTACTCCGCGAACAAGGGAGTGGATCTCGGGACCAACATCATCACCGGCCCCTACCGCGGCGAGAGCACCCTGGCCGACGCCTATCGCCGGGCGATGTCGACCAACGACGTCGACTCCGTCGAGACCACCGACTTCGCCCGATACCTTCCGGTCGATGAGCCCACGGCCTGGATCGTCACTCCGATCGGACAGGTGGGCAGGCCTGTCGGAGTGCTGGCAATGCAGTTTCCGTTGTCGATGCTCAACCGGGTCATGACATTCGACAGGAACTGGACCGAGGTCGGGATGGGACAGACCGGCGAGACATTCCTGATCGGACCCGACGACCGGATGCGCTCAGATTCCCGGCTGTTCCTGGAAGATCCAGACGCCTACCGCAAAGCCGTGACCGCCGCGGGCACACCCGCCGTTGTCGCGGATCAGGCGGTCCGGATCGGCACCACCGTCCTTATTCAGCCGGTCGGCACCTCCGCATCGAAAGCCGCGCAGGGGGGCAATGCCGGGACCGACATCATCACCGACTACCTCGGCCGCCGAGCATTGGTGGCCTATGCGCCGGTGAAACTCGCGGGGCTGCAGTGGGTCATGATCGCCACCGCCGACAGCGCGGAGGCATTCGCACCGGAAAGCAGATTCGCTCAACGTCTTGTCCGGACCACGGCGGGAATCATCTTTATCGCCTGCCTGGTGTCTGCGCTGTGGTCACGGGTTTTCATCCGCCCGATCCGGCGCCTCGAGGACGGGGCGCGACGGATCAGCGCCGGCGACTACGACATCGCCATGCCCGTCGAATCCCGCGACGAATTCGGCCAACTCGCAGGCGCCTTCAACGATATGAGTCGCAATCTTGCCGTCAAGGATCAACTCCTTACCGAGCAGCGTGCCGAAAACGAGCGCCTACTGCGCTCCCTGATGCCTGACACCGTGGTGCAGCGGTACCGTGACGGCGAGGAGACCATCGCCGAGGAGCATCAGAACGTCAGTGTTCTCTTCGCCGACGTGGTCGGACTCGACGACCTGTCCGGCGAACTCGATGCCGAGAAGACGTTGGCGATCATCAACAACCTGGCCAGCGAATTCGATCGAGCCGCCGAAGATCTGGGCGTCGAACGGGTGCGCAACACCTACGGCGGCTACCTGGCCAGTTGCGGGCTCACCATTCCGCGGCTGGACAACGTGGCGCGCACAGTGGACTTCGCCGTCGAAATGCAGCGGATCGTCGAGCGATATAACGCCGAGAACGATCAACACATCGCATTGCGTGTCGTCATCAACACCGGCGCGGTGACAAGCGGACTTGTCGGACGAGCCGGCCTGGTGTACGACATGTGGGGCTCGGCGGTGAACCTGGCGGCCGCCATCCGCCGCAGCACCGCTAAATCCGGTGTGTACGTCGCCACCGGCGTGCGCGAGGCCACCGCGGATACCCGGCGCTATCTCCCGGCCGGCTCGGTTACCACCGGCGGCCGGGAGGAACCGGTCTGGCTGCTTGCCGAAGACAACACATGAGTGGTGATTCGTGAGCATCGTGACAACCCCGTGGTTCTACTGGGCGCTGATCCTCGCCATTGGACTGCCGACGGCACTGGTGCTGCTGACCGAACTGCACAACAGCCTCAACCGCCGAGGCAGTGCGTTGGCAAAGCCGGTCGGCCTGCTGCGCAACTATGTCCTGCCACTGGGTGCCGTCTTGCTTCTCATCGTGCAAACCAGCGATATCTCGGCGCAGACGACCGGGGTGCGAATCGTCACCACGGTGTTGGGCTTCCTGGTACTGCTGATGCTGCTCGCCGGTCTCAACGCCACACTGTTCCAGGGCGCGCCCGAGGGCAGTTGGCGGCGCCGGCTGCCGTCGATCTTCCTCGACGTGGCCCGATTCGTGATCATCGCCCTCGGCGTGGCACTGATCTTCTCCCAGGTCTGGGGCGCCAATGTCGGCAAGCTGTTCACCGTATTGGGTATCGGCTCGATCGTGCTCGGCCTGACCCTGCAGAACTCCGTTGGCCAGATCATCTCGGGACTGCTGCTGCTCTTCGAGCAACCGTTCAAGTTGGGCGACTGGGTGGAAACCAACATTCCGAGTATCCGCGTGATTCGCGGACGAGTGACCGAGGTGAATTGGCGCGCAACACATATCGACACCGGCAGCGGCATGCAGATCATTCCCAACTCGGTACTGGCGGCGGCATCGTTTGCGAATCTGAGCAGACCCGCCGGGAGCTATAACTTGGTGGTGGAGTCAACCTTCACCGCCGCCGATGCCCCCGACGAGGTTTGCGCGCTACTGGCCAGGATCGCCTCGAAACTTCCGCAGCTTCGCGATGGCGCCACAGCGGTGGTGGCCGCCACCGGCAGTACCGGATACACGACCACGATCCCGCTGGCCTCTCCCGGCGACGACGCCGCCGCCAGGACTACGTTCCAGCGGTGGCTGTGGTACGCGTCCCGACGTGCCGGCCTGCACTCCGACGGTGCCGACGACGACTTCTCCGCACTACCGCACCGGGTCGCGGCACTACGGAAGATCGCGCCGATTCTGCGACTCGGCCACTGCGACATGGAAGCGCTATTGCCGAACACCACCCTCGCCCGGTACGGCGACGGCGAACTCGTCCTCGGCCACGGGGAGATCCCCTCGGCGATGACGTTCGTGATCAAGGGCCGGATCAGGCTGTGCGTCGATGCCGGGGGCGGACCGAGCGTGCCGATCCGCACCCTGCAGCAGGGTGATTTCCTCGGCCAGACCGCGCTCACCCGCGAACCCGTCACCGGGGATGCCTACGCAGAGGGGGAGCTCACCGTCCTCGCGATCAAACGCATCGCGATGGAGGAGTTGCTGCTCGACCGACCCGCGTTACTGCAAGATGTCAGCCGGGCCATCGACGAGCGCAGAGCGGTGGCCCTCGCCGCGCTCTCGGATGGGATTGCTCCCTAAGACCACCGGACGCTGTCCCGCGGCCGAGTCCGTCGCGTCTCCTTATCGTTAGCCAACCGCGACTTGACGCTCCGCGCCGCGTACTCGTTAACGCCCGCGGCCGGTGTTTGACTACCGGCACACGGCAGGTACTGCTGAGTGTCAAGCGTACGAAAGGTGATGGGAGTCCTTATGAATATCGTCGAGAAATTGCGAGGCAACTGGGTGCGCCGCGCGGCCGCCGCCGCGATGGCAGCACTGTCCCTGCCCGGACTGATCGGCGCCGTCGGGGGTTCAGCGACGGCAGCCGCCTTCTCCCGGCCCGGGCTTCCGGTGCTCTATCTAGATGTGCCGTCTGCGTCCATGGGCCGCAACATCCGCATTCAGTTCCAGGGTGGCGGCGAGCATGCCGTATTCCTTATGGACGGCCTGCGCGCCCAGGAAGACTACAGCGGCTGGGATATCAACACTCCGGCGTTCGAGTGGACGCTCAACTCGGGCCTGTCGACGGTGATGCCGGTTGGCGGACAGTCCAGCTTCTACTCCGACTGGTACCAGCCGTCGCAGGGCAATGGTCAGAACTACACCTATAAGTGGGAAACGTTCATGAACTCCGAGTTGCCGGCTTATCTGCAGGCCAATCACGGGATCAACCCGAATGGCAATGCAGTAGTGGGTATCTCGATGGCGGGCAGCGCGGGGCTGAACTACGCGATCTACTACCCACAGAAGTATGTCTACGCGGCATCGCTGTCGGGCTTCCTCAACCCGTCCGAGGGGTGGTGGCCGATGCTGATCGGTATGGCGATGAGCGATGCCGGCGGCTTCAACGCCCAAAGCATGTGGGGCCCGTCCTCGGACCCGGCCTGGCGGCGCAATGATCCGATGGTCAACATCAATCAGTTGGTGGCCAACAACACCCGGCTGTGGATCTACTGCGGTACCGGCACACCATCGGACCTGGATACCTCCGGTGGTGGCGGAAACCTGATGGCAGCTCAGTTCCTCGAGGGTTTCACGTTGCGCACCAACAAGACGTTCATGGAGAACTATCTGGCTGCCGGCGGCAAGAACGGGGTGTTCAACTTCCCGGCTAACGGCACCCACAGCTGGGGATACTGGGGTTCACAACTTCAGCAGATGATCCCCGATATTCAACGGGTTCTCGGCGCCACCCCATCCGGCGCCTGAGTTCCCGCCACACAGCAGGCCTGTCGCCCTTCCCCCCGGGCGGCAGGCCTGCTGCTTTGTCGGGCGCTCATCCTAGGCGCACGATGGCACTGCCATCCGATCAGATCAGGGCGGCACTGCCATCCGATCAGACCAGGGCGGCACTGCCATCCGATCGGACCCTCACCTCTGCGCCGGCGATGTCCTCGATGACCGTGGCCGCAGCCGCATCTGAGTCGGAGATGAGCGCCCAGGTGCGTGACCCATCGGGTGTGCGCACTGCGAGGAATGCCCTCTCCGGCAGGCCTTCCCGGTCGAAGGCCGTTGTCCAGGACTCCACAGTGCCGGTGCCCTCCCACTCGACCAGTGCGGTGCGCGTCGGCTCGCGGTCCACGGCGGCCTGAACGTCCTCCCAACGGAACTCGTCCGTCGGTGGCGTGGCGCTGTAGACACCGAAGCTGTGTTTGGTCAGATAGCCGCCGTTAGCGGTGATCAGCCCGCGCGAATCAGGATTGCCGCGCAGCAGCTCGGCCATCGTGGCGATGGAGTGCGTCACGTAGTTGTTCCACGGTCCACCGGCGAAGGTCAGTCCGCCGGTGACGGTCAGCGGCCGCCGGGCGTCGCCGATCGGAAGGCCGATCTCGCGGGCGGCGATCTGCACCGCCGACGGGAAGCATGAGTAGACGTCGACGAAGTCCAGATCGTCGACGCCGACACCGGCCAGTTCCAACACCCGCGCTCCGCCGATCCGGATCGCGGGCGACCGGTCCAACTCCTGGCGTTCAGCGACGCTGTAGGTGTCGTGCGAGTCGGTGCCGGCATGCGGGAAGATCCAGCGGTCGCGTGGAATCTGCAGCTGTTCGGCCTGGCCCGCCGAGCACAGGATCAGCGCGGCGCCCTGATCCACCATGTTGTTGGAGTTCATCAGCTTCGGGTACGGCCAACTGATCATCCGGTTGTCCGGCCCGGGCCGCCAGATCTGTTCAGCTGTGAACGCCTCGCGGTTCCAGGCGTGTGGATTGCCCTGTGCCACCGCACTGAACTGTGCCCACAGCGCACCGATGCGGTGGCGGTGATCATCCATCGACTCGCCGTCGGCGATCCGCAGTGCCTGTTCGAACAGTGGGTAGACGAATGAGGGCGGCACCAGACCGATGCGGTCCTCCCCCGGGCCCGACATCGGAACGTCCTGCGCTCCCGGTGGCACCGGCACGGCGTCATCCTGTTTCGTCCAGTCCGGCCGGATACCGTTGGCCCGCAACCGCATTCGGGTCCGCCAGGTCTCAGCTCCGGCCAGCAGTACCGCATCCGCGCGGCCCGCTTGAATGTCCAGGCAGGTTTGGTTCACCAGCGACTGCGGGGTGTTCCCGCCGATCCCGGTGTACTGGGTGTGCACTTTGGCCGCGCCTATCCGCACACCCAGTAGCAGGCCCGGATCGCGGTAGCGCCAGGACAGCAGGTTGACCACCCGAATGGAGTCCAATGCGGCCAGCACCCGCGAGTCGGCCGCCTCCCGGGCGGCACCGGCCATCAGGTCGACCGGTTCGACCTCGGGCGATTCGCGGTGCTGGTTGATCTGACCGACCCCGACGATGACCGGTGTCCGCGGATCCAGAGCCATCGGCGATCACTCCTGTCGTTCCCGGCGTCACGGAATCGACGCGCGTCAAAACCTAACACCGACAGTGCCACGAGCAGGTGTTCAGCAGGTGTTCAAGAACAGCAAACCGGAAGTCGGGTCCACGTCGATAGGGTGACGTGCCATCATCAGTGCCGAACTGATATTGAGCAAAGGAGAGAACTGTGGCCGAGACGTTCAAGGGTGTCATCAAACTCGACGTCAGGGATTCGACTCCGGACTGGGGTCCCTATGAACTGAAGCGGGCTCCCGAGGGTTCGCCGAACATTCTCGTGGTGCTCTACGACGACACCGGCCTGGCGGCTTGGTCGCCCTATGGCGGCGGGATCAACATGCCCACCCTGGACCGGCTCGCCGACAACGGCGTGGCCTACACCCAGTGGCACACCACGGCGCTGTGCTCCCCCACCCGGTCGACCTTCCTGACCGGTCGCAACCACCACGTCAACCGCAGCGCGGCCATCACCGAGGGATCCAACGGATTCCCGGGCGCGGCCGGCCGGCTACCCGCGGAGTGCGCGACTATCGGCCAGATCCTGCAGGACAACGGCTACAGCACCTTCTGGATCGGCAAGAATCACAACGTTCCCGAGGAGGACATCTCCGCGGGCGGCAGCCGTTCAGAGTGGCCGCTGGCCAAGGGCTTCGACCGGTTCTACGGCTTCCTCGGCGGTGAGACCAACAACTGGTACCCCGACCTGGTCGAGGACAACCGCTTCATCGAGCCGCCGTACGGCCCCGACGAGGGCTATCACCTCTCGAAAGACCTGGCCGACCAGGCGCTTCGGATGCTGCGCGACCAGCACTCCGCCACCCCGTCCAAGCCCTGGTACATGTGGTTCTGCCCCGGCGCCAACCACGCGCCGCACCATGCGCCAGAGGAGTACATCGCCAAATACAAGGGCAAATTCGACGACGGCTACGAGGCCTACCGGGAGTGGGTGCTGGCGCGGATGATCGAGCGCGGTGTGATGCCGAAGGGCACCGAGCTGACTCCGTTGAATCCGATGCCCGACGACGTGGCCAATGAGGTCGACTTCGTGCGGCCGTGGGCCGAACTCAACGCCGATGAGCGCAAGCTGTTCGCCCGGATGGCGGAGGTGTTCGCTGGATTCTCGGAGTACACCGATGTTCAGGTGGGCCGGATCGTCGACTACCTCGAGCAGACCGGCCAGCTGGAGAACACGCTGATCTTTTACTGCGCCGACAACGGCGCCTCCGGCGAAGGCTCGCCGAACGGATCAGTCAACGAGAACAAGTTCTTCAACGGCTACCCCGACGAGCTGAGCGAGAACATGCAGTACCTCGACACCCTTGGCAGCGCGGAGACCTACAACCACTACCCGACCGGCTGGGCGGCGGCGTTCTCCACACCGTTCCCGATGTTCAAGCGCTACGCCCAGTACTCCGGCGGCACCTGCGATCCGCTGGTGATCCACTGGCCCAAGGGCATCAAGGCCAAGGGCGAGATGCGCCACCAATACCATCACTCCACCGACATCGTCCCGACCATCCTGGACGTCACCGGTCTGGAGATGCCTAAGGTCTATCGCGGCGTTGAGCAGTACCCGCTCAACGGAGTGTCGATGCGCTACAGCTTCGACAAGGCCGATGCGCCGACCAAGAAGGAGCGGCAGTACTACGCGATGCTGGGCACCCGCGGCCTGTGGCAGGACGGCTGGAAGGCCTCGGCCCTGCACGCCCCGATCAGCGGTAAGGGCAACTTTGACCAGGACCCATGGGAGCTCTTCCACGTCGATGAGGATCGCGCGGAGTCGCGCAACCTCGCCGCCGAACACCCCGAAAAACTCCAGGAACTCATCGACGTCTGGTTCTCCGAGGCGGAAGCGAATTTCGTTCTGCCCCTGGATGATCGGACCGCCGTCGAACAATTGAGCAACGCCCGCCCGCAGGCCGAGCCGCCACGGTCTCGCTATATCTACTACCCCGACACCGCGCCGGTGCCGGAGGGCGCGGCGGTCAATGTCCGTGGGCGCTCCTACAAGATTCTCGCCGACGTGAAGGTGACGCCGGAGACCGAAGGGGTGATTTTCGCCCACGGCTCCCGGTTCGGTGGGCACACGCTGTTCATCAAGGATCACAAGCTGCACTACGTCTACAACTTCCTGGGTATCAAGCCCGAGCAGACCTTCGTCTCGAAGAAACTCGAACCCGGTAACCGCACCCTCGGGGTGGAGTTCATTCGCGAGGGGGCCGGCGAGCACGGCGAATCGACCGGCACCGCCAAGCTCTACGTCGACGATCAAGTGGTGGCCGAAGGTCCGATGCGCGCGCAGGTCGGCAAGTTCACCCTGTCCGGTGACGGCTTGTGCGTCGGCTTCGACAGTGCCGACCCGGTGAGCCGGTCCTACCCGCCGGGTTTCCCGTTCAAGGGCGGGGAGATCCTCGGCGTCGGTGTGGACGTCGGCGACGACGTGTACCTGGACTTGGAGCGGGAGGCCGCCGCGGCTTTTGCCCGCGACTAGTCCGGCAAACCGACCCGGTAGATGGACTTGAGACAGAAGAATTCGTCGAGTCCCTCGGGGCCGAGTTCGCGGCCGATGCCGCTGGCCTTGACCCCGCCGAACGGCGCGCCCATATCCAACTGGTAGTCGTTGATTCCGACGGTGCCGGTGTGGATCTCGCGGGCCACCTCGGTGGCGCGGTCGGTGTCGGTGGACCACACCGTGCCGGCCAACCCGAACTCGCTGTCATTGGCCAGCGCGATCGCGTGCTCATCGCTGTCGTAGGGGATCACCGCCAGCACCGGGCCGAAGATCTCCTCCTGGGCGATGCGGTCGGAGTTGTCGACGTTGGCGAAGACCGTCGGCGAGACGAACCAACCCCGCGGCTGATCCTTCGGAACACCGCCGCCGACAACGAGTTTCGCGCCGCTGCTCTTACCGGCCTCGATGTAGTCGAGCACCCGGTCGCGCTGCCGCGCGCTGACGACCGGACCGATATCGGTTGCCCTGTCCAATGGGTCGCCTACGGAGAAGCCGTTGACGAGATCAGCGAGGGCGTCAACGACTTCGGCGTACCGGGATCGCGGCGCCAGGATCCGCGAGCCCAGATAACAGGTCTGGCCGTTGTTGACGAACGACACCGAACGCAACCCGCGCATGGTGGCGTCGAGGTCGGCGTCATCGAGGATGATCGCCGCAGACTTGCCACCGAGTTCGAGTGTGACCGGCCGCAGCAGTCGCCCACACACCTCGCCGATGATGCGTCCGGCCGCCGTGGACCCGGTGAAGCTGACCTTGTCCACACCGGGATGGGATACCAGGTGTTTGCCTGTCTCGACCCCGCCGGGTACGACATTGAGCACACCGGGCGGCATCCCGCACTCCTGGGCCGCTTCCGCGAAAACCAAGGCATCCAAAGCGGTTTCGGGTGCCGCCTTGAGCACCACGGTGCAACCGGCCGCGAGCGCGGGTGCGAGTTTAAACGCGGCGAGGGCTTGCGGATAGTTCCACGGAACGATCGCGGCGACCACCCCGACGGGCTCGCGACGGACGATCGTATGGCCGATCGCACTCGGCCGGATCTGCTCGATCGGAGTCTCGGTGATGAGCTTGGCGTAATAGCCCAGCAGCGCCGCCGGGAACAGTCCGTTGGCTCCCCGCGACAACGACATCGGCATGCCGTTCTCCCGGGTCACCAGTTTGTCGGTGGTCTCGGCACGTGCGTGCAATGCGGCGGCGAATGCCAGCAATACTCCAGCGCGGTGGTCCGGTGAGGCTGATCGCCACTGCGGCAGCGCAGCGCGGGCGGCGGCGACCGCCGCATCGACCTCGGCTCCGGTGCCACTCGCGCCGTCGCCGATCGGCTCTCCGGTCGCGGCTTCCAGCACCGGTTCGGCCTGGGTGGCGAGGTGGAACTCACCGTCGATGAACACCTGTGGACTCGCGGTCATAGCGGTACTTCCTTTCGCTCGGTTTCAAACAACACGCCACCGGCGATCTGCCGATCGATTGCCTCGTCGTCCATGCCCAGGATGTCGCGACAGATCTCCCGGGTATCCGCGCCGGGCAGCGGTGCCGGACGCTGCGCCGCCGGCGGGATATTGCGGTAGCGCGCCGGGCCGGACTCGGTGGGTAGTCCAAACTCCAGCAGTGGGTGGGTCATCTCGCTGAACACCTGCCGCAACTGCAGTTGCGGATCCTCGTAGACGTCGTCGGGCCGGTTCATCGGCCCCGCGGCGATACCGTGCGCCTGCATAATCACGGCCACCTGCAGCGGTGCGTGGGTCCGCGTCCAGGCCGCCAGATCGGCAGACAGAGCGTCAGTGGCCGCGGATTCCGGATGCCCGATGACCTCGGCCACCGCCCGGCGGTCCGCCTCGGAACCAAGGGAGATGACGCACCACTCGTCATCACCCGCGCAGGGGTACACCCGGTGGGCCGTGATGTTTCCTTGAGAGGTGTTTCCTTGAGACGGATCCAGACGCACCGCGCCCGGGTCGGCGCCCAGGACCACGTAGCTGGTGTCCAACTGGTTCAGGACAGCCTCGGCCTGCGACACGTGAACATGTGCGCCGCCGCCGCAACGGCGCCGTCGGATCAAAGCGGCCAGTGCGCCGATCGCGGTGATCCGGCCCACGACGTGATCGGGGAAAATCGTCGTCGCGTCGAAGAAGGGGTGCCGGGCGTCCGCGGTCTCAGGTTGCTCGGCGGTCCACAGTCGGGTGAGCCCGGTGGCCGCCCGGACCAGGGGTCCGTATCCCATCCGGGTGCTCCACGGGCCGGTGTCGCCGAACGCGCTGCTTTCGGCCAGTACCAGCCCCGGGTTTAACGCGCGCAACCGGTCATACGAAAATCCCAGTGCCGCAAGTGTTCCCGGCTTGAAGTTCGCGAAGACAGCATCGGAGGTGGCGGCCAGTTTCGCAAAGAGTTCCGCGCCGGCGGGGCTGCGTAGATCCAGTCCGAGGCCCAGGTTGTTGCGGTGCGCCCGGGCAAATGAGTCGCCGATCGCCTGATCCTCGCGTTTCTGGCGCAGCCCGTCGGGGTAGGCCGCACTCTCGACTTTGATGATCTGCGCGCCCAGGTCGCCAAACAGCCTGCTGAGTTCGCCGCCGGCAACGATGATGCCCAGATCTATCACCCGGATCCCGTCCAGCGGCCGTGCGCCGACCGTGCCGGTGGCCGGCGGCTTGAACTGCGGTGCCCGCCAGGTGGGCTCGGAACTGCCGGCGGCGGGTGCCGGGGTGCGATAACCGGCGCGGGTGTCGTCGACAACCCAGTAGCCGGCCGGGACGCGCGCCCGCACGCCCGGGGCGAGTTCAGCGTCGGTGAATGCACCCACCGCGCCGAGATGTTCGGACTCCAGTACCTGCGCCGGGGTCAGAACGGCGGCGATCGGCACGCCGTAGTTCTGACCGTCGGCCACCAGTTGCTCCATCGTCTGATCGGCGAACAGTGCGGCGATCAGACCGCCGAGTTCACCGAAGGCCCGCACCCGGGCCGCGATGGAGTCGAAGCGCGGATCCTGGAACTGTTCGGGCTCTCCCAGCCATGCCCGCAGTCCGCGCCACTGCCGGGGCGACATCACGCAAAGCCGGACGTAGCCGTCGCTGCACGCGAAGATCGGGTAGGAGTCCTGGTTCTTCGGTCTGCCCCGCCAGCGGTCGGACCGGTTTCGTGCGGTCGCGGCCTGCCCCTGGGTGCCGAACGGTGGATCAAGTGCCAGCACCACCGCGTCGAACCGGGCGAAATCGATGAAATCGCCAGTGCCACAACGCAACCGGTTGAAGTATGCGACCAGCACCGCCCACACCGCCTGCACCGCCGCGGTGGCAGAGGCGATGCCGTCCGGTGGCAGCACCGGCGTTCCGGCCGTCGGTCCGGACCGGGACAGCGCACATGCCATGGCGTACAGCACCGGGTCCGTGGCGGCCCAGTCGGCATACGGACCGGCCGACCCGAAATCGGTGACTGCCATGGTGACCAGGTGCTCGAACCGGTCGGCCAGCTGCGCACAGGATGTGCCGTAATGGGTTGCCCGGCCGGGCAGTCCACTGTCGATGACGATGTCTGCGGCTCCGGCGAGAGCGACCAGCCGATGTCGGTCGACGTCGTCGTCGGGGTCCAGCACCGCCGCGCGTTTGTTGGCGTTGTGCAGAGCGAACGGGATGCTCACCCCGTCCAGGGTCGGCGGAGCGTGCCGGGACGGCTCAGTCGACGGTGCCTCGATCTTGAGCACATCGGCACCGAGGTCGGCGAGCAGTCGACCGATCGCGTCGGCCGTTCCTTCGCAGAGGTCAAGCACCCGCAGGGAAGCCAGCAGCGGCTCATTGTCGGTCACGACCACGCCTTCCTTCCTCCGGCGCCGAGCTTAGCCACCGCAGCCCGCGGGTAGAATCTCCTACACATGTCCCAGCACTTTGCGGTGATCGCCTTGGCCCAACCCCCCCGAGCCACACTGGCCCCGGCCCAACCCGCCCACACCCGGCTGCCTGCACCGCACCGTGTGCGGGCGTACGTTGATATCGGCGTGGTGGTGGCGGTGCTCGCGATCGCCAACGTGATGGCCCACTTCACCACGGCGTGGGCGAATATCGCCACCGTTCCCGTCGTGGCGATCGGCCTGGTACTGCTGGTACGCGCCCGCGGGCTGAGTTGGACGGAACTGGGCCTGGGCCGAGAGCACTGGAAATCCGGCACGCGCTACGCGCTGGCCGCCGTCGCACTGGTCGGGATCGTGATCGCGGTGGGTGCCCTGCTGCCCGTGACACGGCCGATGTTCCTCAATGACCGCTACGCCACCCTGTCCGGCGCGCTAGTGGCCTCCATGGTGATCATCCCGTTGCAGACCGTCATCCCGGAGGAATTGGCGTTTCGCGGCGTGCTGCACGGCGCGTTGGATCGGGCCTGGGGATTCCGCGGCGTCGCGGCCGCCGGTTCGGTGCTCTTCGGGTTCTGGCACATCGCCAGTTCCCTGGGCCTGACGGCCGGCAACGTCGGCTTCACCCGGATCCTCGGCGGCGGCGTGCTCGGCACGGCGGCCGGCGTTACCGGTGCCGTACTCGCCACTGCCGCAGCAGGATTCGTCTTCACCTGGCTGCGCCGACGCAGTGGCAGCCTGATCGCGCCGATCGCGCTGCACTGGTCACTCAACGGCCTCGGCGCGTTGGCCGCGGCCGTGGTGTGGCACGTCTCGAGTTGACGGCCCGGCTTCAGACCTTGGTGCCGCGTCCGGACACCGACCTGTAGATCAGCAGCAGAATCACAGCGCCCACCAGGGCGCCGAGAAACGAATGCTTGATCGGCGGCGTGATGTCGAACTGGTGCGGGGAAAACACGAGGCTGCCCAAGGTGCCCCCCACCCAGCCTCCCGCGATTCCCAGCAGGCCTGTTTGAATCCAGCCAAGATTCGCGCTGCCGGGAACAATCGATTTCGCGATCCAGCCCACGATAAGGCCAAGGATGATCATCCAAATCAGGCTCATCATTTCGCACTCCCTTTGACTAATCCGAGCAACCGCCGCGTCGCCCCGACCCGGTGGTTGCGGCTGGCACGGGCGCCATCCGCGTCCTTCAGGTATAGCTCACCCCGATAACGGTTGTCCTGCCGAAAGCGCCACGATCAGATGGCGGAGCCTCAGCCTGCGGGCATCATCTCCGGCACCGGGGTTTCCACCGGAATCGGGATACCGATCCGGTTGCCGGGCGCCGGCGGTGGCGCCGCGGGTGCGTTGGGATCGGCCGGTGGCGGCGGCGGCGGTGGCGGCGGGGTGTACGGCTTGATCGACTGAGCAAGCGCCTTGGCCACCGCAGGGTCGATCGGATCCTTCGCCGTGCCGAGGTACACCACGAACCAACGCTCAGCGGATTGGCTGCGTGACGCACTCGCGGCCGCGGTACCGACCACGCCGGCCCAGATCTGGCCATTGGGTTTGGCGGAGTCGGAGAACTTGACGTCATAGGACGCCGAGGAGCCCGGCAGCGGCCCCGCCTGCAGGCTTCCGGCCTGCTGGTTCATCCGGGTGCCGGGGAACGGCATGAAGAACTCACCCATGTCCGAGGCCAGCCGGACGGCAGCCTTGGCGTTATCCGCCTCGGCACCGGCGAAGAGCTTCAGGTCCAGCCGACCGATCAGGATGTTGGTGTCATTGGCGGTTGGCGCGCTCTGGCCGTTCAGCGCCGGACCGGTCTGCTTGAGCAGTAGCGCCTGGCCGTAGCTCAGGCGCGATGCGTCGGCCACCTCCCAGCCGGCCGGCAACAGGTAGCTGAACCCGCCCGCGGAGTTGGTGACCCGGCCAGGCTCGAGTTCCGGTGCGGGTGCGGGCGCGGGTGCGTTGGGGTCGGCCGGAACGGGCGCGGGTGCGTTGGGGTCGGCCGGAACGGGCGCGGGTGCGTTGGGGTCGGCCGGAACCGGTGCGGGTGCGTTGGGGTCAGCAGGCGCTCCGGCATCCGCAGGTGGCGCCGGTGATGCCGGTGCCGCGGTCGAGGCGGGGGCTGGCGTCGCGGCGGGCGCCGGTTCCGCGGGTGCGGCCGTCGTGGCGGGTGCTGCCGGTGCGGCGGCAGTCGTTGGCGCCGCCGGTGCGGCGGCGGTGGTTGTGGGCGGCGGTACCGGGTCGGCGCCCGCGGTATTCGGTGGCAGGGCAATGGTGATTGCACTGGCCCCGGCCACCGCGGTCACGGCGAACGCCGTCCACAGTCCCGGGCGTCGTGAGGTGGGGTCCGGCTGCGTCATGGCAAAAAACCTACCGTGTTACCGCCGTGACGCAAGTTCGGTCTCAGGCGTGTCCCGACCCGGCGTGTAATCCGACGGCCTGCGTCTTGACGGTGAACCAGACCTGCTCGCCGGCCCGCAACCCAAGTTCGGCGACGGCATCGTGGGTGACGTCGGCGGCCAGGCCGGGTGCCCCGTCCGGTTGCTCCTCGGCTCGTATCCGCACCACCGCGCCGTTGACCTCGAGGCCGGTGATCCGGATCAGAACGCTGTTCCGCGGGCTGCCGTGCGGCTGATCCCGAAACACCGCGACCGCGGCCGGGGAGAACACCGCCGAAACGTCCTGGCCGGGCGTCAGGTGATCGGCCGGATTTCCGTGCCACAGCACGCCCGGCAGGCCCGGTCCCGGCTCAGCACGCAGAACACCCGGTTCGACGAGCACACCACGCACCAGATTGACGCCGGCGATGCGCGCCCCGAAGGCGCTGCGGGGTGCGGCCAGCACCTGGGCGACTGGGCCGACCTCGGCCACCTTCCCGTCCTCCATGATCAGCACCCGATCGGCGAGGGTGAGAACGTCGATCAGGTCGTGGGTGATCAGCAGTGCGGCCCGGGAATCTGCGGTGAGCACCCGACGCAGCACCGGCCGGGTTGCGGCGGCGGCCGCGACGTCCAGGCCGGCCAGCGGTTCATCGCACAGCAGGACATCGGGCTCAGCTGCCATGGCTCGGGCCAGCGCGACCCGCTGTGCCTGCCCGCCCGATAGTTCGGCGGGTTTGCGGTCGGCCAGGTTCTGCGCACCGACCTCGGCAAGCCAGCGCTGCGCGCGCTGTCGCGCCGCCGACCGGTCGGCGTGGCGGCGCGCCGCGAACTCGACGTTGCCGATCACGCTCAGATGCGGAAACAGCAGCGGATCCTGGAGCAGTACTCCGATCCGGCGGTCGTGTGTGGGCACACACACGCCGTGATCGGTGTCGGTCAGGGTCCTTTCCCCCACCCGCACCACGGCGGCGTCGGCCTGCAGGAGGCCGGCGATCACCGCGACGGTGGTGGACTTGCCCGCCCCATTAGGCCCGAGGACCGCCAGCACCTCACCGGCGGCGACACGTAACTGCACGTCCAATCCGCGGCTGGCGACTGTTGCCGACACTTCGAGGTCAGCCACCGGCGTTCCAGCCCGCGATGCGGCGAGCGCCCAGTCCGACGACGACGACTGCCGCTACGGCGATGAGCAGGACCGACAGCGCAACCGCGGCCTCGGGATCGCCTTCACGCTGCAGGTAGATCTCCAGCGGGAGGGTGCGGGTCACGCCCTCGCGGGATCCGGCGAAGGTCAGCGTGGCGCCGAACTCCCCCAGCGCCCGGGCGAAGGCGAGCACCGCACCGGACACCAGGCCGGGTGCCAGCAGGGGCAGGGTGATCCGCCACCACACCGTGGCCGGTGGCGCGCCCAGGGTCGCCGCCACCATGTCGTAGTCCGAACCGGCCGTACGGGCCGCGCCCTCGAGTGCAATCACCAGGAAGGGCAGCGATACGAAGGTCTGCGCCAGAACCACCGCCGTCGTGGTGAACGCGATCCGGATCCCGGCCGCGTCGAGGTAGTGACCCAGCAGTCCGAGTCGGCCGTATACATACAGCAGGGCGATGCCGCCGACCACCGGCGGTAGTACCAGCGGCAGCAGGATCAGGGGTCGCAGCACCCGGGCCAGCGCTCCCCGGTGCCGCGCCAAAACCAAAGCCAGCGGAACGCCCAGAATCAGGCACAGCAGCGTGCTCGCCGTGGCGGTCCGCAGACTCAAAAGCAGCGCGGCCCGGGACGCCGGGCTGGTGATCAGCGAACCGAACCGCGACCAGTCGACCTTGATCGCGATGGCCACCAGGGGCAGCGCGACGAACACCGTTGCCAGCGCCGCCGGCAGGTATACCCACCGTGGCAATCCGACGCCGGGCGCACCGATCGGCCTCATGGCGTCCCACCCTAGGCCGACGCCCGAACGCTACCGTCGAGTAACCTACCTGCTGCGGGTAGCGCAGCGATGCCTGCAAGCGAGGAGTCAAACCGATGGACGTGCTGGTTACCGGGGCCGACAGCGACCTTGGGCGAACGATCGCGGAAATGTTCCGGTCCGCCGGCCACCAGGTCGTGGTGACAGGTCGTCGCGGTGACGAGTTGGAAGTGGTGGCCAAGGAATTGGACGTCGACGCCATCGTGTGCGATCCGACCGACCCGGTCAGCATGGCTGATGCTCGGCCGCGGTTCCCTGCGCATCTCGACACCGTCGTCACCGTGCCCGACTCGGCCCCATCGGTCGGTGACCCACGGACTTTCACGATCGCCGACAGCGCGGCCGCGTGGCGGTCGGCCTTCGACCGCACCGTGCTGTCCGCCGTAATCACCGTGGCGGCCGTCGCCGACAATCTGCGTTCGGGCGGGTCGATCGTGACGGTTGTGGCCGACGACTCCGGAGACGACGGACCGAATGCCGCCGTCAAGGCGGCACTATCGAACTGGACCGCCGGTCAGGCCGATCATCTCGGCACCCGGGGTATCACGATCAACTCGGTTGCGTGTGGCCGGACCGCCCAGGCGAACTACGCCGGATTGGCCGTCGCACCGTCGTCGGTGCCGATCGAAATCGCCAGGCTTGCATTGTTTCTCGCCACTCCGGCCGCGCGTCACATCACCGGGCAGACCCTGCACGTCGGCCGCGGTGCCGCGGTCTCATACGGCTGATACGTTCCGGCTTTCCGGGAGCCGCCGGCGCGTTATCGTCGACGGGTGACGATTCGACTCGGTTTCCAGATTCCCAACTTCTCCTACGGCACATCGGTCGCGGAGATGTTCCCGACCGTCGTCGCCCAGGCGCAGGAGGCTCAGGCTGCCGGATTCGATTCGGTCTTCGTGATGGATCACTTCTACCAACTCCCGATGCTCGGATCGCCCGATCAACCGATGTTGGAGGCCTATACCGCACTCGGCGCGCTGGCGAGCGTCACCCAGGACGTGTTACTCGGCACGTTGGTGACCGGCAACACCTACCGGAATCCGACTCTGCTGGCCAAGATCATCACCACCCTCGACGTGGTCAGCGCGGGCCGTGCCGTACTAGGCATCGGCACCGGCTGGTTTGAACTTGAACACGACTCCCTGGGCTTCGAGTTCGGCACCTTCACCGAGCGGTTCGCCAAACTCGATGAGGCGCTCGAGATCCTGCTGCCGATGATCAAAGGTGAGCGAGTGAGCTTCGACGGCAGGTACTACCGCACCCTCGAGGCATTCGCAGAACCCCGCCTGCGCGATCACATTCCGCTGATGATCGGCGGCAGCGGCGAGAAGAAGACCTTCGGCCTGGCCGCCCGGTTCTTCGACCACCTGAACATCATCGCCTCGTTCGATGAACTCCCCGGCAAGATCGAAGCCCTGGCCCGGCGTTGCGACGAGGTCGACCGTGACCCCGCCACACTGGAGACCAGCATGCTGCTGACCGCAGTGCCGGACGCCACCATGACCGACGACATGCTTCCCGCGGAGATGCGGGGCCGAATGGTGGTGGGCAGTCCCGAACGGATCGCCGAGGCGGTTGCAACCAATGTGGTCGGCGCCGGGGTCGACGGCGTGATCCTCAACCTCCCGGCCTACGTACCGGGGTCGATCACCAGGGTCGGCGAGGCGCTACGACCGGTGCTCGGATTGTGACCCCGCGAGACGCCGGAGATCGGGGCGACTACCGTATGACGTGTTCTCCGCAGTCCTGGCCGGTTCAGTATTACAAGGAGCGAAGATGAGCCATCCCGGCGCCACTCCGTCGGATAAACACAGGATCGTCATCATTGGTTCCGGTTTCGGCGGCCTCAATGCCGCGCAGAAACTCAAACGGGCCGATGTCGACATCAAGCTGATCGCCAAGACCACCCACCATCTGTTCCAGCCGATGCTGTATCAGGTGGCGACCGGGATCATCTCCGAGGGCGAGATCGCTCCCCCCACCCGAGTGATCCTGCGCAAGCAGAAGAACTGCCAGGTGCTCCTCGGTGAGGTCACCCATATCGACCTGGCCAGACAGACCGTCGACTCACTGCTGCTGGGCCACACCTACCGCACCCCGTATGACACGTTGATCGTCGCGGCGGGTGCGGGCCAGTCCTACTTCGGCAACGACCACTTCGCCGAATGGGCGCCGGGCATGAAGACCATCGACGACGCTCTGGAACTGCGCGGCCGCATCCTGGGCGCCTTCGAGCAGGCCGAGCGTTCCAGCGACCCTGAGCGGCGCGAGAAACTGCTCACCTTCGTGGTCGTGGGCGCGGGACCGACCGGAGTGGAGATGGCCGGCCAGATCGCCGAGTTGGCCGATAACACCCTCAAGGGCGCGTTCCGCCACATCGACTCCACCGGGGCCAGGGTGATCCTTCTCGACGCCGCCCCGGCCGTGCTCCCGCCGATGGGCGAGAAACTCGGGCTCCAAGCGGCCGCCCGGCTGGAAAAGCTCGGCGTGGAGATCCAACTCGGCGCCATGGTGACCGATGTCGACCGCAACGGAATCACCGTCAAACGCAACGACGGCACCGTCGACCGCATCGAATGCGCGACGAAAGTGTGGTCCGCCGGTGTCGCGGCCAGCCCGCTGGGAAAGATCCTGGCCGACCAGTCCGGAGCCGAAATCGACCGTGCCGGACGGATAAAAGTGTTGCCCGACTTGACAATTCCCGGTCACCCGAACGTCTTTGCGGTGGGCGATATGGCCCTGGTCGACGGCGTTCCCGGCCAGGCGCAGGGAGCGATCCAGGGTGCGCGGTATGCCGCTCGGCTGGTCAACGCCGAACTCAAGGGTGCCGACCCGACGGCCCGGGAACCGTTCAAGTACTTCGACAAGGGCTCGATGGCCACGGTGGCGCGATATTCGGCGGTGGCCAAGGTGGGACCGCTGGAATTCGGTGGGTTCATCGCATGGCTGGCCTGGCTGTTTCTGCATCTGATCTATCTGGTCGGGTTCCGGGCCCGGCTCACGACGGCGGTGTCGTGGATCGGCACGTTCCTCGGGAGCCAGCGCGGCCAGCTCACCATCACCGAACAGCAGGCCTATGCCCGCACCCGGATCGAGCAACTCGAGGAAATCGTCGAAAGCGTCGAGGAGACAAAGGCGGCCTCCTGATCGCGGCACGTGCGCGGCGGGTGGGGCGCTCCGTTCGGTGCGCGGCGGCCCCGAACTCGGGTCGACTGCCGTGGTGAAACCCGACGAACTGGTCTATCGGATTCTGCAGCGGCTGCCGATCAGGATGCTGTCGTTGCGCGCCATCGTCATCGTCGCCGCGCTGTCGGTGGTGGTCCTCGTAGTCACCCTCGGTATCTGGGTATGGGTTGGGGTGACCAATGACCAATACAGCCAACTGGACCGGCGGCTGGACTCGGTGAGCAGTCTCGGCGACTTCAGCACGCTGCTGTCCGGACCCCCGACACCCGGTGCGGCCAGCCCGGACGGCAACCTGGTGCGGACCGTGCGGGTGGGCTCGATGGCGATGTCGGTTCCCACCAGCGTGGTGCTGCCGGAGTTGGCCGACGGTTACGCCAACACCACCATCGACGGTGTGGAGTACCGGGTCCGGACCTTCACGGTAGGCGGTGCGTCGATCGCGCTGGGGGCGCCGGTGGCCGAAACCCAGCGCAGGATAAGCGAATTGCACTGGCGGGTGCTGATCATCTGTGCCGGCGTCATCGCCGGCACCGTGGTGGTGGGCTGGCTGATCTCGTTGATCATGATCGACCCGTTCCGACTGCTGGCCCAGCAGGCCCGTGCGATCAATGCGCAGTCCAAACCCGACGAGGTTCAGGTGCGCGGGGTGTCGGAGGCCGTGGAGATCGGTGAAGCCGTCGAGGGCATGCTCGCGCGAATCGGCGACGAACAGGACCGGACGAAAGCCGCGCTTGAGTCGGCCCGCGATTTCGCCGCCGTGGCATCCCACGAGCTACGGACTCCGCTGACAGCGATGCGGACCAATCTCGAGGTGCTCTCGACCCTCGACCTCGAACCCGATCAGCGCAACGAGGTCATCGGGGATGTCATTCGCACTCAGAGCCGGATCGAGGCCACCCTGACCGCGCTGGAACGCCTGGCCCAGGGCGAACTGACCACCGCCGACGACTTCGTCCCCTTCGACATCACCGAATTGCTTGACCGTGCCGCCCATGACGCGGAGCGCACCTATCCGGATCTTCGCGTCTGCATGGTTCCCTCACCCGCGGTGCTGATGGTCGGACTTCCGGTCGGGCTGCGATTGGTCATCGATAACGCCATCGCCAATGCCGTAAAACACGGCGGCGCCACCGAAGTCCGGCTCGCCGTCGCTAGTTCCGCCGACGGCGTGCAGATCACCGTGGACGACGACGGATCCGGCGTGCCCGAAGAGGAACGTTCCGCCGTCTTCGAGCGGTTCTCCCGCGGATCGACCGCGTCACGCTCAGGCTCCGGGCTGGGCTTGGCGCTTGTCGCGCAACAGGCCGAATTGCACGGCGGCACAGCATCTTTGGCCACCAGCTCGCTCGGCGGTGCGCAGTTGGTCCTGCGCCTGGCCGGACCGAACGCCTGACGACGGTTACTCGGTCAGGTTCTGCAGTCGGACGTGTCCGCGCGCGATCAGGCGTGTCCGGTCATCGCGAATCGTGACCAGCCACAACTGCTGGCGCCGGCCGCGGTGCACCGGTTCGGAAACCCCGTAGGCGGTGCCCTCGGTGATGGCGCGCAGGAAGTCGGTGTTGTTGTTGACACCCACCACGTTGCCGCCGCCGTTTTCCCGAAGCCATACGTAAGCCGAGACGCTGGCCATCGACTCGACCATCGCGCACCAGACACCGCCGTGCACGATGCCCATCGGCTGCAGCAGGCTGGGTTTGACCTCCAACTGGGCTGTGAGTCCATCCGGCGTCACGTCGGTGTAGGTCAGGCCGAGGGTGGCGTCGAACGGTGCGGAGAACTCGTCCGGGATTCCGGAGTCTGCAGTTTCCACGCAGTCGTGTCTACACGCCCGCCCGTGCCGCAGTCGGGCCGGGGTGTTGCGGGTACGACGCTCGGTAGTAATCGCGGGTACAGTTGTCTTAAAGTTGACGCGGAGGTGAACGGAAAATGGCCAAACTGACCGGGTTGGGCGCCCTGGAACGGGCCGTGATGGATCACCTGTGGGCCGCGGACGAGCCCCAGACGGTCCGCCAGGTCCACGAGACCCTCGCAGCCCATCGCGAACTGGCCTACACCACCGTCATGACGGTCCTGCAGCGGCTGGCCCGCAAGAACCTGGTGATCCAGATCCGCGACGACCGCGCACACCGGTACGCCGCCACCCACGGCCGCGACGACCTGGTGGCCGGCCTCATGGTCGACGCCCTCGATCAGGCGGCTGATTTCGGGGACCGGCGGGCCGCACTGATGAGTTTCGTGGAGCGGGTCGGGGCCGACGAGGCCGATGCGCTGCGGCTCGCCCTGGTCGAGTTGGAGGCCAAACACCGTTCCGCAGAAATCCGTCACTAGATCCGCTAGCGGTCGGCCGTGCGGCTAGTGAAGACTGTCCCCCGTGTCCGCGCTTGCCTTCACACTACTTGCGGTTGCCCTCGTCGGCCCCGTTCCTGTCGTGCTGGCACGGGCGACCTGGCCGCTGCGCGCACCTCGTGCGGCGATCGTGCTGTGGCAGGCGGTCGCGGTGGCCGCAGTGCTGTCAGCTTTCAGTGCTGGGCTGGCGCTGGCCAGCCGACTGTTCATCCCCGAATCAGGTGGGCGGCCCACCTCGACGATCGCCGGCGAGATCGAAGCGCTGGGCTGGCCACTGTGGCTGTGCTCGGTCTCGATCTTCGCGCTCACCGTTGTCGTCGGCGTGCGACTGATCGTCGCGGTGCTGAAGGTGGCGATCGGAACCCGCCGGCGGCGCGCTCACCATCGGGTGGTCGTGGACCTGCTGGGCGCGCGCCACCGGGAGTTCGGCGACGCGCGAGTTCTGCAGGTAGCCGAGCCGTTGGCCTACTGCCTGCCCGGTATGCGAAGCCGAGTGGTGCTCAGCGAGGGAACCCTGGCCGCGATGTCGCGCGCCGAGTTGGCCGCGATCCTGCGCCACGAGCGTGCGCATCTACGTGCTCGTCATGACCTGGTGCTGGAGGCGTTCATCGCCGTGCACACCGCGTTCCCGCGGTTCGTCCGCAGCCGCAGCGCACTGAACGCGGTGCGACTTCTGGTCGAACTTCTCGCCGATGACGTCGCGGTGCGCGCCGCGGGACCCGGCCCGCTGGCGCGCGCGCTGGTCGCCTGCGCCGCCGCCCGGACACCGGCCGGCGCGATGGCCGCCGGTGGCCCGTCCACGGTGATCCGGGTGCGAAGGCTGGCCGGCCCGCCGAACAGCCTGGCGCTCTCGCTTGCCGCCTACCTTGCCGCCGCGGCGGTGCTGGTGGTACCGACCATCGCCGTCGCGGTTCCGTGGCTGGTTGAACTCCGTCGGCTCTTCCAGATCTGAAGTTTCCGCACTCCAAGTCTGTACCCCAAAGTCCAACTGGCACAACGTTGAAAGGCGCTTAATGAGCTCCTCGCAGGAACCCGCCGCGCAGATCGGCGTGACAGGCCTGGCGGTGATGGGATCCAACATCGCCCGGAACTTCGCCCGCCACGGCTACACCGTCGCGTTGCACAACCGATCGGTCGCCAAGACCGACGCACTGCTGGCCGAGCATGGCTCGGACGGCTCATTCGTGCGATCGGAGACCATCGAGCAGTTCCTCGCCGCACTGCAGCGACCGCGCCGGGTGCTGATCATGGTGAAGGCCGGCGACGCCACCGACGCGGTGATCAACGAACTCGCCGACGCGATGGAACCCGGCGACATCATCATCGACGGCGGCAATGCGCTGTACACCGACACGATTCGCCGCGAGAAGGCGATGGCCGATCGCGGACTGCATTTCGTCGGAGCGGGCATCTCCGGTGGCGAGGAGGGCGCCCTCAATGGACCGTCGATCATGCCCGGCGGCCCCCGGGAGTCCTATGCGTCGCTGGGTCCGTTACTGGAGGAGATCTCAGCCCACGTCGACGGCGTGCCGTGCTGCGCCCACATCGGGCCCGACGGCGCCGGACACTTCGTCAAGATGGTGCACAACGGCATCGAGTACTCCGATATGCAACTCATCGGCGAGGCCTACCAACTCCTGCGCGACGGTCTGGGCCTGACTGCGCCCGCGATCGCCGAGGTGTTCACCGAATGGAACTCCGGCGACCTGGACAGCTTTCTGGTCGAGATCACCGCCGAGGTACTGCGCCAGGTCGACGCCAAGACCGGAAAGCCCTTGGTCGACGTCATCGTCGACGAGGCCGAGCAGAAGGGCACCGGCCGCTGGACGGTCAAGTCAGCCCTCGATTTGGGTGTGCCGGTCACCGGTATTGCCGAGGCGGTATTCGCCCGCGCCCTGTCGGGATCGGTGCCCCAGCGTCGGGTCACCGTCGGCATGGCGTCTGGCGCACTCGGCGAACGGCCCACCGATGCAGCGCAATTCATCACCGATGTCCGCCAGGCCCTGTACGCCTCGAAGATCATCGCCTACGCCCAGGGCTTCAATCAGATTCAGGCCGGCTCCGACGAATATCACTGGGGCGTCACACCCGGCGACCTGGCCACCATCTGGCGCGGCGGTTGCATCATCCGGGCGAAGTTCCTCAACCGCATCAAAGAAGCCTTCGACGCCGATCCGGATCTGCCGACGCTGATCGCCGCGCCGTATTTCCGCAGCGCGATCTCCGCGGCTATCGACGGCTGGCGCCGCGTCGTGGTCACGGCCACCGCACTGGGCATCCCGATACCCGGATTCGCCTCCGCGCTGTCCTATTACGACGCATTGCGCACCGAGCGACTGCCGGCGGCTCTGATCCAGGGTCAGCGGGACTTCTTCGGAGCACACACCTACGGGCGTACCGATGCCGATCCGGCCGCGCGGTTCCACACCCTGTGGAGTGGGGATCGCACCGAAGTACAGGCCTGAGCGGGTGCGTTTCCTCGATGGTCATGCCCCGCCGTACGACCTGACCTACGACGACGTCTTCATTGTGCCCAACCGCTCCGCGGTGGCCTCGCGGTTCGACGTCGACCTGTCCAGTTCCGATGGCACCGGCACGACGATCCCGGTGGTGGTGGCCAACATGACGGCGGTGGCGGGCCGACGGATGGCCGAAACGGTGGCCCGGCGCGGCGGAATCGTCGTGCTGCCACAGGATCTGCCGATCGCGGCAGTAACGGCGACGGTGAACTTCGTGAAGAGCCGCGATCTGGTGGCCGACACCCCGGTGATACTGGCGCCCGACGATGCCGTGTCCGACGCCATCGCGCTGATCCACAAACGAGCGCACGGCGCTGCGGTCGTCGTCGACGGCGGCCGCCCGATCGGCCTGGTGACCGAGTCGGCGACCACCGGCGTCGACAAGTTTGCCCGGGTACGCGATATCGGGGTCAGCGATTTCGTGACCGCAGCACTGGGCACCGACCCGCGGCGGGTGTTCGAACTGCTCGACAAGGCGCCGATCCCGATGGCGGTGCTCACCGCGGCCGACGGGTCACTGGCGGGTGTGCTGACCCGCACCGGAGCGGTTCGGGCGGGGATCTACACCCCCGCGGTCGACGCCACCGGACGGTTGCGAATCGCAGCGGCCGTCGGGATCAATGGCGATGTGGCGGCCAAAGCCGCCGCGCTGGCCGCGACCGGGATCGACGTACTGGTCGTCGACACCGCGCACGGCCATCAAGTGAAGATGACCGAGGCGATCAAGGCCATCGCCGCCCTGGGCCTGCGCATCCCACTGGTGGCCGGAAACGTCGTCTCCGCCGCCGGCACCCGGGACCTGATCGAGGCCGGCGCAACGATCGTCAAGGTCGGCGTGGGCCCCGGAGCCATGTGCACTACCCGGATGATGACAGGAGTCGGCCGTCCGCAGTTCACCGCCGTCCTCGAATGTGCAACCGCTGCAGGGCAACTGGGCTGTCACGTCTGGGCAGACGGCGGCGTGCGGCATCCACGCGACGTGGCTCTGGCGCTGGCGGCCGGCGCCTCCAATGTGATGATCGGATCCTGGTTCGCCGGCACCTACGAATCGCCCGGTGATCTCATGTTCGACCGCGACGGCCGACCGTACAAGGAGAGTTACGGTATGGCGTCCAAACGCGCGGTTGCCGCCCGGACCGTCGGTGACAGTCCATTCGACCGAGCCCGCAAGGCACTATTCGAGGAGGGCATCTCCACCTCCCGGATGGCGCTGGATCCCGATTTGGCCGGGGTGGAGGATCTGCTGGATCACATCACCGCAGGGGTGCGCAGCACGTGCACCTACGTGGGCGCCGGCACTATCGCCGAACTGCAGGAACGAGCAGTGCTCGGGGTGCAGTCGGCGGCCGGTTTCATCGAAGGACACCCCCTCCCGTCGGGATGGTGAACCCGCGCTGGACTGCCGGGCAGCTAACATGAGGCCTGACCGTCGTTCCGAAGGGAATCTCAGTGCCGCAGGCTCCACTCGTGGCTTCCTGCCTCGCGCTGTGCGAGAGTCCGACGCTGTCTGAGAGATCGGTTCCTGCCGACAATCCGGGCCGCTCGTCGGACACCGACTCCGAACCCTGTACTAGTCAGCCGGGCTCGGGGCCCGGCGAACATCAGGGGCGGACGCAATGAGTCCGGTCGCCCTGGCACAGGGGCGGACGCAATGAGTCCGGTCGCCCTGGCACTGAGCCTGCTGGGCATTGTCGCCCTGACCCTGGGCACCGCGGTGTTCGTCGCCGCGGAGTTCTCCCTGACCGCACTCGAACGCAGCACCGTCGACGCCAACGCCCGCACCGGCGGCAGGCGCGACAAGATGGTGCAACGCGCCCACCGGACGCTGTCGTTTCAGCTGTCCGGCGCCCAAATCGGGATCTCGATCACCACGTTGATCACCGGCTATCTGGCCGAGCCGGTGATCGCGCGGCTGCTGGCGCCGGCGCTGTCCGCGGCGCGGGTTCCCGAGCGGTGGGTCGGCGGTATCGCGTTGATCGCCTCACTGTTCATCGCGACGTCGGTGTCGATGGTGTTCGGCGAACTCGTCGCGCAATATCTGGCGGTGGCGGTGCCGCTGCGGACCGCGCGACTGGTTGCCGGCCCGCAGGTGCTGTTCTCCGCGATGTTCACCCCGCTGATCCGGCTCACCAACGGAACCGCCAACCGGGTGCTCCGGCGTCTGGGCATCGAGCCCGCCGACGAACTGAGTTCGGCGCGCTCACCGCAGGAACTCGTGTCGCTGGTGCGCACCTCGGCTAAGCGGGGGTCGTTGGATCAACCCACCGCCAGCCTGGTGGACCGCTCATTGCAGTTCGGCGGACGCATCGCCGAGGAATTCATGACACCGCGATCCAAAATCGAATCGCTGGAAGCCGACGACACGGTGGCCGATCTGCTGGAGATGGTTCGGCGCACCGGACACTCCCGATTCCCGGTCACCGAGGGCGATCTTGATGAGACCCTCGGAGTGGTCCACCTCAAACAGGTCTTCGAAATACCGCACGCGCAACGACTCGGCACCAGACTCGACACGCTGGCCCAGAAGGTTCCCGTCGTACCCTCGACACTCGACGGTGATGCGCTGATGCAGCAGATCCGCGCCAGCGCAGTGCAGGCGGCGCTGGTGGCCGATGAATACGGCGGTATCGCCGGCATGGTGACCGTGGAAGACCTGATCGAGGAGATCGTCGGGGATATTCGCGACGAGCACGACAAGTCCACTCCCGATGTGGTGACAATCGCTGGCGGGCACCGGGTTTCCGGGCTTCTTCGGATCGACGAGGTCGCCGAGGCAATCGATTTCCGGGCACCCGAGGGTGATTACGAGACCATTGGCGGACTGGTGATGGCGGTGCTGGGCCACATCCCCACCGAGGGCGAGTCGGTGGAACTCACCGCCTTCGATCCTGACGCGCACGTCGACCACCCGCCGCGGTGGCGGGCGACGGTGGCCCGGATGCACGGTCGCCGCATCGATCTGATCGATCTCGTCAAAACCGGCCCCACCCGCGATCACACCGGGGGCCTGCTCTGATGGCTGACGTTTTCGCGATCCTGCTCACCGTGTTGCTCATCGCGGCCAACGCGTTCTTCGTCGCCGCCGAGTTCGCCCTGATCTCTGCGCGCCGAGACCGTCTGGAGGCGCTGGCGGAGCAGGGTAGGAGCAGCGCCGTGACCGTGATCCGCGCGGGCGAGAACCTCTCGGTGATGCTGGCGGGCGCCCAGTTGGGTATCACGGTGGGCTCGATCGTCCTGGGCCGCGTCGGCGAACCCGCTGTGGCGCACCTGCTCGAACCGGTGTTTGCGTTGTTCGGTGTGTCGCCGGCACTGCTGCACACCGTGTCGTTCATCGTCGCGATCACGATCGTGGTGATCCTGCACGTGCTACTGGGCGAGATGGTGCCTAAGAACATCGCACTGGCCGGACCGGAGAAGGCCGCGATGCTGCTCGTTCCGCCGTATCTGCTCTGGGTCAAAGTGACCCGGCCGATCATCGCCGTCTACGACTGGTGCGCAAAGTTGATCGTGCGGGCTCTGGGTGTGGAACCCAAGACCGAGTTGGAGAACACCGTCTCGATGGTGGAGTTGGCCGAGATGATCGCGGAGTCGCGCTCCGAGGGCCTGCTCGACCCCGAGGAACATATGCGACTGTCGCGCGCGCTGCAGATCCGCAACCGGGTCGCCGGAGACGTCAGCGTTCCGGTGTCGGCGATCCGAACGGTGCCTATCGCGGCCGCCGGGACCGGGCCGCGGGTCGCAGATATCGAACAGGCATTGGCCGCAACGGGATACTCCCGCTTCCCGGTCATCGACGAGGCCGGTGCGTTCATCGGCTTCGTGCATATCAAGGACATCCTGGACCTGATTGAGCATCCCGGTGCCGTGGTCAGCGCGTCGGCGGTGCGTTATCTGCCGCGACTGCTCGCCACCACACCGCTGCCCGATGCGCTATCCGGGCTGCGCCAGAACAACAGCCACCTGGCATTGCTGACCGACGCCGACGGCGCTGTCAGTGGATTGCTGGCTCTGGAGGACCTCGTGGAGGACGTGGTGGGAACGGTGCGCGACGGCGTGCACCGATAGGATCAGAGGTCCTTTGAGGGAGGAACCATGACGGATCGGGTCGCAGTAGGCAATCTGCGGGTTGCGCGGACGCTGTATGACTTCATCACCGACGAGGCACTGCCCGGCACCGGTATCGACCCGGACACCTTCTGGTCCGGCGCCGACACGTTGGTTGCCGACCTCGCGCCGCGCAACGCCGAGTTGCTCGCCCGCCGCGACGGCCTGCAGGCGCAGATCGATAGGTGGCACCGCCAGCGCGTCATCGGCGGAATCGACGCGGCCGAGTACCGGAAGTTCCTCGCCGATATCGGATACCTGGTGCCCGAACCCGCCGACTTCACCATCTCCACCTCGGGTGTCGACGCCGAGATCACCTCGACGGCGGGCCCGCAACTGGTGGTGCCGATCCTCAACGCGCGCTTCGCTCTCAACGCCGCCAATGCGCGCTGGGGATCGCTGTACGACGCCCTGTACGGCACCGACGTCATCAGCGACGAGGGCGGCGCGCAGGCGGGTTCGACCTACAACACCGTGCGCGGCGACAGAGTCATCAGCTACGCCAAACGATTCCTCGACGACGTGGTCCCGCTGAGTTCGGGCAGCTACTCCCACGTGACCCGCTTTTTGATCTCCGATGGCGAACTGGAAGTGGCGCTATCCGACGGTGACGTCACCGGCCTGGCCGATGCCGCGCAGTTCGCCGGTTACACCGGAGAGCCGGACGCGCCGGCGTCGGTGCTGCTGGTCAACCACGGACTGCACATCGAGATCCTGATCGACCGCGAGTCCCCGATCGGCTCGACCGATCCGGCTGGGATCGCCGACGTCATCTTGGAATCGGCCATCACCACGATCATGGATTTCGAGGATTCGGTGGCCGCGGTCGACGCTGACGACAAGGTGCTGGGTTACCGAAACTGGTTGGGGCTCAACAGGGGTGACCTGTCTGAGTCGGTGACCAAGGGCACCACAACCTTCACCCGGGTACTCAACGACGACCGCTCCTACATCGCCGGCGACGGTTCGCCCTTCACCCTGCCCGGCCGCAGCCTGTTGTTCGTCCGCAATGTCGGTCACCTGATGACCAACGATGCCATCGTTGACGCCGACGGGAACGAGATTCCCGAAGGAATCCAGGACGCACTGTTCACCGGACTGATCGCCATGCACGGGCTTGCCGCCAATCCGGATAACGGGCCGTACCGCAACAGTCGCACGGGTTCGATCTACATCGTCAAGCCGAAGATGCACGGGCCTGAGGAGGTGGCGTTCACCGGTGAGTTGTTCAGCCGCGTCGAGAATGTGCTGGGTCTGCCGGCCAACACCCTCAAGGTCGGCATCATGGACGAGGAACGCCGCACCTCGGCGAACCTCAAGGCGTGCGTGAAGGCCGCCGCTGACCGGATCGCATTCATCAACACCGGATTCCTCGACCGCACCGGAGATGAGATTCATACCTCGATGGAGGCCGGTCCGATGATCCGCAAGGGCGCGATGAAATCCCAGCCGTGGATCCTGGCGTACGAGGATCAGAACGTCGACGTCGGCCTGGCCGCCGGCTTCTCCGGCCGCGCCCAGATCGGCAAGGGCATGTGGGCGATGACCGACCTGATGGCCGACATGGTGGAACAGAAGATCGCCCAACCCCGGGCCGGTGCCACCACGGCGTGGGTGCCCTCACCCACCGCGGCAACTCTGCACGCCATGCACTACCACTACGTCGACGTCTATCAGGTGCACCGGGAACTGGCCGGGGTGAAGCGCGCCGGCATCGAGCAGCTACTGACGATCCCGTTGGCGCAGAGCGGGTTTGGTTGGTCACCGGAGGAGATCCACGAGGAGGTCAACAACAACTGTCAGTCGATCCTGGGCTATGTGGTGCGCTGGATCGATGCCGGTGTGGGGTGCTCGAAGGTTCCCGACATTCACGATGTCGCGCTGATGGAGGACCGTGCGACGCTGCGGATCTCCAGCCAGTTACTGGCCAACTGGCTGCACCACGGTGTCATCACCGTCGACGACGCCACATCCAGCCTGCGCCGAATGGCGGCGGTGGTCGACGAGCAGAACGCCGACGATCCCACCTACCGTCCGATGGCACCGGATCCGGACGCCAGCGCCGCCTTCCAAGCCGCCCAGGAACTCATCCTGTCCGGTGCCGAACAGCCCAGCGGCTACACCGAACCGATCCTGCACCGGCGCCGACGCGACTACAAAGCCGCCCTCGCAGGGAAGAGGGACAGCTAGATGGGCAGACACAGCATGCCCGCGCCGGGGGAATCCTTCGGCGAACCGGACGAGCCAACCGACGCCCACACCGATGCCGGCGCCGACGCCGACCCGTCGGGCCGCATACCGCGCGCCGACGGCGACTGGCAGGGCCGGCGCCGCCGGACCGACAGCACCCCGCGCGGAGTGAGTAGGGGCGTGATCGCCGGTCTGGTCGCCGTCGTGGTTCTGGTGGGCGCAGTCATTGCGTGGCGATTCTTCGG